>OBRN01000053.1_pt1 | contig 37536 bp, 38 predicted proteins | sample 1475621 | NCBI WGS metagenome assembly OBRN01 (sample SAMEA3360684, study PRJEB22359) | human gut metagenome | biome: ENVO:urban biome; feature: ENVO:human-associated habitat; material: ENVO:feces | place: Bangladesh | collected 2011 | reverse complement strand
GAAAATGAACCATATTAGTACTGATATATATAAATAATTTAGATCACTTACTTATTTATCAAATGACTCACTATTAATAGACATATCCTCATCTGGAGCATCCTTTCTAAAAAGCCAAATATTAATCTGACGGTCTCCTTCTGCATATTTTTCCTTAAAAGCAATCAAGAAGTTGATAACCCACTCCTTATTAGGTGGAACAACCAACAATTTTACATAATAATTATCTGTAACGCCATACTTGCTTAAAATCGGCTTAGCGTATGAAGTTTCATCTAAGTCAGAAGGCTTCTCGAAGATTTCATCCAAGACATAAGTATAGCCATAATCATCAGTTTTCCTTTTCAGCTGATAAAATAATATATTCCTATTCTTTAATACGTCTTTAATTTTAGCCTTGTCTGCATCAAGCATTTCTGAGCCAAAGATAATTCCATGAAGGGCAGAAGGAACTATTTTCTGAAAGCCAAAATTATCAGTGATAATTCTCACTTCTTCTTCAGCAGACCAACTTTGATCTTTTGTTCCATACAGTTTTTGAAGTAATTTTCCAGAAGGGATATCCATTAAATCTGGTCTTGGAAGATTATGAGAGTATGACACATTCAACATCTGTCTATCATTTTTATTAATAGAACCAGCTACTTTCATCAAACCTTCCTTATCATAAATCACACAATATCCTTTTCTTTCGCTAGCATACAATGCCCACATCATCCCTGAGCATGGATTCTTGCTCAAAGAGAAAACACCTATCTGATTCCGAAACGCAACAATACTTTCAAAATTCTCTCTTACTTTTGTGATTACTTGGTCATTGTTTTGGAAAGTCTTCAATAAACTTTCCAATGAAGCAATAAACATTTCACTATTAAAATAGCATTCTTGGTCGTCATTAAGGTGTTTAATATCAGAAGCATAAAAAGAATCATTAGATAGCGTTTTCAAATCCCGATCCAAACATTCAATACTCCTATATTTATACAAATATGTTTTAGCCATATCTTATTATTTTTTAAAACATTCGTCCTTGAATTTTCTATAATTTCCAATAGAACCAAATAGACTACAAATCTCATTATCTTTCTGCTCCTGAACATAGTTTACTTCATCAGAATATAATTCGTCATCTACATTATCAATATTTAGTTCTTCAAATACGTCAATCGCTTTAACATCTTCGCTCTTGTGTCCTGAAAAATGCTTCAAGAGAATATCATATATCAAAGATTTATAGTCCACATAATCTAAAGTACCATCAATGTCCACAAATGAAGTTTGAATACAAGACTTTTGGACTATATCATACAACATAGTCTCTGAATCAATAACATCAGACGCATCGAGTTTGTTATGAGCTAAATAGCTGGAGAAATTAAATCTTACAAGTCTCTCAATTTCGACATTTGACAACAGTGTATCTTCATTTTTTATATTAACAACATACATCTCGTGGCAAAATGAAGCTACAGCTAAACAAGACAGTCTTATAACTATAGGTGATTCCATCGCTTTAATAATCTTACTTGCAAGTTCACTCCTGATTGTCTCCTTATAGTTTACTTTCATCAGTTTTGAATAAATAAGCTGCTTATAGAAATCCTCCTTGCAATCTTTTACGGCTAAGAAAATTAGATATACAAAACGCAAAGCCTCATTTAGTTCAAAGCCATTAGTATTGGTCATCAAAATTCTATTTCCCAGAGAACTGATCAATTTAGCATTTTTCCAACTTTGATACTGATCATATATTGCATCCAAGTCCTCATCCCTATATAATACATCTAAAAATTCACTTTCAGATATATGTCTTGCCGACATACCATAAGAGAAATATTTATCAAAATTCTCCAAATAAGCAATAGAATTGCGACCACGAAGAATACCATTTCCCACAGGAAACAATTGCTGCAAAATTTGTTTTTCCAGAGTAGATAATCCCCCATTATCAGAATCTTTCTTTAAGCAATAATATAGAAGACCATATTTATACGCACCCTTTTTACACTTATCTAAAAAAGAAACTGGAGACTCTTTCAACTTGGAATAGCAGTCTATATCTATAAACTTCAATAGCTCCACCCAAAGCAATTCCGACAACAATATATTGATTCTCGTATTAGCAACATAGCTCTCTGTAAATTCCATAGCAACAACAATTTCTCCTGCAAATCGTTTAGCTTGCCTAAAGCTACCCAAACAACTATCCAATAATATCTTTTGAGAGAAAGTAAGCATATCAAATACCTCCAATATATGCTCATTATGAGTTAGATTCTCTATATCTTTTATCAAGATACGAGTATTAGGATAATCAGCATAGACTTGTGGTAAATGAAATTCAATCATAAATATCTTTTCCAAATACTTGGGTTCAACTCCCTTACTTTTCAATTGATTGACGATATACGTCCTATCACAAGCCACTATAAATTTCACGAAAGGGAAATTTGCCGTATTTCTAATTATTTTTAAGACTTCCAATATTTCATCTGCATCCAACCTATCAAGGTCATCAAGCAAAACATACACATGTTTTTGCATTGTCCTTAAACTTACAACAATCTTCTCTTTAGCTTCTGAAACGGATTCATTCTTATTAGGAAAGAAAAATTGGACAATCTCTTTGTATATATTAGGAGTATCAAGCGAAAACAGCATGCTTGAGTATTTGTTTATCATGCGAGCTAACGAGAAGTCATAGCTAGCCAACTCTTTTCGTAGAACATCCATGAAATCCATTCTTATTTGGTTTACAGAATTGCATTTCCATGGATTAAAGTCCATTACTATTTGGCCTTTAGCCAGTAATACTCTTCTCATCTCCTGTAAAAACACAGTCTTACCAGAGCCCCAAGCTCCATAGATAACAACAGCAAAAGATTCTTTATCATTATGGGTAGAAATCAATCGATCCGTAACTTTATATGCAAAGTTCTTTCGGATACCCCTCATTTGAATTTCTTCATTGCTTTGTAGAAAGCCTAAAGAAGAAATTTCAGACATCTGATGGCACATTCTTTGATCCAAACAATAAAAATACTGAGCAAGACAAGAGATGAAACATAGCAGAAGTAACAAAGCTACTAACAAAGCAAAAGGCACTCCAAATATGCCACTATCTACATTTATCCATCTTGAACCAGAAAAACAGATAACCCAGAAAAGAACTAATGTTATATTTATTAAACCCAATGAAACACATGCATATTTTCGAACCTTAAGAATCACCTTTATGCCAAATATCACCAATAAAGTTGAAACAATTCTCTCAAACCACACATGAGTCCATAAAATTGGCACAATTCGTTTTACGGCAACCGGAACCATATTTAGAATGCCGTTCTCTACCTCTACATGTATAATGCTATACATATAAATGCCAAGAATGACACTTACAATTTGACATATTTGCTTTGAAAATTTCATTTGCATTACCACTTTATCTTCTTCACCACCCAGTGATACCCTATAGCCACCACATACGACAACACCATGAGCACGCACCAATCTACATAGAAAGGCATAATGCCCCTTGCAAACTTGAAATAGATGGAGAATACCAAGATATGCACCAGATACCACTCATACGATATCTTGTTGGTATATTGGAAGAAACGATTAACCCAATTGATACTCAATTTATAAACAATGAGAGCCATAGACATATAACCTACCAAGGAAGGAATGTCATTATACGACTTCCAAATACCGCCAGCGAAACCAGAAACACCTGTCAATCCCAAGCCAACTACCGTCGCAACCACAAGTATCCACATCTTAGAAAGCTTCAACTTCTCTGGATGCTCAAAGTAAACACTTGCCAACCACATACCCAGTACGAACTCCCATAGATATTGCAAAAAGAAACTGTTCCATATCCTTTCATCGTCCAATCCCATCAACGTTGTAAAGGTAGCCCATAGCAGACTGATGAGCAATGCAAATTGCCCCCCGTTTCATTTTGAAGAGCCTAACTATCAGTGGCCAAAAGAGATAGAACTGGATGATAGTAGATACGAACCACATCTGCCCGCCAAAGGCATGCTCCAATGCTGGCACAAACATCTTAAACAGAAATACCGAGCCTAGCAAAGGCATCAATACATTTTGACCACAAACCATTCCGAAATATAAGGCACTAATCAGTACCACCATCACATACGGAATATACACCTTGGAGAATCGTTTCTTCAAGAATTTCCCATACCCCAATGGCTTGTGCAAGGAAGATAGGTAAAGACCAAATCCACTACACAAGATAAATATATGAACTCCTGCACCACCAAACGATGTAGCCTTCATCAGAAAGCCAGGCAGAGGATAAGCTTGCACCAAGTGCATCAATACGATAGTAAATATCGAGAAACCTCGAAGAAAATCAACAACTTCTAACCTTTTATTATTCATAGCATTAACAGATTTACAATAAGATGTGATGATTGTTTAGCTTGCACCAAGAAGCTATATTTTTATACAGTTTTGTCTTTTGAGCATGTGAATTTTCAAAAGCCTTACAAAATCTATCCCTCAAATCCTTATCACTAATTTGAAGTTGATACTTTTTTCTAAGTATTCCAGCCATTCTCGTTATCAAATCGTGACCATTAGTAAGTTGATCCAAATTAGGATTTCTATTTTTACTTTGAAAATTTCGAAAAGCTTTACAAGGAAACTGACTAATGCTTTTGGAAGATGGTTTAAAATATTGTAAAGCTACAGCCTCAGATATTACCTGATTTGGCATACAATTAATCAAATCCAATCCTTCAAACTTGAAAGACAAGTGGCGATACGCATTAAACCACTTTGCAAAAGAAACATAAAACAATTCCTTTTTTGCGCACTCTCTAATATCTATAGCCTTTACTCTTGGGAGCAAATCCTTAAAGACCTTGTTACGAACCTGCTTATTACCTGATATAAGTAATTCTGAATCATGATAATCTGTATAGAAGACATTACTATCAAAAGGAACATTACTATTCAATTGATTAAAATCACTATCAAGTATAGAAAGGAATGGTTTATTGATCTCCCTTTCTTGCTTAATTGTATCATGAACCGCCTTAACATGATCACAACCATTGCAGTCCTTTATGTCGACTTTATTCATATCAAAGAATTTTCGATATATTGGCAAGTCATCTATTCCTTCCACCAATACAAGAAATTTGTTAATAGTTTGAGGAACTTTATGAGCCAACAAAATAGATCTAGCAATTCTCTTTTGACCTTTTTCAGTTTCCCTTAAACTCTTGAACTGTCCCATTTTCACAAAGATCATAAGTTAAATCCCATCGTCCATGAATAAACGTTGGCGAGTGTGTTGCAATTATCATCTGACATCCTGATAGTTGAGCAATTTTTTCATAGTCACTCAACAACTCATCCAACCATGCCATATGCAAGGAATTTTCAGGTTCATCAACCAGCACAATATGCTGATCATTCAAACCAAAGACTAACTTATAGCATAAAACAAAGAGATTCTGTTCACCACTTGACAAACTATGCAATGGAATCTCTTTATTTGTCGAATCAGAAATTACCTTCATTGTATTACCTTTAAACTCCAAATGTTTATATGATAACCCCTTAGAAGTAATAAGACCATCAAACAAAGAAAGCTTATCATAAAAAGGTTTCAGTATGTCCAATTTCCCATTTAAATCCGTAAGATACAACTTCAAGACTTCTTCATAATGAACACCTAATTTTTCCACAACAGCCAAATCACCCACAAGACCATATTTCTTATATCTAGCAATTTTAGCTAATACCTTCTTATGAATAGCATCACGTTTTATATGCTTGACCTTACTCGTTTCAGACATATTTGACAAACGCTTAACAAATGAACCATCAACTGACATGCTATATGCATTGTAAGCCTTCTGAGCCAAATTGTAAAAATTTTCAATATATTCCTTTATATCATCTACTGTCTTTATGGGAAAAGAATCTTTTGATTTTCGCAAGTAGCCAATCAATCTTTGCTCTTTAATAAACAGAAATTCCTTATCCCCAAGCAGATCTAAGACCTTACAAAATTTATTACGAATATAAGAATCTACTATTATATTATACGGCACATCCATTCTTTCAACAATCTGCGAAAAGTCATAATCAGCCAAAGGATCAATTCCGTTGTTCTTCAACAAATTAGATATGTATGTAACATCTAATATTCCCGACTCTACCAAACCTTTACTATCATAGAATGAAATGGAAAGAAGTGCATTTACGAAAGTATTATCATTATCTCCCTTTGGGGATTGAATTTCTCTAGTAAACGTACATTTTATACCGTCAGATAAAATTAAATCGATTGATGAAAATTGCAAAAAATAAAAATACCAGAATTTTCCAGAATAGAAATGGCTTACAATCTGCAAAATAGTTGTTTTACCAAAACCATTAGGACCTGTTATTATTTGAATATTGGGTTCATTCTTAAATTTTATATCATAAGAGTACAAATCATATAAATCTCTTATAATCAATTGTTTTATCATAATTACAAATATTTAAAATGGCAAAATCTATTATTTTCCAAACTCTTTAATTCTCTGTTCCTCTTTCAAAGAGCAAACTAGCAGTTGTCCATTCTTCTCGGCTACGATATAGCCATCCAATCCTTGAACTACCACCTTGCTTTCATCGGCTGCATGAACTACGCAGTTCTTACATTCATACAATCGGATGTCCTTGCCGACCTTGGCATTGCCAGCCTCATCTTGTGGAAGCAAGGTACGGAGGCTGCCCCAGCTACCTAAGTCACTCCAGCCAAACTCGGCTGGCAAGGTATAGATATCCTTCGACTTCTCCATTACGGCATAGTCTATGCTGATCTTCTCGCAGGTTGGGAAGAGTTTGCCGACTACCTCTTTCTCCTGTTCGGTATAGAAAGAAGGTGCCATTTCATCCATGATGCTGGCAAGATTTGGCTGGAAGGTACGGATAGCCTTGCTGATGGTATCGATGTTCCATACGAAGATACCGGCATTCCAATAGTAATTGCCAGCGGCAAGATATTGCTCGGCTGTCTCCAGGTTTGGCTTTTCCTTGAAAGCCTCTACCTTGTAGATTTCATCTACGGATGTTGGTTCTGCTGCAGCGATATAGCCATAGCCTGTTTCTGGGCGGCTTGGCTTGATTCCGATGGTAACGATGGCGTTCTTATCGGATGTATAGCTCAATGCCTTGCTGAGTACTCGCTGATACTCCGAGGTATTAATGACCAGGGCATCGGATGGTGTCACCACGATGTTGGCATCAGGATGCTGCTTCTGGATCTTCCAGCAGGCATAAGCAATACATGGAGCGGTATTGCGAGCCTCCGGCTCTGCTAATATGTTATCTACAGGCATGTCAGGGATTTGCTCCTTGACAATGCGAATGTATTTCTCGTTTGTCACTACCCACATGTTCTCGACAGGACAGATTGGCTTCAATCTATCTATTGTCAACTGAATGAGGGAACGGCCGACACCCATCACATCAATGAACTGCTTTGGGTAATCGGGGATTGACATTGGCCAGAAGCGGCTGCCTACGCCGCCGGCCATGATTATTACCTGAATATTTGTTTTCATTTATAATTCCAATAAATAATATTTCATTTATCTCTTATAATATTCAATATACTGATTTTGCATTTGCTCTATACCAAATCTATCTGAGACAAATTGATATGCACTTTCTGCCAACACCTTTCTGTCGAGATTCTTGATATTGTTGAAAACTTCGACGAAGTCATCTACATTATTATCTTTAACTTTCAATGGCCACGCATTAGGAACGGTATCGACCAATCCCTCACAAGAATTGATAATTATCGGTAACTTTGCAAAAGAAGACTCTATAGAAAGCATAGACAACCCCTCATGGACAGAAGGCATAAATAGGAAATCGAAAGAGTGCAAATATTGGGCTAAATTATAAACATTTCCATAAAAATGTACATTTTCAAAAATTCCCAACTCTTTTACCAAATCTTCTTTCAAATGACCTTCACCAACAATATGAAAGTAAAAGGTGTTGACATGAGCATTTAACTTGTTGATAACAGCCGACAATACAGATATGCCTTTCTGCTCAACGATTCTACCAGCAAACAAGATGTTTATTTTTCCTTCTTTAATACCCTCAAACTTGAACTGTTTTTTTTCGGCAATTCCATTATATATAATAGGTATTATCTTATGATAAAAAGGGAAATCATACAGATAAGACTCCCTTACAGGTCCACTAATTGAAACATTCGCTTGATGTTTTAGGAAAAAATGCTCTATGACTTTTCCTATAAAATGCTTATGCTTCCACAACTTTGTGTTATGAAGTGTTCTTACTACCTTTATGTTCTTATTTATCATGAATCCAAAAAGTAAAAAGAACAAGTAAAGAGCAACATCAGGTGACTCTGTATGCGAATGATAAACATCAGGATGATATTTGAGATGAAGTTTCCAAAACCAGAAAGGAAACAACAAGGCACCTAAAATAAAGTTCGTTGAAAATGGAGAACGATGGTAATAAATACCATTAGATTCCAAATCTTCTATGAACGCTTTAGAATATGCTCCTTTTCCTTTGACCACTTCCACCATGTGGAACTCTACATTTGGACACTTTGCCTTAGATATGTTCAAGGCAACCGTTTCGGAACCACCGATATCAAAATGTGTAACTATATGAAATACTTTAAAACTCATTGAATAATTTCTCCCATTCTTTAACTATTGGTTCTATATTAAATTCTTTACTCTTGACAATCGCAGACTGAGCCATATTTGATACTTGTTTTGTATTCGTTACTACTGCCGTGATAGCATCTGCCATTATTTGGGGATCAAAACCTTTTGGATTATAAGGGACGATAATACCATTTTTTCCATCGTCTATAACATCATAAACTGAAGAGAAGCTCCCATAAACTACAGGGATAACTCCATAAGACATAGCTTCTGCCAATATGAGTGGCAATCCTTCATATTCAGATGTAAGTAAAAGTAAAGAAGCGCGCTCATAATATTCCTTAGGGTTCTTAAAACCCTCTAGATAGATATGTCTAAGCCCAAGTTTTTTAACATAGTCCCTGAACTCCTCGAAGTCGTCACCCTTTCCTACAACTGTAAATCTCCAATCAGGCATTTTTTCTTCCAGAATATGCCAAACATCAGCTAATCTGAAAGCTCTTTTTTGATTGATGTCAATCCTACCTACATAAATTATTTCCTTTAACTTCTTATCTTGCGAATACACATATTTTTGAGAATCAACAGTAATTGGATTGGTTATTACACGAATCCTGCTAGGCTTACTGAGTCTCGTAAAATTCTTAAAGTCTTCAATATGTCTATTTGACAACAATAAATAACTATCAGAATTATGATATACATATCTCATGCTACATTTCGTGACCAAGCCAAAGATTTGTTTTTCAATATGTAAAATAAACTTGGACAATGGAGAACGAGCCGCATCAATCTTCAACTCAACACCTTTTAACCGAGCATTAATGTTCGGCTGATTATGATAGACCGATATAACCTTAATATCCATCCCCTTGATAGCATGTTTTAATATAAATGCAGGCGCAAAAGGAAGCCCCCACTGGTTAACGACTATATCAATCTTGTCTTTTACCAAAATATCCCTTAATGAATGTATTCTATTTAGGCTGAATTCCTCTTGCTCAAAGATATGTTTTTTAATTCTTTTATCCAGATTATCAAAGACAAGTCCATGTGGCTCACTCAGAAAAACGATGCTAACTCCATAACCATCATCTAGAAATGCCTTAGACAAGACAGATGTAACAACCTCCTGTCCTCCAACACCAAATCCTTTCATCAGGAAAAGAATATTTTTATTATTTTCATTCATATGCATAACTTGATAAATATTATTAGCTGTTTGCCCCAAACTGAAGAGATTAGAAAGCAAATCCTTCACTGCAAACATTCTCAACCATAGTTTGTAAATCACGAGCTGGATTCTGACTAATATCAACAAATTCTGTTTTTGGATGATCATTCGTATTAATTGACTCCGTATGCCCATCTTCATTTATAATCTCTGCTTTAGCCGTGCCATAAGATTTACTTAGACCCAAGAAAGTCTTTAGCAATTTATTTTTCAGCACCTGAATAGGTTTAGCTTTACTTGACTTCAACCGAATACTTACTGATCTATCAGAAGAATTACTACTCGGTATCATCACACGACTTCCCATAATAGAAGAAAGTAATTTGATATACTCTTCAGGCTTCTGTTTTTCAGAAGGATAGAGAACAATATTAATAAATACCATCTCTACCTTTTTTTATTTTTTATTTTTTTGTTTCATCGTCATTCATATTACACTTCGGTACGAAATAAACTTTAGTTATATACTTTGTGCAGTTTTTGTTGTTTCCAAGCCCCGATATGTAGTGATTATATGTCGGGGCTTCTTAGCTTTGCACGGCGGCATCATCTTCTTACAAAGATTCATCTTACGAATCACCTTTCATTTTCAGAATTTTTGCTGGTATTCCACCAACTACACAATTGTCTGGCACATCCTTTGTTACAACAGCACCAGCTGCTATTGTAACATTATTGCCAATAGTAATGGGAGCCAAGATAGTTACACCTGTTGAGATATAACAGTCATTACCTAAGACTATATGATAATCAATCAAATCTACATGTCGAGCAAATCTCGTTCCGTCCATTCCATGGCATAAATCTTCAACAAAGAGTCATGGATGGCTGCGCCCTCATAATGAGAAGCATAATAAGCCTTCTGCTTAACATTCATAGCCGCCGTATCGAGATGCATGAGAGAAAGAAGCTGTTTCTTCAAGTCCTCCACATCACCATTTTCAAACAAGAGCCCTGTTCCAGAAGGCTCAATGATACTCTTGAAGAAAGGCACATTACTTGCCAATACAGGAGTCCGATAATAGAAAGCCAAAGACAACACGCCAGACTGAGTGGCAGAGATATAAGGATAAACCACACACTGGGCGTGCTGATAAAGATATGCCACCTCAGAATCCTTGATATAACGATTTACCATCACCACATTCTTATCATCAGCAACACGTTCAAACCCCAGCTGACCGCTACCTGCAACGACCAAGGTATAATTATCATGCAGTTCTGCACTTTCCACAAAAGCCTTGTACAAAAGATGGATGCCCTTGTATTCCTCTATTCTACCGAAGAAAAGAATGTAAGGCTTGCACAAGCTCTTCAATTCTTCTGGCTCATCATGTCCATCCACGATCTCTTTGGTCACTAGCGAAGGAAACGAATGAAAAGTAATCTCCTTGTCAGGATATTGGTTCTTCAAGTTACGAAACTGCTCCATACTATTGGTAACAAGATACTTCGCCACTTGCAAGTTCTCATTCAATCGCTTATACATGATGTCCTGGCGCAACATCTTATACCATGCCTTCTTTGCCTCATGAGGTTGCAGGTCATGCACGGTTGAAAGAACCGTTATACCTTGACTTTCCAATCTTCTCTGTATCTTGATGGGCGGAATATCATTGATATAATGAACAAGTTCTATCTTCCGTTCACTACATAAGCCCAGGATCAACCAATCGTAGCCTGAAGAATTGAAAAGCAGATTTTTCAGTTTGTTGAAAGCCGAATTAGCCTGTTTATAGAACACGCTTTTCCCATGCAGTTCTTTCTTCACATTCTTCTTGAAGAAGTCATCCTCATAGTCGTGGAAGAAATACCAAACATCATCTTCTGGGGAAAATGTATTCACAATCTCGCTCACATACGGCCCCATACCTGCGTATGAGGTCGTTGCCACTATCAATGTTCGTTTCATAATCGTAAAAAATACTTATCTAAAACTATTAATTCCTATTCTTATAATATGATTAACATACTCATAAACAACAGTGCATTTTTTAATAACCTAACAAATGCAACATATTCGTTGTCCTTTGCTTTATTTCTCTATCAGCATCTGACACAGCAAAGGCTGTCATTATAGAAGGATTACACATTCCGTCATTATGAATATCAGTAACAGCTATATAGCAGTCTCCGTGTTGTCGATTTATTACATAAACTTGCTCAAATTCTCCTGTTCTTGGATTTCGAGCAAGCAAAGGAAGGAGTCTATCTACATAAAATCTATCCAGATCTTTGAAATGATTAACAACTACAGAAATTATTTTATCATTGCTAACACCTGATCTCTTGGCTATGACTATAAGTTTCAGAATTTGAGGATTTGGCCTTATATCCTCCTTAACCCTTATAGAGTAAAATTGTTCTTCTATCTTATCCATAGCAAAGATTATCTGACGCATAGTCTTAGCTGCCAAGAATCCCTTATCAAAAAACTCCTTGATTCGTTCCTCTCCTAATCCGGTTTCATCAGAAATAAGTGCCAAAGCGTATTTTTCCTTTTCATCAGCTAAAGAGAATCGGAAAATGTCCTTGTTATAGAATTTGGACATATAACCATCATAATCTGCACATTCTCCATAAAAATGATGAAATAGAGCCTCAGTATTTTTCTCATGCATCACAAATACGACATTACTTACTCCAAATTTGTTGCCAACGAGCGAACTGTCGATTGGCTGCATACTGCGATAGCCATAATCCATGTGAGCAGAAAAGACATTCATGATACGAAAGAGATGTGCAGGATCAAGCCTATCCATATCCTCTATCACTAGAACGACTCGCTTTCCATATTTCTCCTGATAAGCTTTAATATTATCACGAATAATCTTAGTAATTATGTCATTCTCATAAACTGAGTTTTCATCAAAAGTGGATAGATAATTATCAAGAAAAGCTGTCTGGTCTATTTTTCTCTTATACTCACCAACCTTATCTTTCAAACTTTTGAGCCATTTAACAGATTTGAAAGCAGCCAAGAAGCCTTTGGTCACCATATCGTCAGCACCACACGACTTCAGCATCGCAAAGAAAGACTCTCCTACTGTACAAAAATGACTTTGGATATAAAACTCAAAAGCCATTCTATCTGTCACCTCATAGTTTACATCTATGATACCAGCTTGAAGTATCTGCAAAAGCACATCATGCTTAATGAGTTCGAAGATGTCTTTATTCCCCAGTACTTGATAATTGACAGGATAGAGCGTTATAAACTCAAAAGGCGATTCTGCATCCATCATACATTTCTCCTTGAACTTATTCAAGAAGAAGGTCTTACCGTCACCAAACTTGGCAGAAAGTACCACCCTATCATGAGAAAGAAGATGATCCTCAAATCGCTGCATCGCATCATCAACAGGGATATAATTATCGTCAGACTTTAGCATAACATATTCTTAATGGTTTCATAACTTTCAATAACATACTTAGAATAAGTAGTTCCGCCATCTGAAGAAATTCCTAACCTGACAGAACAACCTTCATCTTCATTTTTTTCGATACAAGCAATCCAAGACGGATTTATCAATATCGGTTCATTACCAGAGTCGTGTAGTTCTATAAATTTACAAATCATAGTCTGCTATTTTTTTGAAGAAAAATTTTTGGCGAGAGCGTACTAGCTCATCCTTTGTCATGCCGGTTTTCTTCTCTAACGGCATCCATGGATACTTTTCTGATTGTATTTGAATCTTTGCAAAGTAATCTTCCACCTTCATGATAAACTTAGCTGGGACACCGCCCCAAACTTCATTATCAGGAATGTGTTTCGTTACGATACTGCCTGCAGCCACGATGGAATTCTTTCCAACAGAGCTATTAGGCATCAAGATTGTTCTCGCTCCCACAAAGCAATTTTCAAAAAGTTCTATACTTCCAACCTTATCTATATCACCTCGTCTTAGACCTAAATACTGGGCAGCATTAAACACACTTACATCATGGTTAACAAAATCCACATCATGAGCACAAATCACATAATCATGAATGCTTATCAGATAAGGCTCTGTGCCAAATGACAAAGTATATAATTCTACATTCTTGCCAAGAAAGTAAAATTGATTTCTCATCAACTCTGCTCTTTCGTGAGCAGAAGCTCTTCTCAACTTCAGTTTAAAAAGCTGTGATTCGACTAGTCGAATCACCCCCCCCATTTTAGAAAAGATGCTCATATTTTTTATATTTTATCATTAGTTACAATAACTTTATTTCCTAAATAACCAAGGAATCATAGCTTTGACATAGTCTTTCAGCCACCACTTGAAGTTCTTCTCTTTCCAAGAATTATCCATAAAATGCATTGCATAAGAATCCTTGTCCCTTGTCAGTGAATCACCCGCAAAAACATTAGATGGATATATCATCATATTTCCATTTAGCGCCTGTTTCTTATCAACATAACGAAAACCATGCTTAACTAGAAGCTTAGCCATAATACCTGGATTGATTTCATCCTCATGCAAAGAGCCATCAGGGTTAATGAAATGACGGCATCCAAAATAATCAAGACACTCCTTGATAAAAGGATTTCCTTTCTCCGCCCCATACAAAGCTGCTAGCAATCCCATTCCCGATATTCCCTTGGTCACATCCTTAGGATAACCATTTTCGTCAACCATTTTCATTCCATCCACTTCAAAAGAAGTTGGATGATTTTCTACGGAAGTAAAAAAAGAAAAGTTCAGGAATTCATCGAAACTTTTATATACCATCACATCGGTATCCATATAAATGCCACCTTCTGTATAAATGGCATAATGGCGGATATAATCCGATGCCAATGACCACTTCTTTTTCTGAATCGCCTCTTTCGTCCATACGACAGAATCTAAATCGAAGTTACTTTCATTCCATTCCTTGATTTGGTAATCAGGCATAGCCTTTTTCCAACTTGCAATGCAACGTTTAACACTAGGAGTCTTCGCTCCTCCACCTAACCAAACGTAATGTATAATCTTTGGTATCATAATTCAAAATTAAATAAAATGTAATATAAACATAACCATCCTCACCCAGAAGGAAGGATGAATCTTTGTACGATAATTCTCCAGTAATTCTGTTTTCTGCTCTTTAGTAAGCAGAACCTTATTTCTCCTAATTTCTCCAAGCGGATACTTTGTATAAAACCACTTGTTGCCATAACCTTGTTTTGTAGCAAACTCGGAAAGCCACTTGGCATTATCAGTTAGTGAATGAATCTTCCTTATCAAGATTGGCACAGATTTGTCTGGCGAAATATTTTCATTACTCTTTCTCCACAGCACTTTGGCTTTCTCACAGGTATCAATACCGCCAGCTGCATCCGAGAATTTCACCCAACTGATAAAGTCACTCCCCCAAGCCAAATCAAAGTTTTGAAATCTTCCATTGTCAAAAAACACATCTCTACGTACAATGAACTCTACCACAAAACTAATTAAATGACCCTTCAGTTTCTCGTCCAAATAGAACTTTGACGAACAAAACTTAGGAAACTCAGGAAGAGAAGAAACTTCGCCGGTAGCATCATCCAACCGCATGACATTGAAATGCACCAATCCAGCCTTAGGCTTACTCTGAATGGTCTTATAGAACTCCTCCACACAATTATTCTCCATTACATCATCATCAGAGAAGAGCCAAAGCCATTCCTCTCCTTGGGTCATATCAATACAACGTTCCCATTGAGCTACAAGATCCTTACCACCAAGATTAGTATCAAAGCGCTTATACACTAAGTTGATTTTCTCCCTATACCTACCCACAATCTCCTCCAAGTTGTTAGGACTATGATCATCGCCTATATAAAGCGTAAAGTCCTTACAAGTTTGAGCTGCAATAGAATCCAAAGCTGCCGCTAAGAATGTTGACTTATAGGCAGGGATAACAATTGCTAATTTATTTTGATTTGCCATAATCATCTAATATCTTAAGATAAAAATTATAAATATTATTTCCATTTGCCTCAATTGAATATAAAGATACAGCTTTTTGTTGAGTTACAATAATTTTTTTTCTATATTCATCTTCAGACATAGTAATTACCTGTTGCATTTTTAGTGCAAGTTCACTTTGATCACCTAAATATGAAATACCACCAACAGCATCTAAGATTTCTTTTGTACCAGCTGTATTTTTTCCTATAACCATACACCCCTTAAATGCAGCTTCTGCAGTCATTCGTCCAAAGCCCTCATTTGAAGATGCAACAATTAATGCTTTTGCGTATGCCATTAAATCAACTGCATCTTTTCTAAAGCCCAGAAATTTCACAGAATTCTTACAAGACATTGTTTCTAATGTATCATGAAGTAATTTAAGATAATCGTAATCACCAAAACCAGCAATCCAAAGTTCATAATCTGGATTAGTTTTATGAACAATTTCAAATGCTTTAATAACTTCCAGATGACCCTTTGCTTTTGCAACACGACTTGACATAAAAAAATATTTTTTTTTCGGAAATACAATCGTCGTATCATCATGTGACAAAATGCCATTATATATCGTTTTTGCCTTAAAATAATCAATCAACCAAAAGTATTTTCGAATATCATTAGTAATAGTTATAACATATGATTTTCTCAGCATTTTACGAAAAGCGCTAAGACTTGGTAATATTTTATACTTACTATCTAAAGTTTGATATTCTCGCAAATGCCATACATGAGGAATTCTCATTTTTTGTGCAACAGAAAAGCCCTCATGTACAACACCTGAATTCGTATGAATAATATCGGGATGAGTCTCATTTATTATATGTATCAACTTTCTTTTGCTTATTATTTTTTGAAAAGGTAACTTAATAATTCTAAGAAACCATCTCAAAAGACTTTTCTTCCTTTGAGGAAAAGAAGTTATTACAGATAATCCTAAATCAACTCTTCGCAAATCTACTTTTATACCTTCTAAATATTGAATAAAGTCATCACTTAATTTATTATTTCCTGGTATTACTAAAACCATTTCTACACATTTTTTCTGTAACTCTCGCATCAAATTAAACAAAGAAAAAGTAGAGCCATCAAGTAAAGACGTGTGCATTATAAAAAGAATCTTCATACGAACAACAAATGCTTAAAAAAATATTTAACTTTTCTCTTTACAGAACTAAAATATCTATCAGTTTTTATATGATATATTTTTTTAAATTTAAAAATGAGACCATAATCCAATAACGTATATACAGTTTTTGAAAAACCTAAATTATTTACAGAAGAAATAAAAACGTCTCTAATCGGATTAACATTAGCAGAATTCGAGTAATTTTTAATAAGCTGCAAAATATATTTATTATCTTTTATTGCTTTATAATTAAACTTATTTTTTATTACATCAAAAACCACTTTTCCTGATTCAGAATTCAAAATAACTACAGAAACGCCCTTATTCTTATCATAATTAATCTTTTTATCTTTATATTGTAAAAGATGCCAATAATCTCCTATGGTAATATCCGAGACACGTTTAAATTTTTTCGCCTGGCAATCAGAACAAGATTTCCTATTAAATATTGATCTAGAATAAGTAAGTAACCAACTATCATTCCATCTATTACTAACATAGAGACTATTATCTTCAAATAATATTCTCATTGAATAGTTGAACCAAGACTTATCCTTACTGCGCATATTTATGCTTTTAATAGGCTTACAATTTGGATTCACATCATCCAAATATAACTTCCACATTTTTGGAGATTGGATGCCATAACATAGTAAATCTACAAGTATCAAATTCTTGTATTGTTTTTTACCCAAAAAATTATAAATAGAGAGTATTTGACATGGAGTTCCAGATACCATAACCAAAATACCTTCATCAAGTTGCATTTTAAGTCGTCTAAAATCAAAAGTACGACTTACTTCCGTATATTTAGACCCACGTAATCTATATAAATCTTTAACAGTGTGAATGCAGCAAAATTCAGATTGCCCCAAAGAAGACATCTCTACACCCCAGACAACTCCACCCTTATTTAGTACAAAAGTTGCCAACAACGAGAACACACCGCCTGATGCACTTTCATTTAAGTCTTCAAGAACTTTTGTTTGTCCAAAATATATAGGAGGCTGATAATCTATATCAATTTCCTTAATATTCTGTTGAGGGCAAGAACGCTTGCATTTACCACAATAGATACATTCTTCAGGATTAGCTAGAAGAGCTATGTTGAATCCCAAGTCGTCCTTACCAATTTCTATGCAATGCTTTGGACAAACAGCAGCACAAACTCCACATCCTGCGCAGAGTTTTTCCTCATTAAATATTATTCTTTTATTATTAATCATTTTGTAATGCTCTAGAAATAAACAGTTTTGACTTTTCTCTTTCTTGTCCTAAATATTCCTCTGCTTTTGTAAAATCAATCTTCTCGTTTATAATACTAATTAAGTCATAATCATTACCATCAAAGATACGATTACTCAACCCCATTGGATCCAAAAGAGAATATAATCTAGTATTAGTTGACCCTTTATCAGAACTAGAAAATCTCATAAAAGTTAAGAACTTCACATGATACATACAAGAAAAAACAGAACAATGAAATGAATCTGTGAGAACAAACTTCGCATTTTTGACTAATCCCACAAACTGCTGTGGTGTTACATCTGCTATTTTTACAGAAGGCATCTGTTCATCAGCATCATTATATTCAAAAAAATGAGCAAAATTAACAATCTTAACACCTAATTGACGAGCGACTTCAACACTTAAATCTCTATGTTTTTTACTTGTTCCCAAAAAATAACACAAACAATAATCTCCTAGTTCTTTAGATTTTGATTCATCTATTATTGAATCCCATAATTCTCTCCCTACTAAAAGGGTCGGATCTAAAACTTGCTCTACCTTTTTTCCCGTCAATTTCTCCAAGATTTCTTTTCCTGACTTTTCACGAACAGAAATTGCATCAAACTTAGACAAGAAATCTATAAAAAATCGCTGCTTTACATCTGGAATAGAATTTACTCCTAAACTAGGAGCATAAGCAATGCGCTTAACTCCATCAGGAACAAAATTTAATGATGTAATTAACAAACCGGGATTATCAATAGGTTTCCATATTTGATCACTACCACAAACAACAGCATAATAGTTGTGTAACCATCTTTTATATGCACCCTCTGATTTATTGAAATGAGACCACTTAATCAATTTGCTCATTTCATCCAAACTATCAAATCTAAGACGTGCAAACTTTTTTATTTTCACATCAGAAACATGTCCATATTTTAATTTAAAATATTTTTCAAATTGACGATTACGATTATTTCTTTGATAAAAAGGAATAAAAGAAACTACAGACTTTACTAATCGCTTTATCAAACTTTCATACCTGTAACCTAAAACATCTACATCATAGCCAAAAGATGCAAATATTTGTTGCATAGCGTAAGCTTGCAAACGACTACCATAATTGTAAGCGTAAGCTGTTACAATACCAATTTTTTTACTATTCATATTATTCGCTGAAATTATGCAAGTGAATATATATATCAACTTGCTTGTTTATAAATATACATATTACGTAGCGTATGAGCAACAGGATTACTTTCTATGGAATCCCAGCAACAGCCCTGTAATATTTGCAGAGAAGCGCTTAACTGCTTCCATAACGAAGGCCAAATTGATAAGCCTATATTTTATACGTTACGGACAACTCGAGAGTATCATTGGTATCCACAGTGAAGAGTCCACCGATTGTTTCATACGTCTAAAATCTCCTTACTAGTTACCCATTTTCTGTAAGATATACTAACTTCAGTGCTATTTTTATTCTAAAAATATATTAAATTACGCTTGTGTTTTTTCACTTACGAAAATTTAGCTCACCATATTCTTTTCCATTAATAGTTGTAAAGAGCCCCAACATTGGGAAAAACAAAGGGGCAGCTGTAAGAGACTCCATTAACCCTTCAATGAAGAAGCCGATATACATAAAGACAAGTAATGCAGCATATGTTCCCTTATTTCCAGCTACCCTTCTATCAATATATAAGAATACGATTATAAAAAATAATATATATACTAATCCACCTTGCAACAGGGAATATAACAAAAAATTGTGTGGATGGCTAAAACTTCCCCAAGAATATATTAAGTCTAAAATATTTATCCATTCTCCAGAATCATGAAAACCATAACCAATAATTGGCGAAGACAGAAACTTTTCTGCAGCAACACTCCAGACAACAATTCTTGAAGAAAAATCAGCATCTTTTGAGAAAACTTCTTCTATTGTATCAGCAAAATAATACTGAACTTCGAAAAAAACAATTCCTATTGAAATAGCTAAATATATCCCAAATGCCAAAGTTAAAGAACTATATTTTTTAATTCTTTTATTTTGTCGTATAAAATAGAGTATCATCATTAAAAATACAACAACCAAACTAGTAGATGAACCTATTAATAAAACTGTCAATACAACTAACAGCATAAATATTTTAAATTTCCATCCCAGCATTCCAAATTTAGCAAAGCTATAAAATGCAACGATAGTCATAGCTGGCAATAAAGTTCTAACTATTTGATTTTTATATCCTAATATCCAAATATTACCATCATATATATCTGAAGCATACAATCCTTTCGGATATAGCACAATGCTAACAAAATTGATTACAATATAAAATATGAAGACATAACTTAAGGCTTTGATTTTAACATATGTATTTTTGTACAGCAAAAAACAAAACACATTCAACAATGTAAGAGAGTAAAACAAATAACTAAACATTGCAAGATTCATGCTATACCCATTGCAGAGTCTTGATATAAATAGCCACAAAGAGGTTAATAACAACATAAAATAAAGTGTCTTGCATTTTTTGTCAAAAATTCTAAAATTCTTATATATATATAAACTAGAGACAGCAAACAATATGTATGTGGGATAATTATAAAGACTACCTGAAATACAAGCACTAGTTGGTCTTATTATTATAAAACCGATTAACAGCCACAAATAAAAAATAGAGTTGGTCTTTCGATTATTATAATCTACAATATTTAACATGGCAAAAAAGTTTTGATTTTTTTACTCACAATTTCTGAAACCCTTATTTTCTCAATCTTTGTCAATCCTATAACATAATCTACGATAATCGTAATTAATAAAGAGACAATAACTACAATTATTGCAGAACCAAACCCTAAAGACAAATTCAAATATAATGTAATAGGAATAACAGAAGATAATAATGTCACACCTAAATTCCTACCTAAAACCTCTTTTGCAAAAGTAGTTATAGGAAAATTTATTAAATTTCTTAATATTAAAAGTCGGACAAAAAGGCATAATACAGATATTATCAAACTAATAATAAAAGCATAATACGGCGGTGAGCCTAATTTTAGAGAAAGATAGACACAAGGTAAGGTTAGCATCAATATTGATCCGTTGATTATTTGATACCATTTTACCTTTCCAGAGGCATGAACTGATGTTATTAAAGCATATGACATACTATCAATCAGGCTTACTAAAATGACAATACGTAAAAAAACAATTGTATAATTAGGAACTTCAACCAACCATAACTTTAATAAGAATGGTGCTTCAAGAAACACCGGCAAAGACAAAGTATAAATCAATAAATACGAGAATTTACTACCCCTAAATACCAATTTAAACATCTGTTCCTTTTGACCAGAAGAATACAATTTGATTATTTGTGGATTTAAAGCTGTAGTAAAACCACCAGTAAAAGAAGTCAATGCCCCCATAACTTGACTAGTTACACCTTTAGCAGCATTTACAGAAGAGCCAAAGAATAAATTAAGCACAACATTTATACCTTGCTCTTTTAAAATAAAAGCTATAGAACCTATCATATTCCAACTTACAAAAGAAAACATTTTCTTTCTAAAATACTTATTTATTCTCCATTCACATCTACACTCCGGAAAATGTTTTTTTACATAAATTCCATAAATAAGACGAATAGAGAAAGCAACGAGACACAATAAAAACGAATACATTATTAGTTTATCTATGCCTGTTATGAATAATGCATATACAATTAAAAGTTTTAATATAACCTCAATAATAGAAACGTATGCAAAAGCATTCATTTTCTCATAAGCCACTAAAGAAGCATTATAAGGAACACTTATTATATTAACAATAAACGTCAATATAGAAAACTGATATACCCAATTTGCAGCTATGTACCTGGAAGAAGCAAATACCATTTTATTATTCAAAAACCACAACCCTGCTGTTTCAGCAACTACAAGAACAAATATTGCTATAAAAATATGTATTAGAACAGCTGTTGAAAACAAGTCTGTAATTTTACCATTATTACCTTTACCTATTTCAAAAGAAAGAAACCTCTGAGTCGCAGTAGTCATTGCTTGGCTCACAATTGCAAACATTGCTACAAAACCACCTACCACATTATATATTCCATAATCGTTTACTCCAAGGGCGGCCAAAACCACCCTTGAAGTAAATAAACTTACACACATTGTTACAAGCATTCGGAAATACAATAACAATGTATTTTTCGCTATTCGCTTATTATTATTTGAAGTTTGATTTGACATAAATATTAATCTTCCACTATTATTATGATAAAACAAACAGATGCTTTTACTTTTATTATAAGTTTTCATTAACATCCATTTTTGGGTGGATATCAATAACTATATTCTAGTCTCTTCTAAAGATATCTCGTGTATAAACCTTATCCTTTACATCATCCAGACAAGCATCGTAGCGGTTGGCGATGATGGCATGGCTTTGTGCCTTGAAGGCTTCGAGGTTGTTCTCTACTCGGCTACCAAAGAAGGTGCTGCCCTCTTCCAAGGTTGGCTCATAAATGACTACCTCGGCACCCTTTGCCTTGATACGCTTCATGATGCCTTGGATGGCTGACTGGCGGAAGTTATCGCTGTTTGACTTCATGGTCAGGCGATAGACACCAATCACACAGTTGTGCTCCTTGCTGGCATCATAGCTATTGGCATCAGCATAGCTGTAATAGCCTGCCTTCTGGAGTACGGCATCAGCGATATAGTCCTTACGGGTACGGTTGCTCTCTACGATGGCCTCTATCAGGTTCTCTGGAACATCGGCATAGTTTGCCAGAAGTTGCTTGGTATCTTTTGGCAAGCAATAACCACCATAACCGAAACTTGGGTTGTTGTAATGGGTGCCGATTCGTGGGTCAAGACCTACGCCATCGATGATAGCCTTGGTATCGAGTCCCTTTACCTCTGCGTATGTATCCAACTCATTGAAGTAGCTTACTCGGAGTGCCAGATAGGTATTGGCGAAGAGCTTGACAGCCTCTGCTTCCTTCATGCCCATGAAGAGGGTATCGATGTTCTCCTTGATGGCACCTTCCTGAAGCAGAGCGGCGAAGGTCTTGGCTGCTTCCTTCAACATCTCGACATTGGTTACTGACTTGATTGCCTCGTTCTCCTCTGCAAATTCAGGGCGTTCGATAATCTTTGGATAGCCTACGATGATGCGGCTTGGGAAAAGGTTATCATAGAGTGCCTTGCTCTCACGAAGGAACTCAGGAGAGAAGAGAAGGTTTAACTTCTTCACGCCCTTCTTGGCATACTTCAAGTAGAGGCTGCGGGTGTAACCTACCGGGATGGTGCTCTTAATGACCATCACCGCATCTGGGTTTACCTCCAGAACCAGGTCGATGACTTCTTCTACATGGGTTGTATCGAAGTAGTTCTTCACTGGGTCGTAGTTGGTTGGTGCTGCAATCACTACGAAGTCTGCATCCTTATAGGCTGACTTGCCGTCAAGGGTTGCCACGAGGTTCAATGGCTTTTCTGCCAAATACTTTTCGATGTAATCGTCCTGGATTGGAGAAATCTTATTGTTGAGTTTCTCCACTTTCTCTGGGATTACATCTACTGCTGTTACATGATGATGCTGAGATAACAGGGTTGCTATACTCAGACCTACGTAGCCTGTGCCGGCTACTGCTACTTTAATATCTTTAAAATCTTTCATTGCGATTTTTTTATGTGTTATATTAGTTTTTCTTCGAATCAACCTATCCTCCACCAGCGACGGTTGAAAAACTCCTTACCTAGCATTTTCATTACAATTTGACAACATCGTCGTCATATTCTATTTGATCATCATTAAATGATATAAGTTTAGAGTAGCCTAATTGAATATTCTTAAAATAAGCAACTATTTGCTTTAGATAATCAAGTTGAAATGAAACAGTTAAGATTTTGTACAATTCTCTACCTGCCGATGTTAATTCGTATATAGGTACCCTACAACTATCAGTTTTGAAATCTAACAAAAGAGCTTTATCTTGATAAATCCATGCGGATTTTGCAGGTTTTTCTTTTGGCTCAATAATTATGTGCAAAGCATGTTCTTCTCTTATAAGCCCGCATTCCATCAACAAAGAAATATTATTAAAACTAATATCACTTCCCAAGATAGAGTCTTTTTTGTTAATAAAGAATAAAACGGAACCTGTACTTAAGACTAAATTGCCAAGAGAAGCAAATAACTCTGCTTCTTTTTTTGACAGGTTACTGACTGTATTTAATGTTCTTAAAGAATAAGAACCAGGAGACATTATTTCCTGTGAAAGAATCTTCCCCCAAGCATTCCGTAATCTTTCATCTGAAACATCTTGCACTATATCGAAATATCGTGTCAACCAATCCGTTTCAACTTGTTCTTTTACAGCCAAAAGTCTACTTTCATCCAACTCTGCTAAAGCAATCTTAGCTATTGCATCTATGTTTTCTTGACGTCTAAGTTCTTGATTCACAATCCTAGATATGGTTCGATGCAATTGTTCATCAGAAGCAACAATATCCAATTGTTTCTTTGCTTCAGAAAATATCTGCTGCTCCTTAACTTTCGCTTCTGCCAAAATTTGAATTTCAGCTGCTTTTGCTTTCGCCTCTCTTTTTATTCCCCATGGCCTATAAAGAGTACCAATACCTCTACTTATAGCATCTATCAATGTTGATAAAGCCTTAGAATCACCGTCTATTTTTATTAAAGAATTATCCATAATTAGTTACATAATAAAAGTAAAATATGCGATTTCTTCAAATTTATCACCTAAAACATATGCAAGTGAAGTTTAAACAATCCTGCAATTTATATATAGAAAGTATTACCACATGTACTAAAGATTCCAGCACCGCCTGTTATAATGATATTCTACATTTAAAATTCACGGTTCTTTTTCAATGTATCATTCCTTCCATTGTCCATAGGAGTTATGATTAGTACCAAGTTTACTTGTATAAATCTACATTGATGTCGAATGGACTATCAAAATCTTTCAGCATCGTATGCTTCGTATCTTTCTCTGAGAGATTGGCATGTTCTGTTGGGATTTTCCAATCAATACCGAGGGTTTCATCGAGAATCGAGATACCTCCATCTGCCTCTGGATGATAGAAGTTATCACACTTGTACTGGAAGACGGCAGTCTCTGAAAGGACTGCGAAACCATGAGCAAAGCCCTTAGGGATGAAGAACTGGACATGATTATCTTCTGTCAGTTCTACTGCCACATGCTTGCCATAAGTAGGGGAGCCTTTACGAATATCTACTGCTACATCGAGTACTCTACCTTTTACGCAGCGTACCAGTTTGCTTTGTGTATATGGTGGGCGCTGGAAGTGCAAGCCTCGCATCACGCCATAGCTGCTCATAGACTCGTTGTCTTGGCAGAAGTGAACACTGTGTCCCAGGATTGGGGCAACCTTTTCTTCAAACTCTCGCTCGCTGAAACTCTCGAAGAAGTAGCCACGAGCATCACGGAAGAGGCGTGGCTCTATAATGAGAACGCCTTCAATATCTGTTTTTACTATATTCATTGTTTTTGTTTTAATTTTTGTTCTTATTATAAGATTTTTCGAAAACCTACCATCAATGGTCTTTACACCCCCTTCGGTTCCCCCGTTCCCGGGGGACAGAAACCTTCTTTACCATTAAAGAAGGCTCCACCTCACATCTCGGTCTTCTCCCCTCAGGGAAGAAGAGGGAAACCGCCCTACTCGGTGCTCGGAACCGCTACGCTCTAAGGTTGGCAGACCAAAGCGGTCTTCGCCAGATTGTGCGGGATGGGACTGCCTGATATTGCAAGTAGTTACACCTATCAGTTTTTTATATTTTGTATCGTTATTGTAGAAGATAAGCTGCACTCGGCAATTTGAAAGCCAGCTTTCATTGCGCTCATTTGCATTATCTTTAGAGTGAAGGATTGCTAAGCACACAGTTTCACCTCATCTATTTTTTAACACCGTAACATGGAAACATAGACTTATAATCCTTATCCCCATCTTAAGTGTTAAAACCTTACGCTGTAATGGTGATATACCGGTCTAAAATGACGGCTTACTTTTGATTCCATACTAAAATGCATTATTGGTATATATAAACGACTGGGGAACTATAAAGTTAGCAATAACGGTTGTTGGATCAACAGCCTCCTTGTACAGCTTACATTCCTTTATCTTGAGGGCCACGCCTTTATCTTTTCCTGCATAATACTGTTGGAAGAAAGACTTGGTTACACCAGAGTATTCTTTCGTTTGCTTCCATATGTTTGCAGGGGTATCATTAATGATTTTCTCAATCTTGAACTCACCAACTATCCTGCTGATGGGACGACTGGCGTAGATATATACGGTATCCACCTTTTGCTTGAAGAGAACCTTACGGTACTCATATTGCTTTTCCCCAGAAAAGATTTTCTCTACAAACTCAGGCTTAATCGATAATATAACGTTCATCTATTTCTCCTAATTCCAATAGTTTATCAAATTGAGCATCGGTAAGTTTAAAGAATCCCCAATACTTGGGATTCAAACAAACCTGCTCTTTCATTACCATATTGATTACCTTCTTGGTGAAGGCTATGTTATACACCATCTTAATGACGATGAAATTGTTTTTGTACTTGTACCATCTTCGCAATTCATGTTCTTTGAATACAGAATAGCGATTGGTATATTTTATGAATTCTTCCTCATTTTCAAAGTCTCTGTATGTTTTTACCTCACATACCGTACATACCGATGTACAAACACTACGATAGTACGCTTTTCCCTCTTCATCAGAGGTCCGATAAATAATTAGTTTATCTCCTGCCTTTAAATTACGTGTATCCTGCATCCAACAGAGATAAATCTTATAGATGCTATTGGTTTCAGATACATCTTGGATGAGATCATATTTTTTTTCATTCTTCAAGATGGAGTCTGGGAAGAGGTGCGTATGAAACTCTGGGACTATAGAAAGTACATATTTATTTGAACTAGCTTTCTTTACGAAAGGATAGTCGAGTTTGAAGTCATCAACATGGGTTGTCATATCCTTTATCAATACATATTCCGCATTACCGCCCTCATGTGGCTTGTCTGCAATATGAGAGAAGCCAAATTTCTCAAACATACGAATCAAACCTTGCAACTCTTCTGTTGGAAACATGGTGACATAGATTTCATCTACATCTTCAGCTATCGCCATATCCATGATTTTCTTCATGAATCGCTCACCACGAGTGGTATGTCGGTCTTCATTGTCCACCTTGAAGGTACCCACCTTCAGGCGTTTCTTGGCAGGAAGCGCTGGGGTAAGGTCGGAAAGTTCCTCTTCCTCTATCTTCAAATAAAGAAAGTCTTTCAACTCGTTATCTACATAATAGCAATAAGCTGTGGCTCCTGCTGCAGCCTTCTTGTCATACCATTCATTAAACTCCGGATAGCTGGCTCTCAATGAATCGAAAAAGGAATCATTGAGATCGATATCTGAAAATCGTTGTACTTGTAAGTCCATAGGTCTTCTTTCTTGATTGTTTCTTATCTTGTTTTTTAACTCGTCAGCAGGTTTCTCCACCACTTTCTGTTCTGCCTGGCTGGCATTGGGCGCAATGAGATTGTTACCTCCGTGAATATTGAAGATGACATGAGGATCCTGGCACTCCTTGATTTGATCGATGAGGCCATGATACTCCTTGGACATCATCTTGCGTAGCAGACATTGCACACGGGAGACGTCGGCAAAGTGATTTTCATTCATGAACTCCTGTGCCTTTCGTATCATGTACAAATATTTATCCTCCATACTAAATTAACCATCTAGAATCAATAAAAGCCAATTTTCAGCAGCAATTGACCATAATCCGCAAGTTTTGCGAGTTGAAAATCCTATAGTTGTACGACTGTAAAGCTACAGTTGTACGACTATACATGCTATAGTTGTACAACTCTGGAGTTATAGTCGTACAACTATAGGGGTCATAGTCGTACAACTATAGATTTTCAAAAGCTCTAGCATATTTTTCATTTTCGTATACTGTTGATTATCAGTAATTTACCGAACCTTAGCATATTTTCAATTCTACAAAACGAATTTAGATTCATTGAAAATTCTGAAATTATGGAGTGCGTAAAAGTGCCTTTTGTCAGTATTTTTCCTCACGCTACTTCATTGGTGGTCATTTCCACTTATACCAAGCTTCGTTGATATACTTTCGGATATTACTGATGCCAGTGGTAACCTGTGGTGCCAAGGGCTGTAAGACTTCGATGAACTCCTGCTTCACCATAATATCTTGGTCAACCTTTACATCTGTATCATTCACCATATCCATCACCACCTGTGCCAATTCCTTGGCATTGGTACATGCGGAGAGTTTGCCAACATACTCAGACAACGCTTCCACATTATTAATATATAGGGAGAGACGGGTTGTTTCAGGTGAGAGGACAGGCTCCTGACTTTGGTTCTTGGTCTTCATCATCTCCTCGATATACTTGTCGCCATAGAAGTTCTGCTCAGCCTTTGTAGCATTGGGCAAAATCTGGTTGTTACCGCCAGAGATGTTAAAGACGATATTTGCCTTGTTATTATCTTCCATTGCTTTGATTTTTATTAAAAGTGAACGTATCGTGAATGAGTGGTAAACAGATAGTGAACGCCAGTGAAGGAGTTTGCTCTCGGCTCCCCAATATTGTATCTTTGCACTGTCAATCAGAACAAACGGGATGGCTCATCTCTTTGAACTGACGATGACATATTTTTAGTATTAATCTCTTAAATGTTTTAAATTATGAGTAAGAGTTACAAAGTTGCAAAGAAGACCATGAACATGGGTGAGAAGAAGGGACAAACAGTTTATTCTGTTAGACCTTACAGTTACGGTACCTTGACCACCGAGGAGGTTGCTAACCAAATCGCAGTGGAGTCTACAGCTACTCCTGCAGACGTAAAGGCGGTACTCGACCGCTATGCTTACTACGTGAAGGAGAACCTGAAGAAGGGTTACGACATCGAATTGCTCGGATTCGGCAAGCTCTACATCCGCTTCATTACCGGCAAAGCCGTAGAAGATGTGAATAAGGCAAACGCCAAACTCGTGAAGAGTCTTGTTCCTGCTTTCCGTCCTTCTTTCACCAAGTTGCAAAATGGCAGCCGTATCTACAACCTGCTTCCTGGTTCCATCGAACTTGTGAAGTACGGTGAAGAGAAGAAGGACGGGGCTAGTGACGGTACTACTGATCCTGACACCAAACCATCCGACAAGGGTGATAACACTCAAGGTGGTGGCAGCGAGAACGGCGGTGAGAACGCAGGCACCGATGGTGGCGGAACTGAAGCTGGTTCAGACGGCAACATGGGATAAGCCAATCTAGCAGTGCCTTGCCTCTGAAAAAGGGAGGCACTGCTTACCCTTAACTTATTGTTTCACTTTTAAATATCATTGATTATGAAAATGTTTCGTTCTAACTCTGAATCAAATCCGAACCGGATTTCGTGGACTCAAATCGTGAATGCCATCGTACAAGCGCTGATTGCAGCGCTCACGGCACTGGGGGTAAGCTCGTGCACAAGTGCAATGTTGAATGTTTAATGTTTAATGTAGAATTAATCTTATGACTAAAGATACATTTCCTATGAACATTGGTGGGGAGAAGGTGCGCTCAGAGCGCATGCTCCTCGCCAAAGTGGAGGATGGCAAGAACATGATGTCTGCCGACTCTATCAAATTTCTGGTGCTGCATTGCTCGGCTAGCCGATGCGATCAGGACTATAGTGTGGAACAGCTGAGACGTGACCATAAGGCCCGTGGCTTTTATGATATCGGCTATCACTTCTATATCCGAAAGGATGGTACGATGACACAGCACCGTAAATTACTGGAGGTAGGGGCGCATGCCAGACCTTATAATAGATGTTCTATCGGCATCTGCTATGAAGGTGGTCTGGATGAGCATGGCAAGCCATACAACACCATGACCGCTGAGCAGGAAACGAGACTCGTGGATCTTTTCAGAAATCTGAAGATTCTCTTTCCGAAAGCGAAGATTGTGGGCCATCGGGACTTGCCTGGGACTACTCCCAAGGAGTGTCCGTGTCTGGATGCTGGAAGCTGGGCTGCCCGACACCGCCTTGATTAACTCTTATAACTCCTTTTGGCTGGCATTGCTAGCTAAAAGGATAAGAAAACAGCCTCACGGACAACACGTTTACCTCGACTGTTTATCATGATACGTCTTTCCAAAGTGCGTCGGATCTGTTGCTACAAAAACATTTTCAACTACATATCCTTCACTTTTTGCCATGGCTTCGCCGTCGTCCCCTGCAATAGTGGACGTAACCTGTGATTGTATATTTGTCTCTTTCATCATACGAATCAAGTTCGTTTTTTGATGTCGTTCATCTGAATCTCGATATAAGAGACACAGAAACTCTTTGCAAAATTACGAAAAAGGTTGGAAACTAGCAAATTATGCGTGTTAAAAAATTAATATCATTCTACGAAAATCAACATTATTTTACTATTCTTTTCGCACATAATTTTCTAAGTCGTTGATTGAACGAAAGTTTTCGGTTTTTCTGTATCTCTTATATAAAGATTCTGAAAAATTGGTTCATTTTGGTTCATTTAACAAAATCCCTCTTTTTATTCTTTTTTGTGGCTTATAGGGCTGCCAGTATTTTGGCGTTGGCATCATCTACTTCTGAGCTTTTGATAGAATTGAGATAGATTTGTGTGGTGGTTTCGGAATGATATCCCAATGCCTTGCTGATGACAGATACACCTGATACAATTGCCTCTAAACGAACAAAGGGAAACAACCAGTCTTTGGTCGTTCCCCTTTGTTCGTTGTATTCATTCTCTGATTACATCACATGATTGTCAAAATGGCTTTGCATGCATATCTCCTTTACAACGCTTTATAGCACCATCTAAAGATTTTGAAAGATTCGTAAATGCTGCTTTCCTGATATATTTTTCTGTTTTGATTAAACTGCTTTGGGTAATCGGGGGTTGACATAGGCCAGAAGTGGCTGCCTACGCCGCCGGCCATAATAATGATATGTGTTGTCATTTTTTAATCTTTCTATCTCTTTAATATTTTTTCGAAAATCACCCCGTCCCTCTTTACCCTTAAAGAGGGCTCCACCTCTCACCCCAACCCTCTCTCCTCAGGAGCGAGGGAGGAAACCGCCCTACTCGGTGCTCGGAACCGCTACGCTCTAAGGTTGTCGGACCATCAAAGGTCTTCGCCAGGTTGTGCGGGATAGGACCGCCTTATTAGTTTCTTACATAGAACTATCAATAAATTCTATTTTACTCAATATCTGCAGCTGTGTTAACTTATGATTAGTCAGCATTTGCAACTGCCATATCAAGTTATCATAAGATGATTGATCATACTAGTTACACATCTAATGAAAGCTTGAACTCTTTAAGAATTCTGCCATAGATTTAAAATGTATATTTGATTCTGGTATCCCTAAAGAGACAAGACAGTCTAACGCTCTATAATGATCTGTATCAGAATAAGCGCTTACATACCATTGCAGGTTGGCTTTATCAGCATTCACCTCAATTATCTTCTTGATATAAGGCTTATCAACCTTCGAAAAAGAGATTCCCCATACATATATAATCTCAATATTTGATAAAGATTCAAAATACACTTGATTGTCTCTCAATATTTTATCTACAGGCTTTTCTGAGTCTGAGTAATATGATTCTACAGCACTTGTTAAAGCCTCATTTTCCGGCAAATATTGTGTATTCCCCCTGTACATCCTATATATGGCATCACGCTTATAGTACTTTTTCCCTCTTTTATTATACCTAGGCTTATCGTACCCCTTGCTTTTCCACCAAGAATCAAATATCCCAGAAGTATCTTCTCCATGACCAACCACAAGGCTTCCCCATGATTGGGTTTTAACACCGTGAATATGATTGATCTGAGAAGAAGGAATTCCATAATGATTTTCTAAGAATGTCGTATAATTGAATGTGAGAAATCTAGCATAGTCATCCACATAAAGCATCTTATCCTTATAGTCACGTGGTACACTCAAGGAACATACCCATTTATGAAAATCTTTCTTTAATTTATCAAGTAATTCATAAACTGAAGACGATGCTGCATCTCCTCCTAGGAATATATCCGCAGCTGACCACTCGTCTGGATCAGACTTGCTATCAGGAAAGAAAGCAAGACCAGACTCCAAGAAAAAGTCTCTGCTTACATAGGCCATCCCAGTTTCGAAATCTGACCACAAAGCATCATAATCACAAACGGTCTCATAAGTTTGATATGTATCGTAATCATGTGTTTGCAACCACTTACGAAATGCTCCATAAGAACTTTTGACCCCATGAAAAAGATCAAAGCCATTACCTATAATGTATAGAACAGAGTCTGTCATATATTGAAAAATGTTTTAATTCACACATTCGTTACTATCTTAACTCTTTGTTAGATACTCTAAAGTTTATTTTTGCATTAAGATCATAACACGCCTTTTAACAGTGGTTTGAAAGATACGCCTCTTCGATTTTCCGTATAAGAAGGCTTCAAATCTAATTGACTCAAATGACTATCAAAATAAGCGGCTAAAGATTTAATGTCTTCATAATCAAGCTGACGATAGTCATCAGCTGTCATGCAAATTCTTAGTTTCTTACAAAGTCGTTGATTCTTTGAAGCTAAGAGGAAAGACTTTATAATTTCATGAAGCTTATCTTGATAAGAAAAATCCGCAGGAAGACCAGAAATACTACTTGCTCCAAATACAGTAATATTAAGGGTTTCATCCTTGACATTTATTACTGCCAGTTTTTTCCATAATGCAGAAAGAAAATCTGTATAAGTAATTCTACTCATAGAGGAATTTCCATTTGGTCTCATTCGACTGAAAGCTGTCAGAATATAATTTTGTCCTTGATGCTCTAAATGCATAACAGTACCAATACTATAAACCAACTTTTTACCCTTTAATTTGGGATTCTTAGAGGGTTTTACATTATTTGCATCCAATGTTTCATATATTTTTTGGTCTAATTCTTGTATGGAATCACCAAAAAAGCTAACAATAAATTGTCCATTCAATGATGACTTCTTCACTAATTTTTTGTCATAAACATCAGTATCAAAAGTATCAGAGAACTGAATTAATTTGCTACCTTCTTGTTTAAAGAAGTCACAGCATTTTATTTCAATAGCAACCTCCATGTTTCGACATTTCCAAAAATAGCCTAACCTCTTCCAATTATATGCTAATACTATGACAATTAGCCCGGATATCTCATATTTTAAATTACCCTTGCAAAAATCAACAACAGGCTGAGAATATTCCATAGGAAGCAAATATTCCAAAGCTTGCAAAAATGTGACAGATAATCCGATGAAAGAAAATATAGCCTTTGTAACTATCCATAAATGCCCTCTGGAAAACTGAGCTTTAATAGAATTTAGAATGTATTTCATCATCACAAGTTATAATGCTTATAAATAGAATCTTCTAGATACATGCTATGCTTTTCTTCATCTTTATGCATATCATAATATAATGGCCATACCAAAATTGCAGCATTAATTATATCAGGTGAATTTGATATGTGCAAAGCAAATTTATTTCTTAGACATATAGGACAATTATCTAAGTCTATAGACCTATTCCCGTTTTTATTAACAACTATAATAGGCTTTTCTTGATGGAGCGCACTCTCAATTTCATAATCATACATACCACCTAAATACTTAGAGTTAGAATCAACCATTACAAGAACCGCAAACGCAGTTTTTATTGCATTATTAGCTCTAATTTTATTGTTACAATCATCACTATAGTCTATCGTATAAAAATAATTGCCACCACCTTCCGCATTACATAAAGACTTTATCTCTGAAAAAGTCAACATATCTGCAGAATGATCGAAGATAATATATATTCTTTTCTTTTCATCCATCGCTTACTCCTCCATTTTAAACCATTCTTCATTAATGATACAGTTGTCACTATTTGGAGCAGGACTGGCTTTTGTTACTTTCACCATCAAAGGCATAGGTACACAATTACCAAAGATTAAGGCCTCTCCAGGAATAGCCTGCTTAATCTTCGTAATGTAATCATCGGAAAAATAAGGTAAAACTGAATAGATGTATTTCATATCTACCTCATTTTGAATTCGATGCACGATGTAATTGCCACATTGGGAGAGTACAGTCTGAGAAAGTTCTGACGGCCTCTGAGAAGAAATTATAAGATATAGCGAATATTTACGTCCCTCTCGCGCTATTTTCTCAAAAATATTTTCACGCATAATGTAATTTGCATCCTTACGAATATATCGATGAGCCTCATCAAGTATCAGATGTACAGGTCGTTCACGGCGATCGTGCCCCATTTTTTGCTTTCGATAATCGAAAATCATGCGTGATAATACGCTTGTCAACAGCTCTAGCACATCTGTACCAACTTCACTGAGATCGATAGTGATAAGTTGCTTTGTTCTTTCTTGTAAATCAGATATCCCAAATACTTTATCAAGATAATCGCTAGAACTTTGATATATCTCCTTCTTATCTCGCATAAACTGACAATCTTGGTTCTCCAAGAAGTAGTCTAAACGACTTAACAACGTAGAAATGAAATCACGAATATGGAGATTACCTCTCGCTTCTTCCTCCATAAGCACTATCTCGGTAGCGATTTTGAGAAACTTATAATCAAAATATTGACCAGCTTTCAACTTCTCTTCATTGACAACAATAGCCTTTTCTTCATCGATTTGCTTGAAGCTATGTCTCTTCTCCTCATCATATAAGACTATTTCCATATTATTGTCAAGCTTTGCATACTGCGGATTTCCACCATCGCTAATGAAATCGTGAAGTGCATTAGCCAAGGCGTCATTGTTATTACCATAAGAAACATAACAGAGTTTGCTACAGATATCCAGATAATTTTTCAGATCCTTAAATACCTCAGAATCTGCATTTAGCATTATCTGTGCACAAGTTTCTTGCATTTTGGCAATAGCCCCCTTTGCTGCGGTCATCTTGGAAGTATCACTTTCAATTCTTGTAACAATGATGTACAACATTTGATATAGTTTCCATTTTACGTAGTTCGCAAATCGCTCTGCATCATCTTCGCTGTTAAAAATCTTATAGAACTTAAAGCACTCTTGCAAAACCTTGTCCCAAAATGGTTTTTGTGTCCTTTCTGAAGCCATCAAGAACGACAGCCATTCATCAAGGTTCATCAAATAATAAGGAAGATATAAAGGCATCATGCCATTTTCATTGTTATCTTCGATATTGGGTTTATAACAAATTTTGTCTATCTTAGGAGAGTGACCACTGTTATCACCAAAAGCAATGGGATATTCACCATTGGCATCAAATATAATAGTCTTGGCTCCATTGGCATGATTTTCAGTCTTTCGATAAACTTCATGCAAGATATGGGCTATTGTATTTGATTTTCCACTTCCGCTATTGCCTAGTACAGCCGTATGGATGTTAAACAATTTGTTGATATCAAGATTGATATTATAGTTGATTAAGCTCTTGCTTTGCCCGATACTAATGCTAGTATGAATGCCATTCCGTGGCTTGCTATCAGACAGAGAAAGAACCTTATCTAAATCATCATACGTTACAATTTCAACATCACTATATAAAGATGGGAAAATACCGACTCCCATTTTGAAGTCCTTACCAGCCAATGTTCCAATTGGTTTGATAATAACTTCACGAGAACTGTCAAGGTCGTAATTGGAATAAGAACATTTCTCTGTATTTATCCAATCCGTAACTGCCGAAACCTCACAAAGGATAGAATCTCCAGAAGAATTGGTCGTTTTCAGAAAGCTGCCTATATTGCCAAAGTAGTAAACTTTGCCATCTATATTTACTGTAGAATTCTTTGTAGAATGAAATAATCTTACCCTAAACTTATCATATTCTACAGATATGATTTTTCCTATCTTCATTTCCTGTCCTTTGTTAATTTGTTCAACTGATTGACAAATCCTTGTACTAAGTTATCTTCCTTCTTGAAAGCATCTAGGTTTGGAAGTAATTCATTCACAATGTAATCGAAATGATTTATCGTTCGTCGGGTATCCGCAACTTCTTTTTTATCATCGTCAACATCCCAAACCTTTCCCGAAAAAGTAAAAATCCTGTTGTCATCTATAAAGAAGATTGGTTTCTTTTCCCGATCTTCATTCTTGGGCTTGCTACTAAAGATAACAACATTGATAGTTGAATTTGTAGCAAGTGCTCTATAAATTATATCATTCACATGGCGATCGTTGAAGCCATATCCGATAATAAATAGCACTGAATGAGGTTCCAATAACTTATTTTGAAACTCGCGGAACAAATCCACGTATGGTGCTCCTAAACTCTTATCCTGCTTTGTGGGTGTCGGATATATTAAACAAGCTTTATCTGAAGTCAAATCACTTGATGGAAATTCTTCTATCTCAAAATAATTGCCTGGTAGTGGAATTGATTCACGCCAGTTGATTGAACCATGTATTTTGTATAGGTATACCAAGTTTTCTATTGGTTCATACTTATCTATACTTGTATCCATTCGCTTTGACCAAGTATAATTGAACAAAGCGGGATTGAAAAATCTACGTAAACCACCGCTGAATCCATTGATATAATGAATATTCAGAGAATCAAGAGCTGTCTCATTAAACAAATCATTGTTTGTTGTAAAAACTCGTATACGAGACAAATCCTTGTTTCGCATTGCCAGCTTCTGATAAAACGTAGTATAATATCCAAGAATCTTAGGACACTCCTTTGTGGCAAAATCAACATTGATACTATCAAAGATATGTCCCTCTATCTTTTTTATAAGCCTATCATAAAGTTCTTTATAATGGGTTATATCATCTTCTGCATTTTTGTCATCATCATGAATGCCATTATAATAATTTCGGGCTGAATACATCACTGTTAGTATTTTCTCTAAATTCTTGCCCTCTTTTGCTACTATACTTTTAAACTCCTTTTCTTCATTTTTTTCTTCCTTAGAGAACTTCAAATGCTTATAAAGCTCGCTCATGGTATCTATAGCTCCATTACTTGTACCGGCACCAAAAAGAAAGTTGACATTCTTCAAATTAAAAAATTCGCGCAACTTTGTCTTTATAAATTCAACTTTCTTATCTGTTGAATCCATATCAGGCTGCCCTGCAAATAGGTTTGTCAATCCTTGAGTTGCAATAATATTATCTTGTTTCATACACGTTTGTAGCAGTTCCCCAAAGTGGACACAAAAAATGATTATTAATTATTTATATTTTT
>OBRN01000052.1_pt1 | contig 37906 bp, 34 predicted proteins | sample 1475621 | NCBI WGS metagenome assembly OBRN01 (sample SAMEA3360684, study PRJEB22359) | human gut metagenome | biome: ENVO:urban biome; feature: ENVO:human-associated habitat; material: ENVO:feces | place: Bangladesh | collected 2011 | reverse complement strand
TAGCGCTCCTGTTTTGGGAACAGGTGGTCGCAGGTTCGAATCCTGTCGCCCCGACACAAGAAAGCTAAGAAGACTCAAATCTTCTTAGCTTTTTTGCTATATAAAACTCCCGCCCTGGATGGGCTGGAGAGGGATAACGCAACAGAGTAATTATTATATACGTTTTAATTTTATAGAATCATGATTATTACGATAGCGCGCCAGTGTGGATGTGGCGCTATTCGCGTGGGCAAGCTGCTCGCCGAAAAGTATGGTATTCCTTTTTATACCCGTAAAAATTTGATGGAAATGGCTGAACAGAGAGGAGTGCTCGACGAGATGGAGGCTTTCTTCGATGAGCGGCCGGTAGATGAACTGCTCTTCTCGATGTCGTCGCTTGGCGAAACGCAGAGGTCGCTGACTGAGAAACCGCTCCATACCCTTGCCGATATGATAGGCGATGAAGATTGTATCATCATCGGCCGTTGCGGCAACTATATCTTCCGCGAGCGCAAAGACCTGATTTCTGTTTTCCTGAGCGGCAATCTGGAGGCTCGCATCAAGGAGATTCAGGAGGAGAAGGGCTTTTCGTATGAGGAAGCTGAGGAGTTTGTAGAGCACACCGAGGATTGCAGAGTGGCTTTTCATAAGTATTATACAGGCCTTACCTGGGGAAATGCCGATGATTATGACATCTGCCTGGATACTGTGCGCCTGGGAGTAGAAGAGACGGCAAGCCTCATTGAGCAGTATGTTAGCTTGATATAAATTCAAAGTAATTCAACATGAAGTTTTTAATTCAATTTTTGATAATCATAGCTTTCTCCTTTGCAGGGGAATTGCTTCATTTTTTGCTGCCATTGCCTATTCCGGCAAGCATCTATGGCATCATTCTGCTCTTTCTGGCGCTGGAAACAAAACTGATCAAGGTGAAGCATATCCGCGAAACCAGCAGTTTCCTCATTGCCATCATGCCCGTTATGTTTATTCCGGCTGCCGTAGGACTGATTGATTCCTATCAGGATATCGGCAATGCATGGTTCCAGTATATCGTAGTTACAGTGGTCAGCACCTTCGTCGTGATGGGTGCTTCGGGCTGGATTACGCAGTTGGTAATCAGAAAAGGAAAGGAGGCGAAGAAATGAACCAGTTGTTCCAGGATTCGGTTTTCTTCGGCGTTCTCATCAGTCTGGCTGCCTACGGCATAGGCATGCTGCTGAAGCTGAAGACGGGATGGTCGCTGATGAACCCGCTGCTCATCTCCATCATCCTCGTTATCATCACGCTCCTGCTGACGGGTGTGGATTACAAGACCTATTCGGCTGGCGCCAACAGCATCAGCTATCTGCTCACACCAGCCACCATCTGTCTGGCTGTGCCGCTTTATCAGCAGGTTGAGCTTCTGAAGAAGAATTATCGGGCTGTGCTGATAGGCATCGTTTCGGGCGTGCTGGCGAGTCTCTGCTCCGTGCTCATTCTCGCCCTCATCTTCCATTTCGACCATGCGTCCTACGTCACCTTCCTGCCTAAGAGCATCACTACCGCCATCGGTATCGGCGTTTCCGAGGAGTTGGGCGGTCATGTTTCGGTTTCGGTAGTTGTCATCATCGTAACGGGTGTGCTGGGCAATATCTTTGCCGAGAAGTTCCTGAAGCTTCTCTCCATCAAGGAGCCTATTGCCAAAGGTATCGCCATCGGCTGTTCTGCCCATGCGCTGGGTACGGCAAAGGCGATGGAAATGGGTACCATAGAGGGAGCCATGAGCAGTCTGAGCATCGTGGTTTGCGGTGTGATGACGGTTGTTGGCTCATCCATCTTTGCCCTGTTTATGTAGAATCTGATACAATAATATTTCCCTTTTTCCGTTTTTATAGATATGAAACGGAAAAAGGGATTTTTGTATATAATGGGTGTGGGGATGGCGATGAGCGCCCTGCTTGCCAGTTGTGCCGACGATGAGAGTTTCTCAACGTCGAGGGGCGATGTGCTCTCGTTTTCGGTAGATACGCTGAAGATGGACACCACCTTCTCGAATGTGCCTACGCCTACCCGAAGCTTTTGGGTTTACAACCGTACGGGCAAGGCTCTGCGCTGCCAGTCGGTGCGTCTGGAAAACGGTAACCAGAAGGGCTATAGGGTGAATGTTGACGGATCTTATCTGGGCAGCGAAGCGGGATTCCAGACGCAGAATGTGGAGATCAGAAAGGGTGACAGCATACGCGTGTTTGTAGAGCTGACTTCGGCGATGCAGAACAGCGAAGAGCCGCAGCTGGTGAGCGATAACCTGGTGTTTGCGCTGGAAAGCGGCGTGGAACAGAAGGTGAATCTGAGGGCGTTTTCATGGGATGCGATGAAACTCAATTCGCTCGAGGTGAAGGAAGACAAGCTTCTGGAGAGCACGCTGCCGGTAGTGGTTTATGGGGGCATCAGGGTTGATTCGGCGGCTACGCTGACCATTGCTCCGGGCACCCAACTCTATTTCCACGAGAATGCGGGCTTGCAGGTGTTCGGTTCGCTGAAGATTGAGGGCGAGAAGGACAGGGAAGTGGTGATGCGGGGCGACCGACTGGACCACATGTTCGATTATCTGCCTTACGACCGCACGCCGGGACAATGGCAGGGCATCAGACTGATGTCTTCGGCTCATGACTGCAAGATTTCGTTTGCTGATATTCATAGTGCCTACAATGCCGTGATGATAGAAGCGGGCGATGCTACGAAGCAGAAACTGCTCATAGAGAATGCTACGGTTCATAACAGTCAGGGCTACGGAGTGAGGGTTGATTCTGCCAAAGTGCAGATTCTTAACTCGCAGATAACCAACTGCTTGAAGCATCCGCTCTATGTAGAGGGTGGAGATGTTGAGGTAAACGGCTGCACCATAGCCCAGTTCTATCCGTTTGACGGGCGCCGGGAGTCGGCCATCGGTTTTGCCTCTCCGCTGCCTCGTTTCGAGGTGAGAAATTCGCTCGTAACGGGTTATCATGATGATGAGGTGGTCTGGGAGGCTCCGAAGGAGGAGGATGCCTTCAATTTCCTCTTCGACCATTGTGTGTTGCGCACGGAGAAGATGCAGACTGACGACAGTCTGAAGTTCACCCATGTGGTTTATGAGGACGTCAAGGATACGACGGTGTTTGCCGAGAAGCATTTCCGTCTTTTCGACACCGATAATCTGATGTATGATTTCCATCTGCGCAAGGAGTCGGCAGCAATAGGAAAGGCAGATGCAGAAACCCTGCCTGCAACCGACCGTGATGGTTTGCCGAGAAAGAAAGAGCAGCCTGCCGCAGGATGCTTTGAGTATAAGGAGGAATAAGAAGAAAGCCCTACAGGAAAGTCTGCATGTTGCAAACTTCCTGTAGGGCTTTTTCTTATATCCTGAGCCCCTTTTTTAAAGTGGGCTCTGTATCTTATTCCTTCATGTTCGAATCTACGAAGCTGAAGGGGAGAAGGTCTTTGATGCTGTCGAAGCAGTAGGTTCCGTTCTCGCCATAAAGCAGGATGCGTACGGGGCGCTGGTAGCGGTCTTCCATTTCCAGAATCACCTGGCGGCAGGCTCCGCATGGCGAGATAGGCGACTTGAGGAAGCCGTTCCCGTTTCTCGCAGCAATGGCGAGCGTCAGTACAGGCTGGTCGGGATAATTGCTCTGGGCACCGAAGATGGCGCTGCGCTCGGCACAGAGCCCCGACGGGAAGGCGGCGTTCTCCTGATTGGCTCCAATCACTATTCTGCCGTCGCCCAGGAGCAGGGCTGCTCCCACGTAGAAGTGGCTGTAGTTAGCATACGCATTGTTGGTGGCAGCCTTTGCCTTGTTCACGAGCTCCTGCTCCTGCTGGCTCAACTCTGAGAGCTGAGCCACCATGTATCTGATGTTTAGGGTTTGCTCTTTCATAGATATAATGTTTTTATGATTTATTTATTTCGTATAGAAGTCGATGATGTCCTGCAGCGCCTTCTTGCATACTGCGCAGAACTCCGGTGTTTCGTTGATGCGCATACGGCAGTCCTGTACACCGCGGTAAACGCCCTTCAGGCTGTATCCGGCACCTTCGAAGACACCCACCTTGCTCACCGCCTCCTTCTCTTTCTTTGAGAGCGGAGTAGGAATCTTGGTCTTCTTGTCTATCATGTTCTCCCATTTGCCGTGGAAATCGGCAAGGGTGGTGATGTTCTTCTCCCAAGGCTCTACATCGTGAGGATACATCGGTATCTGCTCCTCCTCATAGGCATATTCATCGGCAAGTCCGGCGAAGGAATGGCCAAACTCATGCACCACTACCGGCTTGAACCATTTCTGGTGGCAGGTGGTGAGATTGTATGAATTGAGGATGCCGCCACCGCCATACTTATCCGAGTTTACCAGCACGATGATGTGCTCGTAAGGGGTTCCTGCCAGCCAGTTGTGCAGGTCTTTGAGATGCAGGGTGGTAAGATACCGGTCGCTGTAGAAGGTGTCGAAATGAGAGCTGAGGGCGGTCTCGTGCCAGATGCCCTGGGCTGGGATGCTAGGTCCGCTCTGCTTGGATGGCGACTTTACGGCTACGATGTTGAAGCGGTCTCTCATGCTCTTGAAGGGTTCGTGGGCGAAGATGGCCTCTGTAGCCTCCTGCGCATCTTTCAGGAAGACAGGCATCTCTGCATCGGTATAGCCTTCAGCCACGTATGCGATGTGGATGCATCGGGTGGTGTCGGCAGCCTGCTGCAGGGTGACGTATGGTGTAGGCTTGTTGCCTTTCTGGTGAATCAGAATGTCCTTCGGCGCTACCTGGTGAGTGAGCGTGGTGGTTATCTCGCGGCGGTTGTTGCGCAGGTCGAGGGTGATGTCTACGGTATCTTTCGGCATCGGAACGAGGAATACGTTCTCGAAACTCTGCGTGTTCTTCTCTGCCTCAGGGTAGGAGAGCCATTCCTGGAAGAGGGTTGAGAAGGAGTTGCGGTAGATGATTTTGCCCGAGCGGTGGTCGCGTACGGTTATCTGTCCGTTGCCCTCTACCGGGAGTTCGGCCAGTCGCTGCCGCTTGCCGTACCAGCGTGGCATCACGTTGAGTTCGTCTACGGCTATCATCTGCTGCTTCTGGTTGCCGGCAAAGGTATAGTCTACTCTCAGCGTCTTGTCTGTGAAATAGTCGTCAAAGTTTTGCGCCTTTATTGTGCCGGGCGCCATCAGCATCGCCATGGCGGCGAGGGATAATATCATTCTCTTCATTGTATTTTCATTTGAAATTCACATTCACATTCACATTTTATTCACATTTCACTAATCAATTATCTCACTCTCAGTCGTGTTCCGATGCTTACCGGTATGTTAGGGTCGAGATGGTTCATCTTGTAGAGTTTCTCCAGGCGGATGCCATACTTCTGCGAGATGACGTACATGCTTTCTCCCGGCTTTATTACGTGAGGGCGCCCCTTGTACTGCTTTGGTGCCTTAGAGCGTTTCTTCTTCAGATAGATGATGTCGCCCTTGCGCAGTACGATGTGCTTGTCGCGTTCGTTGTAGCGTGCCAGTTTGCGCCAGCTGATGCCCACCTCCTTGCCTATGCTCTTGAAGGTGTCGCCTTCGCGGGCATAGAGATAGTAATTCTTGTTGAAGATGTGGATAGGGTGCAGCAATCCTTCGGCGTTTACAGGCTGGTCGGTACCGCTGTGGGCAGCCATGAAGCGGTCATAACGCTTGGCCTTGTCATACTCGTTGAGCTTGTAGAGCTCTATAATCTGTATCAGCTTGTTGGCATACTGCGGGTTGGTGGCATAGCCGCAGGCCTTCAGTCCGCGTGCCCATCCCTTGTAGTCGCGCTGCGAAAGCTGAAAGAGGCGTGCGTAGCGTGGCTGGCGTGCCAGAAATTTGCTGTGGTCTTCATAACTGTCTCTTGCGTCCTGGTATACGCGGAAACATTCGCCCCGGGCATCATCGTCGTGATACTGGGTAGGACCCGTCCAGTTGTGACATTTGATGCCGAAGTGATTGTTGCCCTGGCGTACGAGGTCGCTCCTTCCTGCCGCACTCTCAAACAGTCCCTGTGCTAGGGTGATGCTGGCTGGAATGCGGTAACGAAGCATCTGCTCGATGGCAAGATCCTTATACTGGTTGATATATGTCTGATAGGTCTGGTTCCATCTCATCTGTGCGCCCATCGGGAGGCAGCAGAGGAGAGCGAGACCTAAAATGTTTGCTTTTAGTCGATTCATTCTGCAAATATATAAAAAAAAACGGATAAATCGCGGTTTATTATAAAATTTTTAATATCTTTGCACAAAATATTGCATACTGAACTTTCGCATGTGGCTTAAGTACGGGCTGAAGGCCCAAAAGCTCCTAGCCCAGGGCATCGCCCTGGGTATGATGGCAATCAGCAAGACGCCCTGTAAGGGCAAAAGCCTTATGTTTTGCCTGGAGTTTTAAAGCTTTTGCCCTTACAGGGCGACAGGTTTGCGTCCGTAATTACCCAGGGCGATGCCCTGGGCTAGGGGCTTCTGCCCTTTCAGGGCGTGTGGAGCTTACATGCGAAACTTGAATAAAAATTTTGATAATGAAAACTCGTACAAAAGTAATTATAGCTATCGGCTCTAACAGAAATCAGGAGGAGAATTTGTCGAAGGCGTATGAACATCTGAGATACATGTTCAAGAACAGCCTGTTCGGACCGCGTATGTGGACTGAGCCTATCGGACTGGAGAATTCAGACAAGTTTCTGAATCAGGTGATGTTGGGGGAGACCATCTGTTCCAAGAAGTCTGTGCTTGCTGCGCTGCGAAGTGTGGAGCAGAGATGCGGACGCAGAATCCGTGGTCCCTACAGGAAGGTGGATGTTCCGCTGGATCTCGACCTTCTGCTCTATGGCGATGAGAAATTGCACGAGAACGAATGGGAACGTAGTTACATCAAGAGTTCTATCAGCTACCTCGAAGAGAAGGATGCTAAGAGATAATGATTTTGGCACCGAAAAAGAAACGGGAAACCCGAATCTGGCATGTAGATTTACAATACCGGATTCGGGTTTTCTGTTGTAAGATTGAGTTCTATTACTCTTCCTTCTTTCAGCGACTTCTGTACGTTGATGAGGCGCTGGTTGCTGCTGCCCCTGAAGAAGAGGTCTTCATCGCGCAATGCCTGCACGAAGGGGCCGTCTACCAATACATCGATTTGGCGGAGGAGTTCAAGCTGTTCCGGATTCTTCACCAGGTTTTCGAAGAGATAGCCCGTAAAGCACCAGATGTTCTTGCTGCTCTGCTCCCTGATGGCGCGCGCCAGCTCGGCAAAGCCCTTTGCCTGAAACATCGGGTCGCCGCCCGAGAAGGTGACGTTGGCGAAGGGGTCGCTCATGATTTCCTTCATCAGTTCCTCCGTAGAGGTCATCGTGCCGTGGCTGATGTCCCATGACTGCGGATTATGGCATCCCGGACAATGGTTGGGGCATCCCGCACAGTAAATGGATGTGCGGAAGCCCGGACCGTCTACCATCGTATCATGTACGATGCTTAAAACGCTAATCACTACTTTGTCCCTCCGATATGGGTTACGCGGTCGTGGAGCTCGGCAAGCTTGCCGCTGTTCCAGCGGTCGGTGGTTCCTACCAGGTAACCGGTGATGCGCTGCAGCTTGTCGATGTGGTGGCTGCCGCACTTAGGACAAACCTCGAGGTTGGCATCAGCATTCTCGTAGCCGCAGTCGAGACAGCGGTTGCGGTTGTGGTTTACTGAGCCGTAACCCATGTTGTACTTATCCATCATGTCTACCACGCTCTCTATTACTGAAGGGTTGTGGGTAGCATCGCCGTCAATCTCTACATAGAAGATGTGACCGCCGCGGGTCAGGTCGTGGTATGGAGCCTCGATCTGTGCCTTCTTCAGGGCTGTACACTTATAGTATACAGGCACGTGGTTAGAGTTGGTATAATAGTCGCGGTCTGTAACGCCAGGGATGACGCCAAACTGCTTTCTGTCCTTCTTTGTGAACTTACCGCTCAATCCCTCGGCTGGAGTAGCCAGGATAGAGTAGTTGTGATGATACTGCTCGCTGAACTCGTTGGCACGGTCGCGCATGTAGGTAACAATCTTCAGTCCCAGCTCCTGTGCCTTCTCACTCTCGCCGTGGTGCTTGCCGATGAGGGCAACCAGGCATTCAGCCAATCCGATGAAACCGATACCCAGGGTTCCGTGGTTGATGACGCTCTCGATGGTTTCTTCCGGCTTCAGGTTTTCTGCGCCTACCCAGAGATACTTCATGAGCAGAGGGAACTGCTTGGCCATCGCCGTCTTCTGGAACTGGAAGCGCTCGTCGAGCTGCTTGGCTGTGATGTCGAGGATATTGTCGAGCTTGGCAAAGAACATGTCGATGCGCTGCTTTTCGTCTTCGATGCCCATGCACTCGATGGCGAGCTTCACGATGTTGATGGTAGAGAAGCTCAGGTTGCCTCGTGCGATGCTGGTCTTCTCGCCCCAGCGGTCTTCGAATACGCGGGTGCGGCATCCCATGGTTGCTATCTCCCACTTGTAGCGCTCAGGGTCGTCAGCTCTCCACTTCTCGTTCTGGTTGAAGGTGGCGTCGAGGTTCAGGAAGTTAGGGAAGAAACGGCGGGCTGTTACCTTGCAGGCCAGCTTGTAGAGGTCGTAGTTTCTGTCCTCAGGCAGATAGTTTACGCCTCTCTTCTTCTTCCATATCTGGATAGGGAAGATGGCAGTCTCTCCGTTGCCTACGCCCTGATAGGTGCTCTGCAGGATTTCGCGCATGATGCAGCGGCCCTCGGCACTTGTATCGGTACCATAGTTGATGCTTGAGAATACTACCTGGTTACCGCCGCGGCTGTGGATGGTGTTCATGTTGTGGATGAATGCCTCCATTGCCTGATGCACGCGGTTCACGGTCTTGTTGATGGCGTGCTGCTCCAGGCGCTCGCGGCCCTGCAATCCGTCGAGTGGCTTCTCGATGTAGTCGTCGATTGGCGCATCGTAGAGGTTGCTCAGGTCTTCGCCTGTCAGCTTCTCCAGGTTCTTTACCTCTTCCTTGTACGACATGCGTACGTATGGAGCCAGATAGAAGTCGAAGGCTGGGATGGCCTGGCCTCCGTGCATCTCGTTCTGGCAGGTCTCGAGAGAGATGCAAGCCAGCACGGCTGCGGTCTCGATGCGCTTGGCAGGACGGCTAGAACCATGACCGGCTGTGAAACCGTGGTTCAGAATCACGTCGAGAGGGTGCTGCACGCAGGTGAGACTCTTGGTTGGGTAATAGTCCTTATCGTGAATATGTATATAGTTGTGCATGACGGCGTCGCGTACATCCTCAGAGAGGAGGTAGTCGTCGACGAATGGTTTAGTGGTTTCTGAAGCGAACTTCATCATCATGCCGGCTGGCGTGTCGGCATTCATGTTGGCGTTTTCACGGGTGATGTCGTTGTTCTTGGCATTGACGATGCTCATGAACACGTCGCGTGTCTTCGCCTTGCGGGCGATGTTACGCTGGTTACGGTATGCGATGTACTTCTGGGCAACATCTTTGCGGGCACTCTTCATGAGTTCCATCTCGATGGCGTCCTGAATGGCCTCAACGCTCATCTGGCTCTTGCCGCGATAAGAGATGTGGTCGGCTATCTGCTCGATAAGAGTGGAATCTTCACCCTTGTCGGTGTGCAACATGGCCTTGCGAATGGCTGCCATGATTTTCTGTTCGTTGAATCCAACGATGCGTCCGTCACGCTTTACTACTGTCTGGATCATTTTAGTATTACTTTTACGATTAATGTTTAAATTACTTAGTATTAAGTCATTATGACTTGAAGAGGTAGATATGTACCTCCTTTTGACATTGCAAAGATATAAATAATTTCTGAAAGTAACTGCTTTTGGACAACTTTTTTATGGTTAAAAAATATTAAGTCGCTGATAATCAGGAGGTAACGTAAAAGTTTTGGAAAACTTTTACAAAATCCCGTTTCTCAAAACGTTTAAGTTGTTATCTATCAGCGTGTTGCGCATTTTGTGCTGCTGTGTGCGTTTCCAGCTTGTTGTCTGTGCTTTGTGACAGAATGGAGAAAGCAAATCGCCGCAACGCCCATGTATAGGGCATTGCGGCGATTTTGGGGGTATTATTTCGTTTGTCGCTTATAGTCGAGTGCAGCTCCGATGGCGGTGCAGAATTCCGAGTATTTCGGTATCCTGAACCTCACTCCGTAGAGTTTCTCCATGGCTGGGAACACCTCGCGGCATTGCGGCAGCAGGGTGAGGTTGCCGATGAGCACGAAATCCTTGATGCCCGATTCGAGCGATGAGAGGATGGTGGCGGAGCCTATCGACTGCAGCACCATCCAGATGAGTCCCATGGCGATGTCTTCGCGCGAAGCGTTTGCCTTGGCGTTGCTGAAGAGCGATGCGGTGGCGTTCATCGGGAGTCCGGGCAGAGGCTTGGCGCTGATGTCGCCTATCAGCAGGTTAATCTTGCTCACGTCGCCGTCCTTGGCGAGGTTGATAATCTGCTTGATGTCGTCGGTCTTGAGCATGATGCGGCTCAGTCCTGCCAGGGTTCCGCCGCCTATGCCGATGCCTCCGATGTGCCTTATTTCGTTGTCATCGCATTTTACGAGCGATGTTCCGGTTCCCATGCTCACCACTATCATGCGGTCGAGCTTGCTCTCATATCGGGCGCCCAGTCCGTCGGCCACGAATTCCTCGCTCTTCGAGGTTGGCAGTCCGTAGATGGGCTCGTCGATGTAGGCAGATCCTACGCCTGTGAGCATTACCTGTTCTACATCGCTCAGCGCAATCTTGTTGTCGTGAAGATACTTGCCGAAGGCTCCGTAGAGCGAGGTGATAGGGTCAGTGGCCTTGATGCGGATGGGGCTTACCACCACGCCGCTTTCATCAATGCCCACAATCTTGGTCGTAGAGATGCCTACGTCGATTCCTATAACAATCTTTTTCATTCCTTATATTTATAATAATGTGTATTTTCGCAGATGATGCCCCTTTAGAGCACACCCATTTTGCAGAAGGTGATGAGCACGGCGTAGCCCACAATCATGCTCAGGATGCCCACCGTGAGTCCTGCCTTCACCATGTCGGTCTGCTGGATGAGTCCGGTAGAGTAGGCGATGGCGTTAGGAGGGGTTGAGATAGGCAGCGACATGGCGCAGCTGGCTGATACCGCTACTCCGATGAGGATGGTAGAGGTGCCGCCGATGGAGTTGAGCTTGTCGCCCATGCCGGCGCATACCACCGTGAGGATTGGGATGAGCAGGGCGGCGGTGGCGGTGTTCGAGATGAAGTTACTCAGGATGAAGCATACCAGTCCGGATACTATCATGATGACCAGCGGATTGAATTCTGCAAACGGAATACTCTTTACGGCTGCCTCGGCAAGACCGGTGCCGTTCATAGCCAGACCGAGGGCGAATCCGCCTGCCACCATCCAGATGACAGCCCAGTCAATCTCCTTCAGGTCCTTGGCTGTAATCACTCCTGTAAGGGCGAATACGGCGATAGGGAGCATGGCCACGGTGTTGGCGTTGATGCCCAGCTGCTTGCCGAATACCCAGAGCACGATGGTTGCAAGGAAGGTGACGGCCACTACCATGGTGCGCCAGTTGTGCTGCATGTTGCCCTCGATGTTGAGCTCGATGGTCTTGGCAGAGAACGGGAACATCTTGCGGATGATGACCCATGCCATGAGGAGCATGATGAGCACCATAGGGGCCATGATCAGCATCCAGTCGCCGAAGCTGAGACCCAGGTTCAGTCCTGCAGGGTCGTTCAGTACCTTGAAGGCGAAGGCGTTAGGCGGTGTTCCGATAGGGGTTCCCATACCGCCCAGGTTGGCTCCGATAGGAATGGCCATGGTGAGTGCCACGCGGCCCTTGCCCGAAGGCGGCAATGATTTGAACACCGGTGTGAGGAAGGTGAGCATCATGGCGGCGGTGGCTGTATTTGAAATAAACATCGAGAAGATGCCGGTGATGAGCATGAAGCCCAGCAGCACGTTCTCAGAACGCTTGCCGAATGGCGCAATCAGGGCCTTCGCCATCATCACGTCGAGTCCACTCTTGGTAGCAGCTATGGCGAGTACGAAACCGCCCAGGAAGAGGATGATGGTAGGGTCGGCGAAGCACGCCATCACACCCTGATAGTCGAGCAGCTTGCCCATCTCAGCCTCTGAGCCTTGCATAATCTTGAAGGCGGAGTCGCTGACGAAGAACAGCAGCACGAAGATGATCACTACGCTGGTAGCCCATGCCGGTATGGCCTCGGTGAGCCAGAGCATCACGGCCATGACGAAGATGGCGATGACGCGCTGCTGCACGATGGTTAGCCCATCGATGCCGAAGCTGTCGATGGGTAGGTTCCAGACGATAACGGTAAGCAGAGCCGTTATGAGGAACAGCAATGCTTTCTTGCGATTAAAATCGCCATTCAATACTTTCTTTACAGTTTCTTGCATTATCTTTCTGTCTTAAGGATTATTTTCTTGCAAAAATACGTGTTTTTTTTGTATTTCGCAAGTTTTTTTGCAAAAATAGTGAAAAAAATGCCGAAAAATATTGTTGTTTCAAGAAAAAATGCTATATTTGCAGTGGATTTACCGATAATAGCTATCGGTGATACCGAAGACGTGGAGACCCCGGAAGGGTGATTCAGCGAACCTGGTATGTCTAATAAATAAATAAGGAGATAAAGAAATGAATAAGTCTGTAGTATTTATCATCATCCTGCTCGTGATAGTTCTGTCTATCATCGTATCGCAGTACTTCCACAAGCGTCACCATGAATATAAGATGGCGGACATCGAGAAGGCTATCCGCGGGGCTTATCCTAAGGGTATAGGCTCGATAAGCAAGGAAGAACTGGTAACGGCTGTGAAGAAATACTTCCACTGTTCGGCGAAGGAGGCTCATTATATAATAGGTGTAGCCCGCCGAAAGAAACTGGTGGATATTGCTGCAGACTATGTTACAATATTATTTTGATTTTAAGCAAAGTTTTTTAGATATGTGTAGCCGTGAGGCTATTGACTTTCTCGAAAAGTTATTAGGATATAATTTGAGGCAAAAAAGATTGTAGAAAGATGTGCTTTCCTGTAAAGTTAGCATGTCGTAGGAATGTTCTAGCGCCTCATCTAAAGAGCTAGACACGTTTTTCCCTCCCTGAGACGCAAGTCCCAGGGAGGGTTTTTCTATTTATATCCGGTAGGCTTCTGCCGGCATTATCCCGGTTCAGGCATCAGCCTTATCCCATGTTGCCGCCGCCATCGCTACCTTCGCTGCCAGTGCCTTCGCTACCGGTGCCCTGACTGCCGGAACCGCCTGCCGAATCGGAGCCGCCCGATGGGTTGTCGCCGCCCGATGGAGTATTGCCGTCGGATGGAGTGGTAGGAGGCGTATCGGTAGAGGTTACCTGCTTTACCACCTTACCGTTGCGGTCGTAGCAGGTGATGTTGACGGAGGTCTCTTCGAGTTCCTTCTTGATTTCGGTGTTAGGCACGAAGATGATGTATCGGCGGGTGATGAGGTTGGCGCTCACCTTGTTTACATCCTCTACGGCGGTAGAGTTAAGACCGAATCGGAGGCTGCCCAGTCCTGGCACAGCCACGCTGTGGCCCTCGGTGGCCCAGGCAGCAATCACATCGCCGATGGCTGCCCATCCGGCGTTGATGACGGCCTTAGGCAATCCGCTGCGAACGGCAGCTTCTTCTATTACCTTGGTGGCGTTGAGCTGGCTGTAGAGATCAGCCTGCATCACGAATGCCCACTTTTGCTTACCTTTTTCGAACGCTACGTTGCGCTCAATCGCTTTTACTTTGATACTCATAATCTAAATCGTTTTTTTAAAATGGTTAAACAAATCAGTCTACATGCAGCTGGTAACGCCGAGCGTGGTGCCTACGGCAGTAAGTACGGCGATAATCACCTGCAAGATAGTTTTCCAAACTTCCTTTTTCATTTTCTTTTTCCTTTCTTTTTTTAATGGTTCAACAATCAGTTTTTTTTCTAGTGGTTCATCGGTCAGCTTCCTTCAGTTACTCATCGGCATCGGTGTGCACTCCCCGGTAGCCTCTCAGTTTTTTAGTGGTTAATTCAGCCTATCTTCGAACGACATTGCAAAGATACAACATTTTTCTCTGAAAAACAATAGTTGTCCCGAATCTCGTGCATCCTTGTCCCGAATCACGTGCATCCTTGTCCCGACGTATCGCCAACTGCGTCCCGATGCACCGCCCGTTGCGTCGTGACGTATCGCCATCTGCGTCGGGACGCAGTTTTAGGGGCATCGGGCGCACAGTTACTTGCTATGTGGGTTAGCTGGTTGATAGGAGGAAAGGCAAAAATGTGAATGTGAATGTGAATTTGAAATGTTTTTCAATGTTACCTGAAGGAGAAGCGTATAATCGTGTTTAAGTAATAGTAGCCATTATAATGGGTTAATATTATATATATAATAAGGTACGCGCGCGAGGACTGAATTTCATTCACAATATCCTATAAAAGGAATGGATGGAACAACCCGATACATTGATTTACATTTCAAATTCACATTCACTTTCACATTTTGTTTTGATGGCTTTATGAAAAAAAGACAATCTGATAAAAAATAATTTAGAATTTATTTGTTTATTCGGGGAAAAAGTATTACTTTTGTAGATGCTATGAGAAATAACTTTCATGGTATAACTTAAATCAGAAGCTAATGACTGGACAAACCATAAACAGCATCAAAAAGACTTCTTACGTTGTCTTCAAGTTTGATTTCTGCAAAAGCCGGAATCTTTCAAGTATCGAGGGTACTCTACCCTTGGAATTTCCCGAAATGCCATCGCCTGAAAAATATCAGGAGTGTCAGACTGGCTTCGAGAAGGTAATGGACAGTTTGCTGAAAAGCAAGAAAATGACTTTAGTGGAATCACGGAAGTATGAGGAAGACGTTATTCACGACAACCGAATATTGGGATTTCGCGAAGGTGTGGCTGTGCTGGATGTATGCGCAGACAAGAAAGAATTTTATTGGAGTGATTTTAAGGAGAATGAAATTCACAACCAGCCTTTCTGCAAGGTGATTATTGATAATCGCCCCAACAAAGGATTCCTTTTTGTGGAAGAATCCAGAATCTTCGGCGGCAAAAGAGGGCAGGACAAGGTGGTGGCTCTTCTGCGTGATAATATCAACAGGGTGGCCAATCAATATGGCTGGAATATGGTGATTTCTGCCAAGTTGCCACCTGGTGATTTCTTTGATGCCGTGGCTGAGAGAATCAAGGCTGGCTGCAGACCAAAGGCTGTGGTGTTTTCTTTTCCTCGTCATCAGTCTCTCAGCGATGCGCCATATTCCTTAGTCCTGCAATTGCAGATGCAGCATTCATTCATGGAGTGTCTCAATGCCAGTAAGTATCAAGTACAATATGTTACAGATAAAGGTGAGCAGTTGCGCTTGGACAAGGCAAACAGAGACATTGCCATGTTGGTGAACCTGTGCAGTAAAGAAGATTACGGCATCAAGGTATATTATTGGAATGGTCCGTGTACCTCTTCCAGTTCACTGAAACGAACCAAGGTGAAAATCTCCGATGTTGAGATTGTTGCTCTGGTTAATGGAGATGCTGTCTGTTGCGATTGTCATGGAGATTCTCAGTTTGCTTTGATCAATTCTCTTGATATGATTCTTGATGATTTAAAGGGTTACGACGATGAGGTTATTTAAGATGAAGACCAGACAGATGGTAGATAAATCTTTCTCGCAGTATCTGGTTTATCAGGCTTTCCAATCCATCTCCCATGATATCTTCAATGATAAGACGTGGTTTCCTACGTCCAGATGTTCATGCGAGGATGTTTTTTATGAGGTATTCTGCATCGTAGACAAAATGATGTTTTCGCATACCGATACGGAGAGCCGCCTTGCCTTTGTGGAAGGAATAGGGCAATATGAAAAAAACTATGTTGACGAGGATGAGTATGCTACAGCTCAGGACGAGCGGCAGAGAATCGTATTTGTCATCCTGTATATGGCAGCTGTGATACTTCAGATGATGCCTTTGGAGTCGAAAGTGTTTCAATTTTGCTCAATGATTATGGGGCAATGGAGAGGCTACGTAACTCAGGAGTTTTCTCAGCGGTGCCTCGGAGCAGTCGTGAAGAACCGGGATGTGGTTGAGCGGCTGGCAGCCAATATCGGTTATTATGGCGAGGATGGTTTCTTCGTTTCATCTCAGATCAATGAACTGATGCGCCAGAACAATGATGAAGATTATCTGCACGGATTCGAGCCTGAACAGAAGAGAACATTAGAATTGGAAGTGACAGACGATGAGCATCAGGAAAACGGCGGGCAGGAAAAAACGGAAGAAGATAATGAGAAGGAATGGGGCGACTTGAGCCAGGGAGAAAGAGTAAAACGGGCCTTGCAGAAGATGATAGACGAGAAGGCTATTCCTTTGAAGAAAGACTATGCCCTGATTATGGTGGCGCTCTCTGATATCAACGATTTTGAAGGCAAATTTGATAATGGCGCATCTTTCTGCAAGTATCTTACAGAGCAGTTGGGTCTGCCTTCCAATCTGACCAATGCCAGTGTCATCTCCAAGCGTTTCTCCAAAATGCGTGGCGAATTTCCCAACTGGAGTTTTGATGATGTAAGTGATCCTAATGCCCGGCAGAAACTCATCAATATCGCCAAACGTTTTGTTTCCATCTACCGTAAGGGACAGTAGGAAGCGGGGAAATGATTGCTTCTTGTGAGTGTTGGCAAGTTTTAGATGGAATGTTAAAAACGTAAAATAGAGCAAGTTTTAGGCATATTCTACGTTTAACAATAGAATAGGTTTAATAGACAAATTAGGATATGAAGTATTTTGTAAAAAAATCAGTCTTACTACTGTTGGTAGTCTTGGCTTTTTGTGCGTGTGACAACAGCAATGACAATGGTGAGGTTATTCAGCCGAATCCACATCCACAGTCATCGAAAACTGTCGTCAATTATACTGGCGAAGTAGAGTTTGTGGTGGATGCGCCACAAATTCGTGAGGATATAGAGCAGGATTTGAAGGCAAACCCTCCTTTTGGAGGAAGCAAAAAATATCAGTTTATCATAAAAAGATACTCGAGGCTTCTTCCTGCTTCATATATGCTATATGCGGTGAATCCTGAGGACGATAAGTCTGCTGCCGGATATATACTGGACATCGCTGGTAAAGTGGAGTATAAGGACAATTATAGATTGTTCCCTACCGCATCTGGACAAGGTTGGTATAAGGAGAATATTGTGCCTGTCGACACAAAGGATGGCAAGCCTGTTGCAACATACGATGTGTTTATGCAGCTAAATATTCCTTCTTCTATGGTTCATAGCAAGATGTATTTCTGCGAAGACCTTACGGAGAAATATCGCAAGAAGTTCCCTAATGAAGACATTCATGCCGTGGTTCGCCGTTTGGTTCTTTCTTATGTCAGTGAGGGTGAAATTATAAATGAATAGGAATATATCTGAACAGAAGATTTTTTAGAAATAATACAGTATCAGCACTTTTTGCTTCGTTTGCAAGCAAAGAGTGCTTTTTTTATGCCTTCAGATGAGCTGGAGGCTTAGCGGAAGGCTTAGTTGCCGGCGATGAGGCTTAGTAGGAGGCGAACCGGCAGGACGCCTATTGCCGGGGAGGCTTTTTTTCCTTACTTTTGCATACAGAAATAATCAATGATTGGGATTATGGAAAAAGGAAAGAAAATACCTCCACAGGAAGCGTCTCAGACTAATCCAGTGGCAAAGCCTGAGGATACCAAGGGCGGAATCAATAACAAGGTATCATCTGGGTTGATAGGAAAAAAGCTGGCTGAACAGGCTGAAGAGAATGAAGAGATGCCCATGCATCACCTGATTGCCGATAAGGATTATCCGTCGGGCATCAGAGAATGGATGATCACTTCGCCTTCTGACCTCAAGTATCCTACGCTGGTGGTGGCTGCAGCCATGCTCAGCGTTTATCTTACACGTGTCAGAATACAGTATGTGTATGATAATCAGGGAGAAAAATCGGCCATCGTGTTGCAGGTCATCGTAGAGGGCGAGCAGTCGAGCGGAAAGTCGTTTGCCAGATACATCATGCGTACCCTGATGAAACCTTTCATCGAGCGCGACAGCGAAATGAGAGCCAAGGAGCAGGAGTATGCTGCCCTGAAGCGACGCCAGGGAAAGAAGGACGGCAAGCTGCCACCCGAACCGAAGACCGACATCACCATCCTGCCCGAAACCGTATCGCTCACCATGTTTATCAAGCGATGCGATGCAGCCGTCAAGCTCTATGGTGCTCCGAAGACGCTCTTCGAATTTGCCGATGAGATTTCTGCCATCGTGCATTCTGCCAAGCGCCAGTTTGCCGACCTCTCGCAGGTTATCAAGACGGCATACGATCTGGGCAGCGTATATGGTCAGGATTTCATGAGCGAATCCAGCTATAGTGCCATGGTAGATGCCTTGCTGTCGTTCGTTTTCTGCGGCACCCAGAGTGCGGTGAGCAGATATATGAACAAGGCTGCCATTGAGGGCGGTGCTGTAACCCGAACCATCTTATGCCCGCTCATCAGTCATCTGGGCGACAATCCGCCACAGTTTCAGGCGTTGACCGATACGCAGCGTAATGAGCTGGAGAATACATTGGATAAGCTCTTCGGGTTGTGCTACGAGGAAGATGGAAAATTCCATCAGGAGATAGAGGAAGATATGAGCTGGCTCTACAAGACGGTGGTAAAATGGTGTAACGACTGCCGCCAGCAGGTGGTGAAAACCATGTCCAAGTCGATGGATGTCTTCTACAAGCGCAGTTCGGTTTCAGCCTTCCGCATCGCTGCCCTCATGCAAGTGCTTTACAAAGTGGAAGGGAAGAAGAGCGAGAAGGAAATCCGGAAACTGGTTAGGCAGACCTATCTGGCTTGTGCCGACCGCATCTTGCAGAATATGTTGCAGCGGTGGGGCAAGGCTTTCGAGCAGATTTCTGCCGAGGGCGAAGGAGAGCCTTATCATACTGTAGACTATTTCAGCGAGTTGCCTCAGGAATTCTCTTATCAGTTCCTGGAGGAATTTCTGAAGCAGAAGGGGCTCAAGACGCCTGCCCGCAACATGGTGTGCAACTGGCGCAGATGGGGATGGCTCGAAAAACCAGCAAAGGGCGAGGATAGAAAGGTGCTTAGAAAGACGCAGCAGAAAGGCACTATTGGTGATGGTAATATTAAAAAAGACAATTAGAAGATGGCAGAATATATAGATTCAAATACGCTCTCTAAACTTAGAGCTATCAGCATCCTGGAGGTTGCTGATGAATTGGGAATGGGTTTGCGGTATCATAATGCCCTTTGTATCAGTCATAATGATACCAATCCGAGTTTGCATTTCTGGACTTCCACCAACACTTGTCATTGCTTTGCATGCGGGTGGGGTGGAGATAATATCGACCTGGTGATGAAACGGGAGAATCTCTCTTTTTCGGAGGCTTGCCAATGGCTGTGCAGAAGATTCAATATCAGCACCGGTAATCATTCTGCGGGAAACCATAAGGATGTGCTTCATCGGGATAAAGCTGTTGCTGAGCATAGAAAATCTGAATGTGATACGGACAGACTCAATCTCAGAGGCGAGTTTCAGCATAAGCCTGACGTAGATTATCTGATGCGTATGCTCATGGGTAAGAAACTGACAGATAAAGCCAGGGATTTCCTGTTCTATCAGAGAAAGTTGCGCCCGGAATATATCTATTGGTGTAGAGTGGTGAGCACAGATTTCTCCATTGCTGGCTATCGCTTTGGTGGAAAGTTTTTTGATGGTCCTTCCTTGTTGATTCCCTATTATGACGTTCATGGCAATCTGCTGACGGTTCAGAGCAGATATCTGGGAGATAAGACTGAAGAAAAACCGCGGTTTAAGTTTGCACCAGGTAGCAAGCCGATGGTATATGGGATGCAGATCTTGCCGCAGGTGGCAGAAAAAGAGCCATTGGTTATTACCGAGGGATGTACCGACTGCTGGAGCGCTATGTCTATGGGTTACAAGGCAATAGCCATCCCGAGTGCTACGCTTTGTAATGAAGAATGTCGCAATCTTTTAGCGGGAAGGAATCTTCACATGTGGCCTGATCAGGACAAACCGGGCATCGGTCTTTATATGAAACTGAAGGAAATGTTCCCTCAGCTGGTGTACCATCAGTTGCCGGAAGGTTGCAAGGATTTGTCTGATTATTACCAGTTGTTTTACGTTCAGAAAATGTGAAAGTGAATGTGAATTTCAAATGTTTTTCTATTGTTGTTTTTAAGTTTTTGCGTGTTATGATAAAGTTGTTTTTAAATCGTTTTCGTAGAGATCATGGCGCCATTGTAGGTCGCCTTAGTCAGGAAGTAGTTAATCGCCAGGGTATCGTTGCAGGCCATCAGTACATTTGTGATACGATGGAGCGCGAGGGTGGCTGTCTGGAGCCGGGTGAATATCACATCATGGTGGCTAAATGCAAATGCTTCGCCCGCCATATGCTTTTCCTCGAACCGGTAAGGGATGATTCTTCTTCATCTTCCTCTCTTCCTCTCCCCGAAACCTGCAAGCTTTGCCGCATGGAGCGCAAGAGTCATGAGTTCGGGTGTCTGGAAGAGCTTTATGCCCTTCCTTGTCCCATGATGCAGCCTGGCAATGGTCCGTTCCGTCTGCGCCAGGGTGGCATCCTCATCGGCGAGGCCCATGCGTCCGGGGTCGTACTCAAGAGTCAGGAACGCTTCCTCCAGCTCTACGACCGCATCAAGAAGGCGATGGTCAGGGGCAGCGAGGTAGTAGTGGAAGTGGGGTAAGGGATATCTTGAATACCACCTTGAGACTCACCTTGAGTAACATCTTGAGTAACATCTTGAGTAACATCATCTTCTTCGATATAATTCACTTCAATATCATGGTGTTGAACTTTTGCATGTGGTTCAAGAACGGGCTGAAGGCCCAAAAGCTCCTAGCCCAGGGCGATGCCCTTTCAGGGCGTGTGGGGCAAACTTGGGGAAGTTCTGTTTTTATTCCTCCTTCAGCTTACTTTGCTCAATCAAATGATCCAGTCGGAGGATTTCGGTATCCTTCTTTTCAAGTAAGGAGATAAACTCATCTTCGAGATTCATCTGGTATTGCATATCTTGGTCAGATGCCATTGAAAGAAGCATCATATAATGGATTGGCTATATAAACTATCATATTGTTTTCAATTATTCTTAGTCCTTATAATCTACCTTGATCACGATAACGCGGATGGTCTGGTCTTCACCATCATTTGCCACCTTGGCGATGTGCCAGTCTCTAGGGAAGAAGATGAAGAACTCGCCGGGGGTACTGTCGAAGAAACGGGCCTTCCGGCGGTCGTAGTCGTAGTGGATTACGTCGGGACGATACTTGCAGTTGGGGGTGCTGGAGTAGTGGTCGATCACGCCAAAACGCTCGGTTCCCTTTACTACATACTGAAAATCGATGTGCTTGTTATGACTCTCGCTGCGGCGCTTTTCCAGCGGCTCGTTCTTGCTGTCCTCTACACTTACCACGAGGTCGGAACCCGGAATCTTGTGCTTTCCCTTCGGAATGCTCAGCAGATCGGTCTTGGCAAGATAATCGAAGAGCGCCTGCCATTGCTGCGGATTCTTCTGATACTGCAGATAGAAATCTACGAGGTTTACGCTGGAATGTGGCTTCGCCTTATCGAAACCATTGCGCCAGATGCCGCTCTCTGCCCAAGCCTTTGCCTCTTTTATGAGTTCGGGCTTATCTCCGTAATACTGTGTGTAATAACCTCTCTTACAGCAGCTTTTCTGTGCAGAATTCTTACAGCCGTTCTGCGCATTTGCAGTCAGCGATGTACAGAATAAAAGGGCTATGCCCCAGATAATTTTCTTCATTTTGACTTATTAAATTGTAGCGTTAGTTAAATTTGAGGGCAAAAGTACAAAGAATATTCGAGAAAACAAACGGAAAATGGAGATTTCTTCGTATCTTTGCACACATATTTTGTAAGATTATGAAGAAACAGTATATTCTTTTGTGTGGGGCAACGGTGGCCCTGCTGATGGCGGCATGCCAGGGAGGAAAGACGGCTGCTGCTGATGCGGATGCCGGCGATACCCTGGAAATGAAGTACGCCAAGTTGCTCACCATCGTGAAGCATGGCGATGGGGAAGAAACTTCCGATGCTGCAGAAGGTATTGATTATCAGTATGCTGAGGCTCTCGTTGCCAACCCCTGGAAGGCGGGAACGATGCTGCATCGTTATATTCTTATTCCGAAGGGAGAGGAGGGGGATAAGACGGTGGCGATGCTTGCCAAAAGGCGCAGCATGGGGGCGAGATGCACTACTGATACCGTGCGCACGCCGGTGGAGAGGAGTGCCGTTTTCATCGCTCCCCATTGTCAGCTGATGTACGAACTGGGCTGCCAGCAGGCCATCCGTGGCGTCTGCGACCTCGATTATATCAATATTCCGGATGTAAAGAAGAGGGTTGCTCTTTCTGGGAATACTTCTGCTCAGAATACTTCTGCTCAGAATCCTATTGTGAATTGCGGTTCGAGCATGGCACCCGACATCGAGCGCATCATCGCCCTGAAACCCGAAGCTATCCTCCTTTCGCCCTTCGAAAACAGCGGTGGATATGGCAAGCTCGACAAACTGCATATCCCCATCATCGAAGCTGCCGACTATATGGAGTCTTCGCCACTGGGCAGGGCGGAATGGATGAAATTCTACGGCATGCTCTTTGGAAATGAAGAGGGAAAAAGTAACGGTATATCGGGTTCTTGCGAACCAAAGGCAGATTCGCTCTTTGCGAAGATAGAAAAGGAATATCTTTCGCTTAAGGCGCAGGCAGCCGGGTATCGGAAGGGTCTCTCCATCCTGACCGAAAGAAAAACGGGCAACGTATGGTATGTGCCTGGTGGTCAGAGCACTATTGGTATTCTGCTGAAGGATGCCAACGCCCGTTATATCTTCGAGGACGATCAGCACAGCGGAAGTCTGGCGATGAGTCCGGAGCAAATCTTGGCGAAGGGAAAGCAGGTGGATGTATGGGCATTCAAGTATTTCGGGGGTGCTCCTCTGTCGCAGGCTCAACTGCTTCAGGAATATGACGGCTACAAGGCTCTTGCTGCCTTCAACCGGGGTAATATCTATCAGGTAGATACCTCTACGGTACCTTATTTCGAGCTTACGAGTTTCCATCCCGAACTGCTGCTCAGAGAGTTCATCATCCTGGCTCATGGCGAGCGGTTCGGCAAATTGAGATTCTATAAGAAATAGGGCTTTAATCAGAGATTTTACAAGAAATAGTTTTAGTGAATGAAAACCATCGTTTTAGGGGCAATCGCCATTATCATACTGTTTTTCGCCAACCTGGCATGGGGGAGTGTAAACATCCCGTGGCAGGATGTTGGGGCGATTATTTCGGGTTCTCAGTCTGACGAAACCTACCGCTATATTCTGTTGGAATCGCGACTGCCGGCGGCCATTACCGCCTTGCTTTCGGGCGCAGCCCTCGCCACGAGCGGCTTGCTCCTGCAGACAGCCTTCCGCAATCCTCTGGCGGGTCCTGACGTATTCGGAATAAGCAGCGGAGCCGGACTGGCGGTAGCCATCGTGATGCTTGCCTTTGGCGGCAATATTGCCCTGGATGATTTAGGGGTAGGTTTTCTGGGCGATGCCGGCAACTATGCCATCGGCGGTTTCCTGGCTGTCCTCATCGCAGCCTTTATAGGGGCTATGGTGGTGATGGGTATCATCACCTTCTTTTCTGCCATTGTGCGCAGCCATACGGTACTGCTCATTATCGGACTGATGGTGGGTTATCTGGCAAGCAGCGCCATCTCATTGCTCAATTTCTTCAGTACGGCAGAGGGCGTGAAATCGTATATGGTTTGGGGCATGGGCAGTTTTGGCAATGTTTCGAGCCAGCAGATGATGTTCTTCATCCCGTTGGCCCTCATTGCCCTGGCTGCATCTCTGCTCCTTGTAAAACCGCTGAACGCCATGCTGTTAGGCGAGCAGTATGCCGAGAATCTGGGCTTCAACATCAGGCGTCTGCGCATCGTTCTGCTCATCATCACCGGTCTTCTTACGGCAGTGGTTACCGCCTTCTGTGGTCCCATCGCCTTCATAGGTCTGGCAACGCCGCATATCGCCCGCCTCATCATCGGAACGGAGAATCATCGCCGCCTGTTGCCCGTTACGATGCTGATGGGTGCATCTATTGCCCTTCTCTGCAATCTCTTCTGCACCCTTCCGTCGGATGGTGGCATCATCCCCCTGAATGCCGTCACCCCACTGTTCGGCGCCCCCGTCATCATCTATGTTTTGGTGAAAAAGCGCATCTGATTGCATATAAAAAAGCGTTTCTAGTTCGAAGAGATGAACCAGAAACGCTTTCTTTGTTATACTATGTTTTACTTGCGGAAGTTCTGTTACTTATTCACGACATTAATCGGATTGCCATCGAGAAATGCCTTTACGTTGGCGGCTACCTGCTTGTTCAGGCGCTCGCGAGCCTCGTAGGTGGCCCAGGCAATATGAGGGGTGAGGTAAGCATTAGGCTCGCCAAAGAGCGGATTCTCCTTTGATGGTGGCTCCTGAGCCATCACATCGGCACAGTAGGCACCCAGACTGCCTTCGTGAAGGGCGGCAGCTACGGCCTCCTCATCTACCAGCTGACCTCGACCCGTATTTACCAGGATGGCGGTATCCTTCATCTTCTCCAGACTCTCCTTGTTGATGAAATGATAGGTGTCATCAGAGAGCGGACAATGGAGCGAGAGAATATCGCTCGTGGCAAGCAAACCCTCCTTGCTCACTTTCTGGATCCATTCAGGCAGATTGCTCGAATTCTTACTGGTGCAGGCACAGATGTTCATGCCAAACTGGCGGGCGATGTTGGCAACCTTCATGCCAATATTGCCCAGTCCCATGATACCGAAGGTCTTGCCGGCAAGCTCCATCAGCGGGGTATCCCAATAACAGAAATCCTTGTTGTAAGCCCAGCGCTCGTTGCGGTTCTCCTGGGTGTAATGCTCTACGCGGTTGGTTACGGCAAGGATGAGGGCGAAGGTCATCTGCGCCACGCTATCCGTGCTGTAGGCAGGAATATTGGTTACGGTGATGCCCTGTTTCCTGGCAGCCTCGATGTCTACCACGTTGAAACCGGTAGCCTGTATACCGATGTATTTCAATTTAGGAAGCTGCGCCAGCGTCTCTGCATCTATCTGCACCTTGTTCAGAAGGATGATGTCGGCATCCTTGGCACGTTCCACTTTCTCTGCATCTGATGTGCGAGGATAAACTACCACCTCGCCCAGTTTCTCCAGAAGATGATAATCCAAATCTCCCGGGTTTGCGGCATAGCCGTCTAGAATAACAATCTTCATAAATTTTTCCCGTTTTCTGTTGTTATAAAAATCAAGACCAGTTTGTCCCTGGCAAATCTGAGCCTGAGTTATCTTAACAAGAAAAGCCTTCCCCCCTGAAAAAGAGAAAGGCTTTTCTGTATTTATGGTTTATTCGTTCATCAAGTAGTTCTTGAATGATGCGAAGTCCTTGGTCATCTGGATGCTCTTCTTCTCACCCTTCATGAATTCTGCGAGGCGTGCAGGAATCTCAATGTCGCTGTCAAGGATGCTGTCTACCTTCTCCTTGAACTTGGCTGGATGAGCGGTCTCGAGGAATACACCAACCTCGCCTGGTTTCAACTGCTCTTTCAGGGCGCGGTAGCCGCAAGCTCCGTGAGGGTCAAGTACATACTTGGTTTCATTGTAGCATTGCTTCATGGTTTCTGCAATCTGCTCGTCCTTGTATGTAGCACCACCGATGTAGGCAGCAATGGCATCATGATCGCCCTTGTAGAGGTCGTAGATGCGGGCAAAGTTTGATGGGTCGCCTACATCCATGGCGTTGGCGATGGTCTGCTTGCTAGGCTGTGGATTGTACTTGCCTGTCTGCAGATACTCGTAGAAGATGTCGTTGGCGTTGTTGGCTGCGATGAAGCGGTGGATAGGCAATCCCATCTCATGACCGAAGAGACCGGCTGTGATGTTGCCGAAGTTGCCGCTAGGCACGCAGATAACCAACTTGTCGGCGAGTCCCTTCTCCTTCATGCGGGCATAGGCATTGAAATAATAGAATGCCTGAGGCAGGAAGCGGGCCACGTTGATAGAGTTGGCTGAGGTAAGCTTCATGTGCTTGTTGAGCTCCTCATCCATGAACGCTGACTTTACCAGCGCCTGGCAGTCATCGAACACGCCGTCTACCTCGAGGGCTGTGATGTTCTGGCCGAGGGTAGTGAACTGGCTCTCCTGAATCTTGCTCACCTTGCCCTTAGGATAGAGCACGTAAACATGGATGCCGTCAACGCCGAGGAAACCGTTGGCTACAGCCGAACCGGTATCGCCCGATGTAGCTACGAGCACATTCACCTCTTCCTTGCCCTCCTGACGTACGAAGTACTGCAGGAGACGGGCCATGAAGCGCGCACCCACATCCTTGAAGGCGAGGGTAGGACCATGGAACAGCTCGAGAGAGTAGATGTTTGGCTCTACCTCAACTACAGGGCAGTCGAATGTCAGGGTATCGTATACAATCTTCTTCAATGACTCGGCATCAACGTCCTCGCCAAAGAAGGCATCTGCTACCTTGTAGGCAATCTCCTGGAAACTCAGTTTCTCGATGTTGTCGAAGAAATCCTGTGGCAACTTCTTGATGATTTCTGGCATATAGAGGCCACGGTCTTCTGCCAGACCTTTAACTACCGCCTTGTGAAGGTCGGCGATGGGTGCTTTCTTATTTGTTGAATAATATTTCATTTTTTACTTTGAACTTTGAAATTTGAACATTGAACTTTATGATTAGCTTTGGGGGCTATCATGAAGCCGTTGATTTTAATTGATCGCCATGAAGGCATTCATGAATTCTTGCAGCTGCAGCATGCCGTAACCGCCACTCACGCAGCTTACCTCATCATACTTCTCTACGCTATCCGGCTCAATGCCAGGGTAATAGATGATGAAAGGCACAGGCTCCTTTACGTGGGTACGGATCTCTACCGGAGTAGGATGGTCTGGGAGAACTGCGATGCATACCGGCTCGTCCCAGGTGCTTACCTCATCGAAGATAGGCTTGATGAGTCGCTGGTCGAGGTTCTCGATGGTCTTCAGCTTCAGCTCCAAATCGCCGTCATGACCTGCCTCATCGCTTGCCTCTACATGAACATATACGAAGTCGTCGCCATCCTTCAATGCCAGGATAGCTGCGGCAGCCTTGCCCTCGTAGTTGGTATTGGCAAGACCTGTAGCGCCCTCAACGATGATGTTGCGCAGACCGGCGTAATGGCCGATGCCTCGAATCAGGTCTACGGCAGAAATCACGGAACCCTTCTTGATCTGTGGATACATCTGGGAGAGGGTGAGCATGTGCGGACGGTAACCGCCGCCCCAAGGCCAGATGATGTTTGCCATGCGCTCTCCACGCTCCTTGCGCGCCACATTGAAAGGATGGTTCTCCAGAATCTCCTGACTCTTCAGAATCAGTTCGTTCAGAAGGTCGGCTGTCTGCTGGGCACTCATGCGATACTCATCGCTCAGGATACCGCCGTTTTCAGCCACATCCTCGGCAGGAGTCTTGTCGCTGTTGCCGGCAAGAAGAGCCTCGTCAACACCTTCCATCGGCTTCACCAGCAGCGGTTTCCACTCTTCGTTAGGATGATCGTGAGGAGGAGCGCAATCTACATACTTGTTTCCGCCCTTGATAATCAGAAGGTGGCGATACTGGATGCCGGTGATAAACTTCACGATGCCTGGATACTGGCTGGCAAGCTTCTCGTTGAGGTACTTGATGAGCACGTCGGCGTCTTCTGTCTCCAAGTTACCGCCATTATGTGTCACGATGATGCCATCGTTCACGTTGATGATGTTGCAGCGTAGGGCAAAGTCGTTAGGACTCATCTCATAGCCTATGCTGGCAGCCTCCAGCGGTCCGCGTCCCTCGTAAACCTCGTTCTGGTCGTAGCCCATGATAGAGCTGTTGGCTACCTCAGAACCCGGATGGAATCCATCTGGCACGGTAACGAGTCTTCCTGTCTTGCCCTTCTTGGCAAGCATATCCATATAGGGTTTGTTGGCGTATTGCAGGAGTGTCTTTCCACCCAGTCTTTCTACCGGGTGGTCAGCCATTCCGTCGCCAAGAATGATAATATGTTTCATCTCTTGTTAAGTGTTAAATGTTAGCGATACTCATGATGTTGGCGAATACACCGGCAGCAGTTACGCTGGCTCCGGCACCATAGCCCTGAATCATCATAGGGTATTCTTTATAACGCTCGGTGGTGAGCAGCACGATGTTGTTGGAACCTTCCAGATTGTAGAATGGATGCTCAGGACCCACAGCCTGCAAACCTACGCTAGTCTTGCCGCCATCCAGGGTAGCAACAAAGCGCCAGCGTTTGTGCTCTATATCGAGCGCCTTGCGCTTAGCCTCGAAATCGGCATCGAGCTCAGGAAGTTTCTTCCAGAAGTTGTCGAGCGAACCCTTGAAGTATTTGTCTGGCACGAAGAGGTTCTTCTCTACATCTTCCTGCTCTACGCGGTAACCTGCCTCGCGGGAGAGAATCACCAGCTTGCGAATCACGTCCATACCGCTCAGGTCGATACGTGGGTCAGGCTCGCTGTAGCCCTTCTCCTTAGCCAGTCTCACGGTCTCAGAGAATGGAACGACACTGGAGATGGCGTTAAAGATAAAGTTGAGCGTACCCGAGAGAACTGCCTCAATCTTAAGGATTTTGTCGCCTGAGTTGCGGAGGTCGTTGATGGTTCCGATGATAGGAAGACCGGCACCTACGTTGGTCTCGAAACGGAATACTACGCCACGCTGGATGGCTGTCTTCTTCAGTTTCTCGTAGTTCTCATATTCGCTTGATGCAGCAATCTTGTTGGCTGCGATAATGCTTACGTTGTGCTCCAGCAGACTCTGGTAGAGAGCGGCTACATCCTTGCTGGCAGTACAGTCTACAAACACGCTGTTGAAGATGTTCATCGCCAGGATGGTATCGCGCAGAACCTCTGGAGTGCTTGGGTCTGAAGACTTCAGTTCCTCGCTGTAGTTCTCGAGATCAATACCATCGCGGTTGAAGATGGCGTTCTTGGAAGAAGCGATACCCACCACGTTGAGCTTCAGTTTGCTGCGCTCCATGAGGTCGGCATACTGGTTCTTGATCTGCTCGATGAGCTTTCCGCCCACGGTACCCACACCGCAGATGAAGAGGTTCAGAACCTTGTATTCTGAAAGGAAGAAATTGTCGTGGAGCACGTTGAGTGACTTTCTCAGATAATCGCTCTTCACTACGAACGAGATGTTGGTCTCTGAAGCACCCTGTGCACAGGCGATGACGGAAATACCGCTACGGCCGAGGGTTCCGAAGAGTTTACCGGCGATACCGGCTGCATGCTTCATGTTTTCACCCACGATGGCGATAGTAGCCAAGCCCTTCTCTGCGTGCATTGGGAACATGGCACCATCGGCAATCTCATTGTGGAACTCATTGTTCAATACCCTTACAGCCTCTTCTACATCCTGCTCGCGCACACCGATAGAGGTAGAGTTCTCTGATGATGCCTGTGACACCATGAACACAGAGATGCCCTCGTTGGCAAGAGCGGTGAAGATACGGCGGTTTACACCAATCACGCCGACCATGGAAAGACCGGTTACGGTGATGAGCGCTGTACCGTTGATAGAAGAGATACCCTTGATAGGCTTCTGGTCGCCATCTATCTTGTTCTTGATGATGGTGCCCGGAGCATCTGGGTTGAAGGTGTTCTTAACCTTGATAGGAATATTCTTGACACAAACCGGGTAGATGGTTGGAGGGTAGATGACCTTTGCACCAAAGTTGCAAAGCTCCATCGCCTCAACGTAACTCAGTTCGTTGATGGTATAAGCTGATTTGATGACACGTGGGTCGGCGGTCATGAAACCGTCTACATCAGTCCAGATTTCGAGCACTTCTGCATCGAGGGCAGCTGCTATGATGGCTGCTGTGTAGTCGCTACCTCCACGGCCAAGGTTGGTGGTGCGGTCTGTGTTCTTGTCACGACTGATAAAACCCGGAACGAGAGATATGCGTGGAATTTCTGCAAAGGCTTCTTTTACCAGTTTGTTGGTCAGCTCGCTGTCGAGTACATGCTTGCCTTTGCCGTTCTTGCGCTCAGTCTTGATGAAGTTGCGGGAGTCGAACCATTTGGCTCCACGAATCAATGTGGCAACAATCTTGGAACTGAGTCTTTCACCATAACTCACGATGGCATCCTGTGTCTTCTCGCTGAGGTCGTGGATGAGGTACACACCAAAATAGATGCTCTTCAACTGCTCGAAGAGGGCATCAACCGATTTGAATAAGTTTTCTCTGTCTGTGGTGTCGGTGATGATGGTGTCTATCATCTTGTGGTGGCGATCAACCATGGCTTCGAATTCTACTTTCCACTGTTCATCACCCTGGAGGGCAAGTTGAGAGGTTTGCAAGAGTTTGTCCGTGATACCGCCAAGCGCGCTCACGACAACCACTACACTCTGTTTCTTAGCCTCATTTTCAACGATACGTTTTAAGCTGAGGATGCTTTTTACGGAACCAACCGATGTTCCGCCGAATTTTAATACTTTCATATGTTCTTGAATTTTACGTTGGTAATGTAATGCCTCCCCCGAAACGACCGGGGCCGAAGCAGAACTTGAGGGCAAAAATACGAATAATATGTCAAACTGCCAAGGATTTTAACAAAAAAGTAGCATATTGTAGATAAAAAAGCTATTTCAGTAGATAATTACAGGCTCTTCCTCTCCCTTATACCTTATTATATATATAAAAAACGTTGAAATGTTTGGGTGTTTCGGATTATTTGCTTAATTTTGCGCTTGCAATTCAATGCATAAAAGACAAAAGCATAACAAACATAAGAAGGAACGAATGAAATATCTTTTATTCTCAGATATCCACGGCTGTTTGCCAGCCCTGGAAAAGGTCCTCGATTTCTTCGAGGCTGAACATTGTGACATGATGTGTATCATGGGGGATATCATCAATTATGGTCCCCGTAACCGCATTCCGGAAGGAATCGATCCTAAGGGTATCGTAGAAAGATTGAATGCGCTGGCAGACAAGATTATCGCTGTGCGTGGCAACTGCGATGCGGAAGTAGACCAGATGCTCCTCGATTTCCCTATCATGGAGACCTATGCCTTGCTGGTAGACGGAGGCAAGCGTTATCTTCTGACCCATGGACATGTATACAATAAGGAAAACATGCCGAAGGGTCCTTACGAGGCTATGATCTATGGCCACTCCCATCTCTGGGAACTCTCTCATAACGAGAAGGGGCAGGCCATCGTAAATACCGGCAGCATCACCTTCCCGAAGGGGGGCAATCCTCCAACCTTTGCAACATTGGAAGATGGTAAGTTCACCATGTATCAGCTGGATACGCTCGAAGTGCTGGCTACAATGGAAGCATGAAAAAGTGAAAGTGAAAAGTGAATTGTGAATGTAATGCGAAATCCGTAATATGGAATCGGTCACTTGTCACTCGTCACTTTTATAAAACTAATCATAAAGTTCAAAGTTCAAAGCTCAAAGTATAAAGTATAATGATTCAAGAATACCAGATAAGAATTCTGCCCGAACAGGCAGCAAGCGAGGAAGGCATCAAGCGTTATCTCGCCAAAGAAAAGGGATTGGATGTAAGAACGCTCAACCAGGTGAGGGTTTTGAAGAGAAGCATCGATGCCCGTCAGCGCACCATCTTCGTCAATCTGAAGGTGCGTGCTTATATCAACGAATTTCCGCAGGACGACCAGTATATTCATACCGAATACCCGGATGTGAGCAGCAGACCTCGTGTTATCGTTGTGGGTGAGGGACCTGGCGGCCTCTTCGCTTCCCTGCGCCTGATAGAACTGGGTTACCATCCTATCGTGCTGGAGCGAGGCAAGGATGTGCGCGAACGCAAGAAGGACCTCTCTAACATTACCAAGACTCAGAAGGTAGATGGGGAGAGCAACTACTGTTTCGGTGAAGGTGGAGCCGGTGCTTATAGTGACGGCAAACTCTATACCCGAAGCAAGAAAAGGGGAAGTGTAGACAAGATTCTGAACGTATTCTGCCAGCATGGTGCCAATACCAATATCCTGGCAGATGCCCATCCGCATATCGGTACCGACAAGTTGCCACGCGTCATTGAAAACATGCGCAACACCATCATCAAGTGTGGCGGCGAAGTGCATTTCCAGACCAAGATGATTCGTCTGATCCTTGAGAGTGAAGGTAAGCTGACGGCACCTGATGCTACAGCTGGCGATAGGGTGATAGGCGTAGAAGCCGTAAATCTGGCTACGGGTGCTGAGGAAACTTATCGCGGACCGGTTATCCTGGCAACAGGTCATAGTGCCCGCGATGTATACCGCTATCTCGCTTCGGCAAAGATAGATATCGAGGCAAAAGGCATCGCCGTAGGTGTGCGTCTGGAACATCCTTCCCAACTCATCGACCAGATTCAGTATCACAATAAAAGTGGTAGAGGAAAATATCTGCCTGCTGCCGAATATAGCTTCGTTACTCAGGTAGATGGCAGAGGTGTCTATAGCTTCTGTATGTGTCCGGGTGGTTTTGTGATTCCGGCAGCCACCGGACCGGAACAGTTAGTGGTGAACGGTATGAGTCCGAGCAACCGCGGTACTGCCTGGAGCAATTCGGGCATGGTGGTGGAAACCCATCCCGAGGATGTGGCGCAGTTTGTGAAGGAGCATCAGGCTGTCATCGAACAGCAGGAAATGAAGGCACAGGAGAATTCTTCACTCTTTACTCCTCACTCTTCACTCCAAATGATGTACTTCCAGGAAATTGTGGAAAAGCAATGCTGGCAGCAGGGCAACATGAAGCAGACTGCACCGGCACAGCGCATGGCTGACTTCGTGAACAATCGCTTGAGTTATGATCTGCCAAAGAGCAGCTATGCTCCAGGATTGATTTCGAGTCCGTTGCATTTCTGGATGCCGTCTTTTGTGAGCAAACGTCTGCAGGAAGGCTTCAAGACCTTCGGCAAGAATGCCCATGGTTTCCTGACCAACGAGGCTACGCTGATAGCGATGGAGACGAGAACCTCATCGCCTGTCCGCATCGTCCGTGACCGCGAAACCCTGCAGCATGTCCGCATCCAGGGACTCTTCCCATGCGGTGAAGGTGCTGGCTATGCAGGCGGAATCGTATCGGCTGGTGTGGACGGAGAAAGATGTGCAGAGATGTGTGCTGAGTATTTGAAACAACAATAAACGGATGCCAGGAATGATGAAATACAGGAAAACGGGAAAGTTTAAGCTTGGTTTCTTGGCTTTACTTCTGAGTGTGCTCTTCGTGGCGTGTGGCTCGGGGGCGTCAGATGCTGACAGGCTCATCAAGAGCAAGGCTGATCTGAAGGGAACTGTGATTGGTGTGCAGCTCGGTACTACTAGCGACGGACTTGCTACGGAGCTGGAAAAGGAAGGTGGTGGTACCAAGGTAGAACGGTACAACAAGGGAGCCGATGCCATCCAGGCACTCCTTCAGGGTAAGATAGACTGCATGGTGACCGATGAGGCGCCAGCCAAGGCATTCCAACGGGTGAACCCATCGCTCCGTATCCTGCCCGAAACCTTCGATGCGTCTTCTTTCGCCATCTGCGTGGCTAAGGATCATGCTGAGTTGCAGCAGTCCATCAATCGTGCCATCCGTATTCTGAAAGAGAATGGCGTCATCGATTCCATCATCAACCGCCATCTGGAACGGGGCATAGCCGTGGCTTATACGCCAAAGACTTCTGACGTGAAGAAGGTGGGACCGGAAGCGCTGCAGAAACTCGGCTTGAAGACGAGTCTCCGCTTTGCCACCAACGCTACCTTCGAGCCTTTCGAATATTACCAGAATGGCAAGATTGTGGGCATCGACGTGGATGTGGCAAATGCCATTGGCGATGTACTGGGCGTGGATGTAGAGATTCTCGATATGGAGTTTGATGCCATCATCACCTCTGTACAGGCTGGTAAGGCGGATGCGGGTATTGCCGGCATCACGGTTACTCCTGAACGGGAGAAGAATATCGGATTTACGGATTCCTATGCCGATGTGCGACAGGTAATCATGGTGAATTCCGGCGATGTGAAAGCAACTGCTAATCAGCCGGGAGTGATAGATAAGTTTAAATCCTGCTTCATAGATGACAACCGCTACCAGTATCTGTTGCAGGGGTTGGGCAATACGCTCATCATCACCTTCTTTGCCATCATCCTTTCCGTGATACTCGGAACGCTGATAGCCATTGTCAGAGCACGTCATGAACGTAAGGGCGACTGGAAGATTCCGAACATGCTCTGCCAGCTGTACCTCACCGTCATGCGAGGCACGCCAACCATGGTGCAGTTGCTCATCATCTACTACGTGGTGTTTGCATCTGCGGATGTCAATAAGATATTGGTGGCTGTCATTGCCTTTGGCTTGAACTCGGCTGCCTATATTGCCGAGGTAATCCGGTCGGGCATCATGTCGGTGGATAATGGTCAGATGGAGGCGGGCAGAAGTCTCGGTCTTTCGTATGGCAAGACGATGCGCCTCATCATCCTTCCGCAAGCCTTCAAGAATGTGCTTCCGGCTATGGGTAACGAGCTTATCACCCTGCTCAAGGAAACCTCTATCAGCGGTTATATCGGACTGGTAGATTTGACCAAGGGCTCCGACATCATCCGAAGCATTACCTACGAAGCGATGATGCCTCTGGGCGTAGTTGCCTGCCTCTATCTCGTTCTTGTTCTCGGACTGAACGCAGGAGTGAGAAGGCTGGAGAAGAGACTGAGAAAGAGCGAAAGGAAATGAGGAATCCTGAAAGGGCAAAAGCTTTAAAACAATGGATAAAATGAACGAAATAATCAAGATAGAAGGACTTCGTAAACGCTTCGGCGACAACGAGGTGCTGAAAGGCATTACAACCTCGGTGAGGAAAGGTGAGGTGGTTGCCATCATCGGTCCGTCGGGTTGTGGCAAGAGTACTTTCCTGCGTTCCATCAACCTTCTGGAAGAACCTACCGAGGGTAAAATCTATATCGACGGTATGGATATTACTTCCTGGGATGTTGACATCAACAAGATGCGCCAGAGGGTGGGTATGGTATTCCAGCAGTTCAATCTCTTCCCTAATATGACCATACGCCGCAACATCATGCTGGCTCCGGTAGAACTGGGTAAGATGACAAGGGAAGAGGCTGATGAGAAGGCAACGGAACTCCTGACCCGCATCGGATTGCTGGACAAGGCAGACAGTTATCCCGACAGTCTTTCGGGCGGACAGAAGCAGCGCGTAGCTATCGCCCGTGCCTTGGCGATGAATCCAGAGGTACTCCTCTTTGATGAGCCGACTTCGGCTCTCGACCCGGAGATGGTGGGCGAGGTGCTGCAGCTGATGAAAGATGTTGCTGCCGAAGGAATGACCATGGTGGTGGTGACCCACGAGATGGGATTTGCCAGAGAAGTGGCAAACCGTGTACTTTTCTTCAGCGACGGCTATATCACGGAAGACGGAACTCCTGAGCAAATATTCAACCATCCAAAATCGCCAAGATTGCAGGAGTTTCTGGGAAAGGTTCTGTAATAGTTGATATTTAACAGTTAACAGTTACTTGATGACAATAAAAAAAAGATGCATTACTGGTATATTCAGCAATGCATCTTTTTTATTTGATGGTCTACAGCTTGTAAACTATTAACTATTAACAGTTTTCTTCTCAATAATCTCTTCAGCACGTTTCAGAGCCTTGCTGATGTGATCTGTGATATTATCCTTGCCAAGAATATTGTAGAAACCAGCCTTTTCCAACTGGGCGTTTACCTTCTCGCAAACACCGGAGAGTACAACCTGAATGTCCTCCTTCTGGCTCATCTCGCAGAGGTTGGTGAGGTTGTGGATACCGGTTGAATCAACAAATGGAACCTTGCGCATACGGATGACGCGTACCAGTGGACGGTCACCGAAAGCTGCCATCACTTCCTCAAACTTGTTACCGGCTCCGAAGAAGAAAGGACCATTGATTTCGTATACCTCTACGCCCTTCGGAATCGTATAGTGCTCCAGGTTGGTAGAGAGGAAGTCAAACTCCTTGTTCAAGTCAATCTCATCATCGGTAATAGCTGTCACGTCGGTGGTTTCGCTCATTCGCTTCATGAAGAGCAGACAGGCGATAATCAGACCCACCTCGATGGCTACAGTCAAATCGAAGATGATGGTGAGGAAGAAGGTAATCAGAAGTACGGTTACATCGCTCTTCGGATTCTTCATCAATGCCAGGAAACTTCTCCATCCGCTCATTCCGTAAGATACTACTACCAATACACCGGCAAGACATGCCATAGGAATGTATTGGGCAAGAGGCATCAGGAAGAGGAAGATGAGCAGCAGAACTATGGCGTGGATGATACCTGCAATAGGAGTCTTACCGCCATTATTGATATTGGTCATTGTGCGGGCAATGGCACCTGTTGCAGGAATACCTCCAAAGAGGGGAGAGGCGATATTGGCCAAACCTTGAGCTACCAACTCGGTGTTACTGTCGTGATGGTCGCTGATTACACCATCGGCAACAGTTGCTGAAAGCAAACTCTCAATGGCTCCCAGTATGGCGATGGTAATAGCTGGTGATACAAGACTCTTGATGGTCTCCCAATTCATGACTGGTACCTGAGCAGCAGGCAGTTCATTGCTGATAGAAAAGCGGTCACCAATGGTCTCGATACTCTCTACACCGGCAAACTGCTTGAGCAGTAAGGCTACAACGGTCATCAGGATGATGGCAATAAGAGAGCCCGGAATCTTCTTGCTGAACTTAGGGGTGATGGCGATAACCACTACGCTTACTACTCCGATAAGAGCACACCAAGGATCTATGGTGTCAAAGCTTTGGAAGTAGACGCCCCATTTCTCCAGAAAATCAGATGGGTTCGAAGTCAACGTCAATCCAAAGAGATCCTTGATTTGAGTGGTGAAGATGGTTACGGCGATACCACTGGTAAATCCCACAACGATAGGGTAAGGGATGTACTTGATGATGGTTCCAAGACGGAGAAGTCCGAAGAGAACCAGGAACAGACCAGCCATCAGTGTCGCTATCGTCAAACCTTCCATGCCATATTTCTGGATAATGCCATAGATGATAACGATGAATGCTCCCGTAGGACCACCAATCTGCACTTTGCTTCCACCGAAGATGGAGATGATGAGACCTGCTACAATGGCGGTGATGATACCCTTTTCAGGGGTCACGCCAGAAGCGATACCGAATGCGATGGCCAGAGGCAGGGCTACGATACCAACGATGATACCTGCCATGAGGTCAGACATGAATGTTTTCTTGTTGTATGTCTTTAGACAGGAAAACAAACTCGACTTAATTGCTAATGCCTTCATTTGAAAGTTTTAAAATATATGTAATTAATCTTGTTATCCGTTAAAACCTGTGCAAAGGTACTATATTTTTTTCAATTGACAAAATGTTTTTCTGAGTTTCTCCTTTTTCTGTGGTAATATTCTTCTTCAATAAATATACTCTCAGCATAATACTTATTGGTTGAATCCTGGCTTTTTCGGTCTTGGGATATGAGTACAATATTATTAATGCGCTTGTATGTGTGCGCCCGCACACGCAGGCTTGGGTGGGCATGTATATAATAATGAGTTTATATGCTTGAAGTATCTTGAAGTCTTTATAGATGTTAAAAATCAACTAAAAAGGCAACTTTTTTGCGAAAAGATTTGGTGGAATGGAAAATAGTTAGTACTTTTGCACTCGCATTTTGAGAAATGCACTTTCTCTTAGCGATTAAAGAAAGAGTTCTTTGAAAGATTTTACATAAACAGACA
>OBRN01000051.1_pt1 | contig 38477 bp, 33 predicted proteins | sample 1475621 | NCBI WGS metagenome assembly OBRN01 (sample SAMEA3360684, study PRJEB22359) | human gut metagenome | biome: ENVO:urban biome; feature: ENVO:human-associated habitat; material: ENVO:feces | place: Bangladesh | collected 2011 | reverse complement strand
ACGCAGCCCCGAAGCAATCGCCAGCGATTGCTCCAATGATACCAGTTGTAGGAAAGGGCAACTCTACCCTTTTAGTCTTGTGCTTTCCCATTTTACGTAAAAGCGCACTGCATGAATCCGATAATTTTCCAAGTAATACCATAATTGTAATTTCTTATCTATAAAGCCGTTTATAAGGAGTTGCTTGTAAGCCATCGGCTACCCCATCTTGTATTTTTTCAGAAATTATGGTTCAGGAGAGGTTGTGTATCCATGGACAATCTCTCCTGCCCCCAAAAATGTCTATCATTTTAAGAACTCTTTCAGCGTAATAGTTGTTATGCCTAATCCCTTTGCTCTTGCAGCTAACATGTTGTCAGATGTTAGGAGTATAGGGTTCTCCTCAGAATGTTTAAGAGCCACAGATAAAATTTTACAATCAGGATTTCTTCGGTCAAACCCATTTGGAAGAAGAGAAATATTAGCATCTTCCATACAAGAATACTTTTGAGTAAACGCTACAGAAATGTTTTTTGCAGCTTTGCTAAGTATTGTCTTGTCAACACCTTCTTTAATTTTGAGCTTATCTAATTCTTCAAGAACTGTAGATGGTATTATTATTTTATACTTCTTACCAATCTTATTAATGATATCAGGACAATTTACAAAAACATTTGTATCTATAATGTAAATGTTTTCTTTTCCTTCAACTAACTCTGTTCTTTTTCTTTCAAATTTAGATAGGTCAATTTTATCCTTTATCGTTAAAGTAATAGAGCCAGACGAAATAGTTTTGGCCAACGACACATAAGAATCGTTAGAAGCTTTTAACAGATACTTACGTACATCTTCGTTCATATTTTCTTTTAAAAGCAATTTGTCCGCTACAATAATGGTACAATAACGAGCACGAGACGTTGCTACATTAAACAATTCACTTTGTAGGGAATATCTTGTAGATACATTTGGTATAAGAAAAAAGCAGTAATCTACAGTAAGACCTTGCACACGATCAACAGTCTCAATCTTTATGTTATCCGGAAGATTTTTTACGGACAAACCTAACACAAACGCTTTCTGCAATGAACGAATTGAATCTTTAAATTTACACAATACTGCAATACTAGCCTTTGACGATACCTCAAGAATACTTTTTACTTTGGAAAGTATAAAACTGATTGCTATCTCTGGAGATTTCTCGCCAAGAGGAAGTGACAGATATTCTATAACAGGACCACCATCACTTTTCAGCCAACTTATGTTCACGGGAATAGTTTGGTATTCGGACACAGAATTAAGCAAGTTATCATAAAACACACCTGTACATTCTGCCCCTCTTTTTGTCAAACGGAATGTATCCTTCAAAAGAAACGATTTATAATCAGTGCTGTTACAAAGTGTATTGAAACCATTGACAATATCATTCCAATTATTCCCATTAATTATATCTTCATTCGTTAGTACAATAGGTGAAAGTTGCTTTTGATCACCAACCCATATCACCTTTTTACCCAGTTTAAATGAAACAGCAATCATTGGGTATAAAGCCTGGCTTGCTTCATCCATTATTACATAGTCAAAAACCGATTCTTCAGATGTCCAACCGCTCGACACATAAAAAGATGCAAGAGTCAATTCTCCTTTTATGGGGTTACACTTGTTCTCTTTGACTTTTTTTAGATTAAGTTGTCGAGTCTCATCAATAGTTAAACTCGTTTTAGAAACACATCCTCTTTTTATATAATCATCAAGAGTTTCCTTTGCCGCAAGTTCCATCAATGCTTGATTAGTCAGAGCGGTCACAAGCACACTTTTGTTCTTATCTAAAAGATGTCTGGCAAGATTAGCCATACGATATGTCTTGCCAGTTCCTGGAGGTCCTTGTACTATGAGATGACAAGAATTGTCCAAATTCTCTAATAGAAAATTGTTAGAATCCTCGTTGGCCTCAATAGGAGTTGGAGTCCACATATGGGTACCCAACTCTGCATCCAAAACAGGGTCCGTAGATGCTGATTCTGTGTATGTTAGCAAATTTTGCAGATATTGAAGAGGAGGATCATTTGGACCAAAAGCAACGATGACATTTGGGGTTAATAATTCGGCAAATTCGATGGCTATATTTTTAAAACCTACTAAACAAAAGTCATCGTCGTCGGATTTTGAAAGCCAACAACAATAAGCATCAGAAAAATCTTTCTGATATTTCTCTCGAAGTTCCAACCATGAAAAATCTCCCCAATGCCTAAACTTAGACATAGGGGCAATGTAATAAACTGCCGTCCAAAAAGAATTCTTACGAGGCATCTTATCAGACTGGCGGACTTTAAATATCGCAATTCCTTGATCGTTAATCTTTATGAACATTCCCACAAAAACATCCCCACGGTTCTTTAAAACCAAAGCTTTAGTATTTACGATTTGCTCGTAACCTCTAACTTGGGTTTCTATTTCTGTAGAAAGAAAGTCTTGATATTGTTTTCTATTATATTTCATATCCTTATTTATTTAAATGTCTTTCTCACTGCCAACAGGCTGTGTTCCTTGTTTTTTATTAGTAATTCCAGAAATTGACTTTGCACGGTTTGGAACATTAAAACTTTCAAAATCAAAATGAATCTGTTTAAAGTAATGAAGAATGTCTGAGAATTGGGATATTCTGTCTTCAATATCCAAGTTCTCTGTACTGAACCGAAGAGTTATACAATTTTGATTTCTAATCAAGTCTTCCTTTCCTAATTCTTCATGATACCCATTTCCTCTATAAATCACTAATTTAGCATTAGAATCAGTGAGATAATCCCATTCTTCGGGATTGATAGAAAAAGGTGCTTTGTCTTTTTTAAAACTCTTCAAAACAATAGCTTTGTTTTTCCCTTCTTCATCTGTAATCTCGAAAGTTGAGAAACAATAAGGTTTTCCTTCTTCGTCAACTTCTGCAAAATTTTCCGGGAATTTCCACATTGGTTTAATAGAGAGAAGATATTTTTGTGCCTCAAGTTGGGCTTCTATTTGTTCTTGTTGTGATAAGATGTTAGTATCTGCTTTAGCAAGATGAACAGTCTTATCAGATTTTTTATCATTTGGTATTGCTAATATTTCTGTATTTGATACTTTTATAGTGTTTTTTTTTGCGATGCTAAGTTCTCCGAATCTATCACGATACTTTTTCAATAATTCATCTTTCTCTTGATTTTCTTTCTGTAAATCCAAAATTTGTTTATTCTTTTCATCAATTTCTCTCTTTGACACAGAAACTCTTCCACTCATAAAAAGAGTCTTGTAGTCATCAAGACTTACCCCAAATCGGCCTTTACTTGCAATATCAAAGAATTTGATATTAAGCTCTACATCCTTACTGATATATAACTTAGAACTATCATATATAAAATCATTTTCAGAGAATCGCAATAGAACAGTATTTTCATACAACAATTCCATTGGAATTTTGCCATCAATAAGAAATATTTGAACCCTGCGTTCTTCCTTCCATTTATTATAAATATCAGAGTTCCATTCCTCTGATTTTGAATTTAACTCAGCGAAATTACATCTAGACACAAGATAACGTACCCCTTTATTGCGAATATTTAGTAATAAGTCTTTTTGATTTTCACCAATAAAAGGCTTCTTGTATCCATCTGTAGTAGCAATATATTCAATACTTTTGCGTAATTCTATATCAGATAGTTTTATGGACTCTATATATTTATCTTCCAAAAAAGAACTACGGAACAAAACATAATGACATGAGCCATCTAATACCCCATTTTGAATAAGATATTGTCTCTTTTCGATACTATCAGCCCACTTTTGGATGGAAGGAATAAGTTTTTCTTCATTGAAAAGATAGTCATCAGATAGATTTTTACCTCTAAAGTAGTGTCTTATGCGATAGGTAAAAGGAGATTCCTTTATCGAAATATCATTATTAAAAAGAAAATTCATCATTTCGTTGATAAAAAACTCTGTTTCGTTTTCCAATTTGATACTTATGACCCAACTACTAGTATACCCTTTTATTCCATAATAATAATATACATAAAACAAGTATTGGTATGCATTGCCATTTTTATCGTATACCCATTCACCTGGTGATAATCCCAAAGAATCTTTATCTTCTAAAGCTTTTACTATCCGATACAATGGCATAGGTTCCGCATTAAAGAATTTATTGAGATCTTTTTTTATTTCAAATAGTTCTTTAAATTTATTGATGGAGTCGGATTTATTTTTATATTGTGGCAATAATTTTGCTAAAGACATTCTTACCTTCTTTTTTACCCCATTTTGAGTATACTCACATATGACATCATCAATAATAGAAAATTCTTTAATACACTGATCGTTTAGAAACACTTTAGAAGAAAATACCGAAGGATTACTCAATACAGACAAAGCCAATTGAAGAGTGCGAGACTCGAAAGATATTTTTTTGTATATGGATGTAGAGAACAGATCCAACTTCTTAATACTATTTAAAAAGTACTTTTTAGTTTCAGTATCAGACTCTTCAACTATAGTTAGAAGTTCGTCATTAATGGTGCGATTATCAATAAGATGACGTATAAAAGGTCCTGTACATTGTGGCTTATAAGTTTCGTATAATTCAGAAATCGACACATCTAAATCATCATAATGCTTTCTGATTATCTCATCAAACTCGTCATCTTGACTTATGAGGTATTCTGATAAACATGAATGATTATCAATGCTATTTAACACATATGCAGACAACCATAGAGGATAATTCTTACGATAAGCGACCATTTCTTTTAATGGGGTGAAATCTCCATTCATATTTTTGAATAGAGGTATCTCTTTAAGTTTTGCCACCCCAATTCCGTTGAAATCTTTTAGAGCACAGAATAACGTAAATCTTTCTACAGCATCAAGATTAGAAAAATCACATACTTTAATTGATTGGAACAATTCCTCCTCATCTTGCCCACCAATAAAATCAAATAATGGAAAGTTTTTATCAATTAAATTATCCGAGCATTTGAATCCAAGTTTTGATAATATTTCTTTAATAGGAATGATATGCTCTGTAGTGAAGATATAATTAAAAGAATCTATTTCTTCGTATGATTTGTATTCATCTGCAAATTGGAATAATGGAAGATGTAAAACAAAATGTTTTAATTTGTCTTCATGCGTTTTACAACGTTTGTCCGCAATCCATTTATATAGTACTTGTTTGTCTTCTTCTGAAGCTTCTATATACCATTTGTTGAAATTGGAACTATCCGTGACAGAATCTATAACAATATTAAACTCCAACGCCTCAATCCTTTCAAATATACTTTCTTTTAAAATTTTACTATCAATAATATTAGAAGGTAATTTTTTAGAGGTATTAAGTATTTGACAAAATAGATCTTCACCGATAATTTCGGACAAACCTGTTTTATCGATTATAATTTCTTCTTGAAGTACCATATCCCCTTTATGGTTAAGGATAAACGCTTCTGATTCAAGAGCATTTCTATAAGTAGAATTAAAGTGTTCAGCAAGTCGCTTTGTGTCAGTTGTATCTTCTTCAAAATATTTAGGAACAAGAATGTTTAAAGCATTTCTATCTCGTCTTTCGCTCAATGAAGCACTCCAAGAAACCAATCTCTTTGCAATTTCTTGCATTAGGTAGAAATTCCATGGATTGTCACCTAAGATTCTTTGACGTGGTGGATCAAGAATAAAATTAGCATTGATAAAAAAAGGGAATTTAAAATCTTTCACCAATGTTGGCAAAAAAGCAAACATTGATATTTCGTTGCAGCCTGTATTTGGATTTATAGAACCATCCTCTTGGATTGAAATTGCAAATGAAATTGTCGTAGAATTATTAATAGCTATTTTCTTAGGAATGTTTTCTAATTCTTGACCATATAAGTCAACGAATTTTGCTTCGATAATTTTGCCAGTTTTTTTATCTTCCTCTTCAATTTTTATACGAATATCAATATCCGATTTTTCAAAAGAAGCATTGCTTACCAGTACTTCAAAATCTTTTCTTTTAAAATATTCTATTCGAGTTGAAGCGAATGAGTTTTTGAGGATAATTGTATCACCTTCTATTTCTTTACTAACAGACTTGTTGTTGAAATCTATTCTATTTGTTTTGCGCAAAAACAACATAAATTTAGGGTTATTGATAATTTCGTCAATCGCTAGACGATAGCCATCGTAACCTTCAATGTTATTCTTACCTAACAAAAGTGCTATAGCTACATTTGCTGACATGAAAGCATCTCCTAATTCTGCGGGATATGTATCTATCCAAATAGGTTCTAATTGCCATGGAATATCTGAAACACCTCGAAATCTACTACGTTCGCTATTATATTTTTGTAAGAATAAAGACTTCTGCTCATCGGTTGTCAATCTGTTGACTGAAAAATAAAAAGCATCAAAATCAGTAAATCTTTTATCACTTTTGTCAAATTTGAATTGATAACCACCAGTCTTTATAAAGACCTTACTAGAGTCTGTAAAAACAGATTTAAAGCCAATTCCCTTATATCCTGTTTTATTTTCATTTGCTTTTTTTGTTCCATTAGCTGCGGATGTTATTGCATCAAAATCATCTTTATCAAAACTATAGCCATTATGAGAAACTATTAAATAATCACCATTTGTCTTGACTTTGATGCAAACGCCTTTTTGGGACGCTGCGTCATCTGCATTTTGCACTAATTCAAAAAACATTCTATCCTTTGAAGAGTACATGTTTTTTCCTACTTCTTCCAACAAATGTGCCGTAGCAACATTACCAGCCGGAGAAGTAAATTTTTCAAAAGTCAAATTGACTCCTGCTTTATATGGATTTGGAGTTTCTTCAAATTCAGTCGCAAAGAATTGAAATAATTGATTCCGTTCTATTCGCTTAATTTGAGGAGTTAAACTTAGCGCAATTTTATAGAAATGTCCTTCTTCTATATTAAAGTTTGCATTTGGTACTATAGCACGAAGATTATACCCATATATAGGATCTATCAAAAGCTTTCCTCTTTGATTTTCACTGCATGAGTATAAATTTACTATGAACGTATATTTCCCATATTGCTTCGCTTCACCAATAAAGGTATTAGTATCATGTCCTGCGAACTTTAGAAGTTCATTCAAAGAAAGTTTGTAAAGAGATTCTTCGTAAGGCTTTTCATTTAACAGCTTAGTACTGAAGAATAACTGATGATTTTCGTGTTTTATAAATACAGCTTTAAGCACTTCCCCTTCAAAAACAGAATCTTCTAATCTATCAATTTCATTCCAATTAGTATCCTCTTTGTTGATAATTCCTTTCAGCTCACCAAGTCTTATAATTACTTTATTCTTTTTCACTTGGATTACTTCTACTTCAAAGAAGGTGCCTGCTTCAAATTTATGCACAAAATCATCAATTAGAGCATCTTGGTATTCTTTTTCTTTAATCTTTTCTTGTTCTTTTCCAAACGTAAGAATGTCTGACAAAATAATCCCACGAGCTGTAATTTTACTAATTATAACTTCTATATCATCTCCAACATTAATAGTAATGTTTCCATTTTCATCAAAGCAACTTGGCATTAAATAGTTGGGCATAAAACCAAATTGTTTTTGCCACAATGGGAAAAATGAGCAGAAACAACCATTGTCTTGAATCTTATTGATTCGTGTTTTTATTTTTTCTCCAACAGAATATTGCATAATGAATATTTTAAATTGAATAATTTTCTTAATACATTCTTGTCTCCCTAAACGTAATCACAGGCGTTACCTTCTTCAAAGTCTCAGGATTGACAACTTCGTCTATATGCAAGCCAGCCAACAGCTTAGGCTTCACCCACTCGTTGTTCCAGAGCTTCACGTTTTTATCCCCTGCAACGACACGGCACAATCTCATCTTATATGGTGATGCGCCATTTTCCTTGTCTTGCTGATATGTTATATTCTGAAACCAAAGCTGGTTATAGTCGGAATTGGGTTGATTGCAGAGCTTGGAATAAACGAGATTGATGATAGTACTTTTCTCCTTTTCATCTTTTAAGGAATCTTTTACATTCTGAAGAAGCTCATCAAACACAAAATACTCTGGGAGTTCAAATCCATGATATTGTTCTGATTTCAAAAAGAAATCCATTGCCTCCTTATGATTAAGGCTAAGTATATTTTTCATTTTTTCCTCCATTGATATTGTAATGATTTAATGTTCAACATACATTTTTATGGCATTCTTTGGTATGTAAGCTGTTGCCACAAAGCATTCTTCAAATATTTCTACAACCACCCTCTGTTGTCCAGCAATCCTAGCCACTCTGCCATGAATGTCTTTAAATTCCCCCTCTGTCACAACGACCTCATCACCCATTTTAAACTTGATAATGTCAGTTGTTACAGGAATTATATGCGGATTCTTAATGGATGTGAGTTTGATGAAGTTATTCATCGCTTTTTCTCGGATGGTGAGTGGAGGATTGTAATCTGGATTGTCTTGACGATGAATTGTGTGATCAAAGTAATAGCTGAGCAAGGCTCTGCTTTCATTTGCCACAACATTGTTGTCATGAAGCAAGGTTTCTACTTGTTCTGCTGTAGCATAAACAAAGAGAAATGAGGAGAGTAGAGGTTCTGTAATGATTTGCTTCTTCCCCTGCTTCCTTACCTCTTTATATCGCATAGGAACATAACATTCCAATCCTTTAGCTTCAATAAATGCTTTTGCCTTGATGATTCGACCATACGAAACTCGCAGCACGAACCATTGCTTGTTTGCATCAAGCACATTCTCTACCGACACCCCATCCTTGTTGCTTTGGATGGAGGGAGTACAAGAGGTAAGTCTTGCACTTGGACACGATGAACCTGTGTCAGTAGGTTGCCCATTATACAATGAAGCATCAGCCATAAGAGGCTGATTGGCAGAATTTTCCATTTTCGTTAAAGAATTAGATAAAACCTGATGGTCTTTACTTTATAGAATTGCCGTTATTTAACTACAAAAATAATAAAATTAAATTAGACCAAAGAAGAATATAAGGAGAAAAGTAGAGACAACTAAACATTTTAACGTTTGTTTATGGTTCATAATAATACCGAATAAAGTCTGCTGGGGCAATGCTGAAACAGAGACAGCAATCACTCCAGTCGTTGTTATATCGTTTTTACCGACTTGTTGTTGGGAACACAACCCTTTAAAACAATGAAACTGGTTTATTTCATTTAACAAGATAACACCAGCAACAACGGCATTTATATCTGCGCCCCCTCTTTGCCGATGTCAGCAAGAACCTGAGAGTAACATTGCTTGGTTCTGAAAAAGTCATTAAGAATCGCAGCAAGATAGACTTTCGTGTTTGGGATATTCGGCATTAGCAAACATTGTAACTTAGACAGAATATAATAAGACTTTTCTTCCTTATACAGAATATACAAGACAGTATTATGCACTAAATGATTAGTACGATTAACAGCCTTTTTCATATTCTCTACATCTTGAAGATTCTCCGAATCCACCATATCCCAATGAAGATCCCAAATTGTAATAAAGGCTGAGTCGTTTGAAGCCTCTATCATAAACTTCTCATTTTGATACGTGAAGTAAATGTCATCATTCTCTATACGAACTTCACAATTAAGCTGCCGGAGCAACTCAAGGCACAAGTCTCTAGTACCAATATTCTTATTGCTATTATTAGATGGCGAGATAGAATTAACGATCTCATCCATCTCTTTTTCTGCTCTTTTCTGGCGGATGTAATACATCAAACTTATGCCAATCAATACTGAAACAATTGGTAACACCATAATTATAACCTTTTTAAATTAATATTTTATGAGATGACAAAGTTGCATCTTTTGCGCCTCAAGTTTATACTCTATCATAAATATACTATACAAGGATCATTAGGATTGTTTTCCTTATATTCCTTTATCTTTTATTCAAAAACATGTTCACCTTGTTTATAATAATATATGCAAAAACAAGTAGATGCAATAGCAAATATTAAAGTGAGTACGCTTCCAAGCCAATCTCTTAATCCCAAACAAGCATCTGCTGCTAGAACATAAAGAAGAAAGCCTAAAACACCAAAGAATATAGCCTTTGTCTTTTTGGAATCTTGGTATTTTATTTGTATCTCGGCCTTTATTTTCTCTGCCCTTTCGCGATTTGCTTCTTGTTTAGCTTTTTCAGCAAGCTCATTGTCTTTATTCTGTTGTTCAATCTGCTTCTGCTTTTCCTTATCTAGTTTATCCACTAAATATGTATTTAGTTCTTCCAAAGTTTTTGGAGCAAACAACGCTTTGTTGTTTTCATCTATCATAAAAGCGTATCTATCCGTACCATCCAACTGGAAGGCTAGGATGTTTTCGTCAACAAATGCCGTACGAAGCATCACAAAGCTATTATCTTCACCATTGATAAGAATTGATTTGTTTGCAGGTATATATTTCCAAGTCTTTACAGAACCAATGCCGTTCGTTGTTATCAATACAGTTCCATCCTCTTGAAAGATATATACTTGCTTTTCGCCTTCATCATTAAAAACTATCCATGCTTTGTTGGAAAGCACAGCTTTCGCATCAAGGCTCTCCGAGAACCTTTTATAGCGATTTAATGTCTCAAGTAAATATGTCTTCATAACCATTTACTATATTTTTTATTACAACGTTCTATTATTATATAAATGATATGCCAAAGCATTGACAACCAGTAGAGTATGGCTTCTGTAATTGCCTTGTTGTGAGTCAGAAAGAAGTTGCTCTGCGTTTCTACGTTGAGTCACCCATCTTGCCAGCAAAGTCTTGGTATCAACTGCATATTTCTCCAATTGACAATACAGTTGTTTGTATTCTGATACACTACCATAAGACTTAATCAACTCTTTGTCCTGAGTTTCGTATTTCACAGTGGCTAAAGCCTCCTGTAGCTCTTTACTCCAAACTGAAGTGTCAATAACCTTCATCATTAAAGATGTAGGCTTTTGCTTATTGGCGAACAAATCATAATCATCCTTCAGGCAAGCCATCCGAATATAGGCGATGTTCATAGGCGCATCTGCTTGACAGATAATCCTCATCGTACCACCTGTATAATAATACAATCTGAGATACATGGCATCAAACTTATTAAGCGAAGCCTGCAACTTGTTCCAGCAATCAGTCTCCTGCTTAAGGCTGTCTTTCAATGTTGGCAGCAATGGCAGGCTACTCAGCTTAGCAGAATAAAGTGCCACATTGTTTTTGTATCGTTTCTCTTGTTGAGTACACCACATTACCATCCCAGAAGTTGTCTCCTCTGGATTTTCTGATGAATCAAAATACAAGTCACCAAATTTTGCGATGATTTCCTTTTGATAATCATCTTCGTCTGATGGCATTGTATTAGCGCCACAAACTTGTGCGCCATACCCAACATGGCGTACTGCTATTGCATTTCCGATAAAGAAAAACAATGCTATAACTATAAATGCTTTCTTATTCATAACATCGACTTTTTCTATTCTTACCAACTTTAGACTCAGTTATTGCCAAATCTACTCCAAAGGTACGAAAAATATCTTTTCTGTTACTTTTTCTTGTTGCCTTTTAACAAAAAATATACTATTCCTATTGGGACTAAGAGATAAAACGAACATATTGCACATATAATCATTGCCGAATTTATCAAGCCTACAACACAACCCATTCCTCCTTCAGGGGTTCCATCTTTTCCTTTAAAGCGATCTGTCAATATCCAAGACAAGCCAAGCAACACAATCGCTGCTATAGCAAAATAGAAAGAAGTTTCCCAACCCAAGAAAAGAGTTGGAGCATCATCATATCTCGTCCAGTCAACCCCTGCATAAGCAACGTTTGTCAATAGAAGCAACGGACTTGACACTGCAATTCTTGCATGATGAGATTTTGATAAAAATGATAATATCATAGTTGTAATTTTTAAATTAATACTTTATGAGATAGCAAAGTTAGTTCTTTTCTTGAAAACAGATGTACTACCTAGAAAAAAGCACACTTCCACAAGGCTTGTGGAGCTAAAAGATTTGCAGATTATCAGATTTTACACTATCTTTGCCCTCAAAATTTTCAAACGAACTAGAGTATGGACAGATTAGTATTATTTGTAATTGCGGTTGCGATAGCATTCGGCATCGGCTGCCTCGGCAGAAAGAGAAAGATTGGATTTGGTTGGGCATTCGGCTTATCACTCATCAATGCCATTATTGGACTGATAGCAGTATTATGCTCCAAGAAATTGGACGAAACAGAGATTGAGGTCAAAAAGGAACAGGAATTATGAAAGGATTCGGCTGGTTTTGCGTCATCCTAGGCAGTGCCTCCTTTCTAGGCGCTGCCATCAATGGCAACAGTATGTTTGGACCAATATTTTGGTTAGCCCTGGGCATCTATCTCGTACATCGGGCAAAAAATCGAAAAGAAAAATAAAAAATATCACTGAATATTTGGCAATTCTTGCTATTTGTCGTATATTTGCTGCGAATATATAATTCGATAAGATTATGAATGTAATAGAAATCAATTCTGAAAATTATAAGGATTACCTACATCTTGACATTATCGCATTCTCCTTTGCAGGAGAAGGGGCGCAAGGAGAAGGGGGTGGACTTTGGATGGTGACTTCCGATGGCAAGCTATATCACACCAATTTTGCTTATACCATCAGTTGGGAACAAGCCATATTGCTTTGGCCTATCCTCCAGGCATGCGACTGCGATTTATTCCGTACCACGCCACCTGAAGGTTGGCAATCATACTATATGGGAGGTGGCAATTTCCTTATTGTTAAGGATACATATACTGAGATATTTTCTCAGTTAGACCCTTACGACCTATATGGGCAATGGAAAGATATCTTGATAGAGAAAATTAAGTAAGAAATATGGCTGGTAGAACAAGAAATGTAAAGACACTGAGGTTCAGGAACTTCCCCACCCAGTGGCGTGGTTATGCGTTTTTCGTGGAGCAAGGATACAATGAGCAGTTGAATCTTTCCATCATCAACCATTTGGAAGAGATACGAAAGCTGCTGTGGAAGGAATCCATCAACTTCATCTATTTCCCTTATCTGATGCATGAGATAAGGGACGCTGCCGTATACAATTTTCCACAGATGACGAAGGGAGATTTCTTACAGACTGCCACCTCCGACATTCTTCTGCAACTTCTTGATGAAAAGAAAGATGCCGAGAATTTGCCTCCTTGCATCATGCAATACGAAAGAAGCGAGGACGGCATAGACTATGTAAATGCCTTTCCAATATCCATTCAGGAGGATGCCGACTTGATGCCACTGATGGAGAGGCTACTAGACAAGCAACTCTCCAGTGCCAAAGTATTCTGTAGTTCTGTCCCTGAATTCACCTTAGGTGATTACAAGCCACAGCTGCCAGCAGACGAAACCTTTGATGAAGATGTAAAGGAAAAGATGCGGGAGGTATATCACCAAGTGAGAGACCTACAACTTAGGGGTGTGAGCGAATGGGTGCTCAAGCAGTATCTCTTCCCCGAGAAGCAGTTGAGCCGACTGATTATCACGGAGAAATACGACATCATCCTGCCCGATTATCATGATATGCAAATCAAGATGGAGCCATTGATAAAAGCTGTATTCATCCTCTTCCTGCGCCATGAGGAGGGCATCGTATTCAAGAACCTTTCCGACTATCGAGAAGAGCTACACACCATCTATCTCGACATTTGCGCCAAGCAGGAAAGCCCTGTGCATCTATCTGCAGAGAAGATTCGCCAAAGCATAGATGCCTTGACCAACCCCCTCTCCAATTCCATCAATGAGAAGTGCGCCCGAGTAAGAGCCGCCTTCGTATCCCAGTTTGACGAGTCACTCGCCAAGTACTATTATATAGATGGTAAAAGAGGCGAAGCTAAGAAGATTATACTAGACAGGAAACTCTTGGAATGGAAATCTGCTGTCATAGAAGATTAAAATTGTTGTCATACGACATAAAGGGTAATGGTCGTACTGCGCCATAGACTTATGCCCCCTCTCCCAGTGCAATCCTGCAAAAACATACTTGTCTTATCTATATGCGTAAAAAAACAAAAGAGGATGAGACATATCACTTATATCTCATCCTCTAAATATTTTTAGCGAAAAAGTTTCTAAAATTGTTTAAAGCAACTATAGAGAACTATTTTACTGATGAAAGCAACGTTTTCATTCCCCAGTTTTTTGGGGAATGTTTCCACATAGTTTCCTCATTTTCCACACCATCTACTTTTGGTACATAAAACATAAACATCTGATAATCAATACATATCATTTCCGCCCTTCTTTTTGGCACGCAGATTGTGACTATGAATAGCGGGTTCGACAACGAATCCACAAAGAAAGTAAGAAAGAAAGTAACATTAAATAGTAACAATTTTAAAAATATACGATTATGAAGAAGTTTATGTTTGCAGCTATCGCAGCTATGGTAATGGTTTCAGTAAGCAACGTTTTTGCATCAAGCAGAATGGTAGGTAACGCAGAGGTCGCACCAGTTGATACCGTGGCTCCGGATGCTCCTTCAGATACAACAGAAGTTGGAACTCCTATCCAGCCACAGGCTACCACTGAGGATTCTATCCAGCAGGAGAATACTCAGGAGGAGACAACTCTGCAGCAGGAGGCTACTGAGACAGAGCAGCAGACAAATGCAGAGTAAGAATTCAATAGAGCTTTGTAGAGTTCAATAGAGTTTATTTTGCAGACGAAATATTTAAGAGAATTAATAGGGAAAGCATAGAGTCCTGCTGGCATCATTGCCAGCAGGGCTCTACGCTTTTAAAATTATCGAAAATATCCATAAAAGAATGCTACAATCAACACACCACTTCCTCCATTCTCACCAACTTGCCAGCGACAAACTGCATGATGATTTTATGGAGCGTTGTACCTTGGCGAAGAGCCTCAACCCTTGGAGCCATGGCATATCGCTTGATTTGTTCCTCTGCCGCTTGCCATTGTGCTTCTGCCTTGGAAAGTTTGCCATCCTCAGGCTTTGCCTTATAATCCTTCTTCGACAACACCTTCAGTTCCAATATATAACTATGTTTGGTTGCATAATGGGTAAGAAAAAATTATTGCTCCAACAAACAATCATAATACTGCTTACGAACATTATTGTTTGGAATACCCAATATCAGCATATCACCGAAAGTATCCTTTATGGTAAGCATACCATAATAGAACAGCAGACTGGTGAATGTTTGAGGATTAGTCAACCTACTGGCAGGGAATGTCTCTTCCAGGGTTGTCACAATCTGCCCCGTCTCAGCTATCGTACGGATGACACCCTTGCGGTCGCCATCCAACTTATCCAACTGAAGAAGTTTCTTCATTTTATTATAATCAGTCCTCGTGTTTGGATCTATCATCAGGTCAGGTGCCTGTCCATAGTCCATATAATTTCGGAGATAATAAATGACCATATCACAATTGAACACCTTGCTTTGAGTTTCCAGAGCTTTCTTGGAGAAACAATAGTTATCATACCAAGGCTTCATCTCGTCTATCATCACCTCGATATCACTTGTTGCAGGAATTCCCCCCACCTCTTTATAATAAGCAAACATCTTGCGTACTTCTTCCAAAGAAAAGCCTAACATCTGATTGAACTCCGGCCTGGTAGAGATATGCCAGCCAATATCCTACTTCATTCTGTCTCAGGCACACTATTTTGTGCAAAGATAGACAAAAAGTACGAACCTCGCAAGAGATTTCGTACTTTTTATATGTTTTTGGGTGGCCTTTATGAGTAAGCAACGTTTTTGCATCAGCTAATCCTGCTGGCATCACTGCCAGCAGGATTCTACGCTTTTTGATACAGAAGCATACACATGGATTTCTATAAAGCAAGCCAAAAGTTTAATTTTATTAAACATTCCCAGTTTTTGACATTTGTGTCATTTTTCGGGAATGAACACACGAAAAGCCATTGACATCTTACTTTCTGGGGCTTACGTTACGAGATTTTGAATGCAAAAGCCCACAAAGGAGCCGATTTATTCCCGATTTTTGTCATTAATGACACTTTTCGGGAATAAAATTCTTTTTTTCCCGATAAATAGCGTACCTTTGCATTCCCGAAAGTTGACACTAATGACACTTTTCGGGAACGACTATGATTATAAAAAGAGATTATTATTTACAGCAACTCATATCGAGCAAGTCTAACAATCTCATAAAGATTGTAACTGGAATTAGAAGAAGCGGCAAATCGTTTCTTCTCTTCAACTTGTTTCACAATCATTTGATTGAAACAGGAATAAGTGAAGACCATATAATAGAAATTGCATTAGATGATCGCCTCAACAAGAATTTGCGTGACCCTGATGTTATTCTACGACATATTCATGAACGTATCGTAGATGACAAACTCTACTATATCATATTGGACGAAGTGCAAATGATAGATGAGTTTACCGATGTGCTGAATAGTCTTTTGCATATCCGCAATGCGGATGTATATGTCACAGGAAGTAACTCCAAATTTCTATCCAAGGATGTGGTTACAGAGTTTCGGGGACGTGGTGATGAAATTCACCTATTCCCATTGTCTTTTGCTGAATTATATAATTCTGTAGGAGGAGACAAGTTTGAGCTGTGGAAAAGTTATTATACTTATGGTGGACTACCAGGTATATTGGAATTGGATAGTGATAAGAAGAAAGCTGCATACCTCCGATCTTTACATGAAACAGTGTATCTCAAAGATATAATAGAGAGGAACAACTTGAAAAACAGCGAAGAATTCATGGAGTTGATGCGTGTGATGGCTTCAGGTATAGGTTCTCCGTGCAATCCTAGTAAGTTGGAAAATACATTCAAAAGTGTAAAGAATGAAACGCTTGACAGAAAAACCATATCCAAATATCTTTCCTACATGGAAGATGCTTTTCTTATAGAGAAGTCAATGCGATATGACATAAAGGGCAGAAAATATATAGGTACACTTTCGAAATACTATTTTCAAGACATCGGATTACGCAATGCCTTACTGAATTTTAGACAAGTGGAAGAGAATCATATCATGGAAAACGTCATATACAATGAGCTTCGTTTACGAGGCTTTTGCGTTGATGTGGGTATGGTAGAGGCAAGGACTGCAAAAGAACGCAAACAACTGGAAGTGGATTTCGTTGCAAATATGGCAGACCGTAGATATTATATCCAATCAGCATTTGCAATGCCTGATGATGCAAAAAGAGAGCAAGAATGCGCTTCATTAAAAAGAATCGACGATTCCTTTAAGAAGATAATCATAATGCGCGATGACATAAAACCATATCATGACAACAATGGCTTTTATATTGTCGGGTTAATGGATTTCTTGCTAAAGCCAGATTTGATGGAACAATTATAGAAATCGGAGAAAGAATCCATTCGTCATGAGTGGACTCTTTCTTTTGATAATCATAGTTTACCTATTATTATATGGTTGGGTACCTTACATTCCCCAACTTTTCGGGGAATGTTTCCACATGCTTTCCTCATTTTCCACACCATCTACTTTTGGCACACAAAATGTAAATATCTGATAATCAACACATATCATTTTCACGCTTCTTTTTGGTACGCAGATTGTGACTATGAATAGCGGGTTCGACAACGAATCCACAAAGAAAGTAACATTAAATAGTAACAATTTAAAAAATATACGATTATGAAGAAGTTTATGTTTGCAGCTATCGCAGCTATGGTAATGGTTTCAGTAAGCAACGTTTTTGCATCAAGCAGAATGGTAGGTAACGTAGAGGTAGCACCAGTTGATACCGTGGCTCCAGATGCTCCTTCAGATACAACAGAAGTTGGCACCCCTATCCAGCCACAGGCTACCACTGAGGATTCTACCCAGCAAGAGACACCAGCAGAAACTACTACTGATACTCCTATAGCAACAGAAGAGAACACCCAGGCAGAGCAGCCAGCTACTGTTCAGGAGACTCCACAGGAGAATTCCCTGGAGGAGACAACTCAGCAGCAGGAGTCTGCAGAGACAGAGCAGCAGACAAATGCTGAATAAGAAATCACAAAAGAGTTCTATAGAGTTCAATTGAGTTCATTTTGCAATCGACATATAAGAAAAGCGTAGAATCCTGCTGGCAGTGATGCCAGCAGGATTCTGCGTTATTATCACCCATTGATAAATATCACTTCATTAACCGCTCTATCCATTCATTGAACAAAGGGCATTTCTCCCGAATCTTCTCCAAGCCAATGTCCATAGCAACACAAATGCCAACAACTACCTTATTATAATCAGGAATAGCAGCAATCAATCGTTTGGACGGAGCTGTCTCAGGACTATTGTTGATAAGCTCTGGCGATTGGAAAGCCTCTGCCGTAGCCTGCAACTCTGCATAATCAAACTCACTCTCCTCAAAACTATTCAAGAATGCACTCACATCACTGAACAACAACCCCTCAAATTCATGAAGTTGTATGTATGGAATAAAACGAAAACGATATTGCTCAGAAATATCCTTCGCCATTCTATCTATCAAGAAATGAATACGCTCCGTCTTATCCACTATCTCCTTAGATTCTTCCCATCCAGGAAACCCGAACTGGTCTTTGATGCCATAGTAATCCACTAACATGCTGACATAGACATCACCTTCTTGAAGATGATTCAAGATTTGCTTTTTGATGGTGGCCCAAGGAACTATACCACCATGCGAGTGCTTGATGACAGGGGCTTCCACATAAATATTATGCTTAGCAAACTCAACTCCAAGCACTTCTGTACAAAACTCTTGTTCCGTAGGACCCTCACATACTATGATTAGTCGTTTCATCTTGGCTGACCTCCTTTCATAATATTTTGTTTCCACAAATCACCAAGTGTATAATCCTCAAGCCAATGTGCCAACTCTTCGCTATTCAGGCGATTGATGGTTGTACCATCTTCGTTCTGATTAACAGTCAAGACATCCTCTGGCTCAAAGTTACTAATCAGTTCAGCACTCTGGGTAGCAACGATAACTTGCGTACCCTTTTGTGCCGCCATCTTAATCAAACCCGAAAGCTTTTCGATAGCCACAGGATGCAAACCAAGCTCCGGCTCATCAATGATGATAACTCGTGGTAACCATGGCTGCATAAAGAGCACTGTCAAGGCAATAAAGCGAATGGTTCCATCCGACAAGTCGGTCGGTCCGTAAATCATAGAACTATACTTATCCTGCCATTGCAAGCGCACCATATCGGCTTCGGTTGGTTGGAAATAGAAGTCCGAGAAATAGGGAGCCACACTCTGAATGACACGGATGATGCGACGATAAGCCATCGGCTTCTCTCGCTGAATACGATAGAGGATAGCCGCCAGATTTTCACCATGTTCATACATACGATAAGCATCGTTCACGATATGGCTATCAGCCGTAAATGGAGAACGGCGACCTGTATCGTGGAAGTGAAACTTGCGAATCTGGGAGATATAACCTTTTATATAATCTCCCCTGCGCATTCCATCATAATCCTTTAACCCAGCTTCTTCTTGATACTTCCCTATATCTACCGTAGACAACTGTCCAAAATAAGAATATCCCAATTTCTCATGAGCTATCAATAATTTTCCATCGGATTCCATCAAAGATAAAACATAAGAATTTAACTTCTGTCCTATCTCTATTTCTATTTTCTCTGTTTGCTTCAAACCTTGATAAAAGAACTTATTGACTCCACCCATTTGGGCTACATATGAAGCCAGCCTCTTTTCATAGAGATTGCCCAACATTTCGAATAGTGACAAGAAATTACTTTTGCCAGCTCCATTTGCGCCTATCAAGAGATTGATTGGATGCAAGCAAACCGCTATTTTCTTGAATGATTTATAACCTTGTATTTTAACGAAGTCCATATTATTTTCTCCTATATTTTACATTTTTCTCTGTTTGCTTTTTGAACAACAATAGATAAATCAAATAACCTCTTGGTGTCTTTTAACAATTCTTCAGACTTCATATTAATTGCCGTCAAAATCAAATTTATATCTGAGACATAAGCATTTATTCTTTTATCTAAAAGAAGTATCTCACTTTTTGCCCCCATAATAGTATTTTCATATTCAATTTTTTGTTCTAAAGTCACACCAAGTTTCAAGAGAGACTCTGCATTAGATATTATCTGAGAGTTTCCATTTTTCATACTTAAATCTGATTGATTTTGAGCTATACGCATAACCAATTCCAACTGCTTATCCAAAAGGACAGACAACTCAGAAATACATTGTTCCCAACAAGCCTTATACGTTTGCTCTTCTTTTGGTCTAGGCTCATTAAGATCATAACCATAGACATATCGAAGCTGCAAATCACAAGAATATATCTCAGCTTTCTTATTCACTATTTTTTCTTTTGAAGATATTAAATCATTTTGATTGATACTTGCTGTTATTCCTTGTATTTCTGCGTAATTCAATAAATTCAGATTATTTTTCAAACACACATTTCTTTCTTCTTGTTCCTTTATTGTTTGCTGATAATTCAATATTTTATTTTGCTGCAATAATGTCTGTTCACAATTAGCATTTGTATAAAATATTGCAATCAAGCCAACAACCAAAGCAAGAACACTACCAGCATAACTTCCCCAAAAATTCAACCAATCACCATTTGAAAGAGGCATAACTGTACCTTCGCCAACTGACAATGTCAAATTGAAGATGAATGCAATAAACAAACTAACAAGCAACGCAGAGAACACTGCTATTTTTAAGTTTCTTTCTTTTAACATAATTTCCATCAATTACAAATTAAACAATTGTATTAATTTATCTAATACTGGCCTAAAGCCTTCTATCCATTCCTTACCAAAAGAAAGATAGTTTTCTTCTATATAAACTTTTATTGCCTCCGGTATTGTTTTTGGACGTTTACTTCCTTTTACCTCCCATTTAACATTGCGTATTTCTTTGTGAGATACCACATGAATTTTATCCATAACAGGTTTATAAGATTCACTATCAAACAAATCTTCCAATATATAAGAATTTGGATCTTTCTCTTTAGGTCTCTGTGACCTGACCACACCATAATTATTTTGATAAAACAACGATGTGGTTACATTGTCAGAATTGGCAGAAACTTGCAGCATCAGCTTCTCCTTTCCATTATATCCCTCCATATCATAATCAAACAAGAATACAAGATGCTCAATTTTAGAAATCATAGGATACAAAGTCTCCCTATACATCGCAACAGCATTACTTGCTCCACCTGCATGCATAAATGCTATATTATTTAACTTTGCATATTTCGTATCTTCTCGTGCAAATATATCTATAGCATACTTCAGATACATAATGTCATAAGGTCCTTCCGTCACTAAAATATTCTTTGAACTTAGGATAAAAGAACCTTCAAAGTAATCTATTGCTCCATCAGTCAAATCGCTTAGATGTTTTAGCCCATCTGCTGTTTCAACTATACCATCATGCATATAATAAATATTTTCTACATGGTATCCATCCCAACGTTTATTCAAAAACATTGGCGAATGAGTTGTCATTATCGTTTGACCTTCAAATTCTGAAATAACTCTAAGGAGTTCTTTCTTCATTGCTATATGAGTATGCGCATCAGGTTCATCAAATAAGACAAGGGCATCTTTATCGCCCAACACTTTTGTAATGCATTCGATGAGGATGAGTTTCTTCTCACCTTCGCTCAAGTCTTCGAAATTATAGCCATTTACCTGTATGTCTATATTTTCAATCAACTTATCAGCTCGCATACCAGAATTAAGATTTCGCTCAGGCATACAAAGGAAATAAAGGTAATAAAATACCTGGGCATCTGGTGTTAAGTTGGGATATGAATTACATATCAAGTCCTCATACTTCAACACCTCCATAGGAATTCTTTCCTTTCCAAATTTCTCTTCTATACGAGCGTACCAATTAGAAGCATCATGGCTATTAGCTTTATTTTCCTCACGACGAGTGAATTGTACGGTCACTTGTTGAGCATCTACTTTTAAGATATTCTTAACAAAGGATTTTACCTCTTCATTCTCACTAAAGAGTAAAGAGATAAAAGCTATCTTCCAACAATACTTGTTTACATAAAGGCTCTGTGGCTTATATTCACCTCCACCAATGGCAGCATTAAAGAAACGAACATAGTAATCCTTATAGCAGAAATTCCACAAACGGTCATCTTCTCCACTATAACATGAGATAAGCATAGAAGGCATCTTAGGCTGCGAATCTAATTCTATAACATTTCCTGCTTGGTCGATATTACCATAAAAGCAAGTTTCTCCATCCATCTCATACTCTATCCAGAAATTACCTATAGGAGTCTTGACTTGAAGCCCAAACATGGTATCAAGTACCAAGCTTATGGCCTCCAGCAAGTTACTCTTACCAGAACCATTTAAACCTATCAATGCTATATAGCCTTGATTCCCCTCAAAAGAATATTCACCATGAATGTTCTTGTAATGCTCTATATATAATTTCTTTAATCTCATAATTATTCAAATATTGTTTGTTCAAAATTCTCCAAGGCTTTACGACGCAATTCACATGCTTCATTTTTACCCCGAATATTTACATTAGCCAAAGTTTGAACTTTATTGACTATCTCTCGCTGAACCTTTTTGGAAGGTACTATGATAGGAGATTGCAAATATTGTTGACTATTAATATTTGGCTGAGCCGAAATTCTCATATTGTTTTTTATCCAATCTTTATAGATAGAAGACTTTGTATATAGCAACAAATATTTTGGATCTATTTTTTCTTCATCTATTACAAACTTTATCAAATATCCAGCAAATATTGCTGGCCCATCAGACTTCTTATAAAGATAAGTTTTACCAACGGTATTGCCAGAACGAGCTATCAGAAAATCGTTTTCTTTCAGTAGATAAGTATTATTATACATATCTGCCGACACCTTATCCTCATTTAACGTTCCATCTTCGTTTATATCAGTAATCCTTATATAACGCACCGAATTATCAAATGGTTTAGAAGAATAAGGGGCACCATACATCGGTTTTTCCGTTATCAACTTAAACATAGGAGTAGCCTCTGTACCATAAATGAATAACTTTCGCTCATTATAACAATCCCATCTTTCTATACTTGATAACTTTACAAAAGAAAGCAAAGACGTATTTTTCTTCTCTTCTTCATGAGAAACAGTTTTTACTCCCAATGTTTCCAATATAAACTTATCTATTTTATATTTATTCTCTTCTATTGTCTTTTCTTTATCTTCCGCCTTACATATTGAACTATTATAGTCTGCTAAAATTCTCTCTTGCTCTTCCAAAGAAGGCAAAGGGATTGATTGTTGCAAAAAAGCGTCCTCCTGCAAATAATGCCTATTGGTAGTGCCATTGCTACATTTCTCAGCAAACCCAACAAACTGTTTTGTTTGGGTTACTAGAACAAGATATTGAGGATTTAACAAATTATAATCAACATCAAAAGCCCAAAAATTACCAGTTATTATAGCTCCATCAGCTTCTTCTGGAACAACACCAAAAGCACCATTTCTTGCATCAATCTTAGACAACAAGAACTGACCTTTCTTTACTAAATATTGTTTCTTTGTTCCAATATCTTTTCCCAATTTAGTATCTCTAACGGCAATTCCTTTACCTATAGTACTTACAGATACACGCTTATATACAATATTATCTTGTAAAGTAACTAATTCTTTAGAGCGAGACAAGAACGAGCCAATCTTAGCCATTGGGTACTTCTTGGTAAAGCCCAATTTCTCCTCAACCACATATTGGACACTCCAATTCGGAATGTCCTTATAGTGGGCAAAATGGATATATTTAAAATTATTTACACTCATTTCTCTTTAATATCTATAGAATGGTTCTGGTTCGCAAGCGACACCATCAATAAATCTTGTACGCAGCATGGTTCCGTCATCTGAAACATTGTATTTCGTGGCCTTCACATGCTTCTCCCAAAGTTTGTTTTCCTTTCGATATTCCGTAAACTCCTTTTCAAGCGGTTCCAATTCGTTTTCTATCTTAGCTCCAGTAGTACTGATACCAGCTTTCTGAACCTCTGCTATAGGAATCACGTAGTCAAATCTTTCTTTCACTAAGACTTTAATTTCGTTCTCAATCAAAGCCGTCAACTCTTTCTTACGAGACCGAAGGCTTTTCTTTTCATCTTTTGTCAAAGCCTCCTTGCCACGTTTTGCCAACTTCACATCTATATCCGTCATTTCTTCATCGTACTTAGCTTCCACCTCATGCGATACTTGAATATAGATACGATTGTATTCCTCAGCCTCATCTTCGGTGAATTTCTTGAAGAACAACAAACTTGGCTTTACTGTAGCACCTGCTGCCATAAACACATCTTGCGGAATAGACACAATCAACAATATCTTTGCCTTGCTCTCCACAAAATCGCGCACCTTTTGAAGGTTTGTATTGTTCAATACACCTTCTGGGAGCACAATACCCATTCTGCCACCAGGCTTTAGGAGATTCAAACAACGCTCTATAAACAAGACTTCGGTAAGACCACTAAACTTTCCTATTTGAAACAGGTCAAGTATAGGTTGATTTATATGATCATTGACTTGCTTTAACGCATTGTCATAATTTTCCTTACCATACCTTTTTTCATAAGCCTTGATTTTCTCTATATCAGTAAATCTATCGGCTTCTGTAATCTTTAATTCCTTGTCAATTCTTGCCCCAAAAGGAGGATTAGTAAGGATGACGTCAAAGCGACCTTCCCAAATTCCATTGACATTCAAGAGACCATCATGATGATGAACCCCACCATGACCATCTCCGTGCATAATCATATTCATCTTGGCAGTTCGAGCCATACGAGGATTGGCATCCGTTCCATAGATACAATCGAAAGAAAGGGAACGCAAACGCCCCATTGGATTATTGATGTCCAATTCATAGTTCATCTTGCTGAAAGCATCTATTACCTTTTGGTCGATTTTCTCTTGTTCTTTCTTTGGTAACTTTGAATAATCGTCTGTAAACAAAGACTTTTTCACATCCTCTTTTCTAATTTCAACTTCATTCTCTATATGTTCACGAACATATTCGAAAGCACGAATCAAGAATCCACCACTACCGCAACAAGGATCACAAACATACTCACCTTCTTGTGGGTCAAGTACAGATACCATAAAATCAACAATAGTACGAGGCGTGAAAAATTGCCCTAACTCTCCACGGAACGTTCTTCCCAAAAATTGCTCGAAGGCAATACCTTTCACATCATCAGAAGTAGTTGACAAGTTATACACTTGTAATTCCTTCACGATTTGTTCAAAGCTATTCTCTCGTATTTTGATAGTTTCATTTTCATCAAAAAGATGGTCTTTAGCAAAATCCTCCTTTGTCTTATTAAACAAAAACTGATAATAATCAGGTGACTCTTTAGACTTGACGGCATCATACATCTTCTTTTGTTTCAAAAATTCTTCCTTTGAGAAAATTTGAGTTCCAGAATTCGTACGTTCGTATCTAATTTTGATGAACAGAATCTTGCTTATCTCATCAAAAGCTGCTTCAGGTGATAGTTTATCATTATTACGAATGATGTTATGGCACTTAAAAAGCAACCGGGAGAACTCATCACGAGTAAAAGCCTTCGTCTGCAACAGCATAGTCTTGATTTTCTTGTCATCGTTCACCATATCGGCAGAAGGAATATCAGCAATTTCCTCCAACTTTTTAGGCATAGCATCCTCTACCACCTTAAAGATACGAGTTTCCTTCAAGTTGGTTGTGACAAAAAACTTAGCACCAGCCCAAGCTGCATAATTATATCCTTGGAAATAGTCAGCTTGGCGAATAGTGACATTTTCCGCCTTACACTCCACTACGATAAGTGCATTCTTCCCTTTTCGTTTATCCTCCTCATTTCGCCAGATAACAATATCTGCACGAGCAGCACCTTGCCCACGTTGAGAGTTTGTCACCTTTACTTCTTCTCCCATTTGTTTGATGCCATAGCCGTAGCTATCCACCAAACGACAAACGTATCTTTGGCGAACTTCCTCCTCAGGCTTTAGCACAAGCCACTTATCTCTTATCGGAGAATATATCTGGTTGCTTTCTATTTTTATTTCCATAATGGGATAGCTTTTTGTTTTAACAAGGCAAAGGTACACTTTTTAAGTGTATTTACCAAATTATTTATTCATTTTTTTGTTTTACTCGCAAAATTAAGCAAATTTTCCAATTACTAATTGAAAAACGAGGAGAATATTCCAAAACGACAATACTCAAATCATTCTCGAATACGTATAAATGTTTATCTTCGAAAAAAGTATCAAAGTCTCATTATTCAAAGAAAAATGAAGGGTATATATTTAACACTCAGAATGTTTTATAGAATGAGACTTCTCTAAAAATAGCGAAAGAAGTATCATGGAAGTATCATAAATTCGCTTCAATGTACCATAAAATCACATCAATGCATCGTAAAAACACTTCTATTAATCGTAAAAACACAGAAAAACAGCAGAAAAATCCATCGTTTTCAGGCAATAAATACCCAATTTTATCGTTAATATAGAAATTTTTCATTAAAAACACAACCTATATGGATGAAAAGGAACTTTTGAAACAGGCTTTTAAGTATGGAAACATACCTTGCAGCGTTACCTATTGCTTCACCGAACCATGTCCGATGAAAGACAAGTGTATCCACTATCTATCCGGTCTCTATAAAAACGAGGAGACTGATAGAGGAGATGCCATCTTCCCAAATGCACTGAAAGATGGTAAATGTAAGTACTTCGCTCCACTGCGTGTCGTGAAAATGGCATGGGGATTCGATAAACTCTTTACAGAAATGAAAGTGAAAGACGCTCCTGTATTGCGCGCCGAAATGAGAGACTACCTCGGTAGCAAAGGACAATACTACCGATACAAACTGGGACAGCTGAAACTCCTCCCTGAACAGCAGGAATATATCAAGCAACTCTTCGCTTCCTACGGATACAAGAATGTTGACTTCGATAACTTCGCTGACGAGATCGACTTCACTCAAATCTAATCTGTGACCAACGCACGGTCCCTCATGCCCCAATAGGCGGGCATCGAGTGAACAAATTACGGTCATCGAGTGCCCGTACATTGAGCACAGAGTGCCCAAAATCCGAAATAAAATTGGGCAACGGAATTAACAATGAATAATTGATAATATACAATGAAAGTAACTATCGTACATACAAACAATAAGAAGCAGCTCCTCGTCAGCACCAAGACGATGGAGAAGCTGATGGAACGATTCTCCAGAGATGATAGCAAACTGACTATCACCCACTTCCGTGAATACGTTCCGTATCTTAGCAACAACTATGAAGGTTACAAGGATTTGCCGAAATGGATGCACATCTATCCCGCTGCTGAATTCGCCAAAGACGAAAACAACAACCTGAAGATGAAGGCTTGCAACGGTATCCTGCTGCTGAAATTCGGAAACATCACGGATGTGGACGGCGTGGAGGGCGTGAAACGCTCGGTTGCCATGCTGCCTTCTACCTTTGCTGCGCTGGAAGGTGCTGACGGAAAGTCGGTTATCGTATTGGTAAAGTACAGCAACGAAGCGAATTCGCTGCCTACCGACGAAGCGGATGCCGAACGTCTTTACCGCATCGCTTACCAGCAGATTCTGCCTGTATATCAGGCGATTGCCAAGGCTTCGGTGCTCACAGACGGTCCGAAGCCTGCTATTGAAGCGGGCTCCAACCTTTCTTTTGAGCCTTCGATGCACAACAGTTTTATGATGACGCTCGATGCGAAACCTTATTTCAACAGTAAGGCGGTAGCGATGAAAATTGACAGCAACATGCACCCTCAGAACCAGGCTTTCAACACGGAAGATAATCAGCAGATGATTCCTGGTTCCGATACTTCGGAAGAAGAAAAGAAAGTTGACAAGAACAGCGTTCGCGAGAATATCGCGAGCATGATACAGCTGCTGAAAAGTAAATATAACTTCAGATACAACACGGTGATGAAATTCGTGGAATACATGCCGAAAGAGAAAGGTTGGTATGGTTTCCAGCCCGTAGATCCGAGAGTGCAGAAGCGCATGACGCTGGAGGTGCAGCTCGCTGATATCCGGGTGAGCATCAAGGATGTCAGGAATTTTCTGGAGTCTGATTATATCAAGAATTATAATCCGATAGATGAATATCTCTTCCAATGCTACGACAAATGGGACGGGAAGGACCATATACGTGCCTTGGCTCGTACGGTTCCTACCAACAATCCTTACTGGGCAGACTGGTTCTACACCTGGTTTCTGGGCATGGTTGACCAGTGGCGCGGCTTTACCCATCGCCAGTATGGCAACTCGGTGGCTCCACTTCTCATTTCCAAACAGGGTTACAACAAGAGTACTTTCTGTCGCCGGCTGTTACCACCGGAGCTGCAATGGGGATATAGCGACAATCTGGTTTTATCTGAAAAGCGTCAGGTTTATCAGGCGATGGCGCAATTTATGGTCATCAATCTTGATGAGTTCAACCAGATTTCTCCACAGGTGCAGCAGGGATTTCTGAAGAATCTCATCCAGTTGCCTACGCTGAAATACAAGCCTCCGTATGGCAGTCATGTCATGGAATTTCCTCGTCTCGCCTCGTTCATCGCCACGAGCAACATGACGGATATTCTCACCGACCCATCCGGCAACAGAAGGTTTATAGGCGTGGAACTGACGGGACCGATCGATGTGAGTGTGCGTCCGAACTATCAGCAACTTTTCGCCCAGGCGCTGACCGCCCTGCACAATGGCGAGAAGAGTTATTTTGATGCGGAACAGGTGAAGTTGATCATGAAGAACAACTGCCAGTTTGAGGTGGCTGAGCCGATAGACCAGTATTTCCAGCTCTATTTTGATTTGGTTGAGAATGAGAAAGAGGGTGAATATCTGACTGCCGCCGAGATTTTCGACTATCTGAAAAAGCAGATAGGTTCATCGCTCAAGGTGAACAGTTTGATGGGATTCGGCAGAAAACTGGCGAATATGAGTGAGTTAAAACATAAGAGATTTGCAGATGGAATGAAGTATCTTGTAAAGAAAAAGTGAAATAATGATACTTCTATGAGACTTTAATGAGACTTCTCGGCACCAAAACCGAGAAGTCTCATTCTCTTTATCTTATTATCTATCAAGTCTTTAAGTCAATATTCTCAATAAAAAATGAGACTTTGAGACTTTTTTCTCAAAAAAAACTTTTTCACGTAAGAGAAAACTATTATCCTTTAGACAGCATAAAGGAAGGTGCGGATGAACCAGTAGCAAACGATACCTGCGATGTAACCTACAAAAGCAATCCAGGAGATATGCTTCATATACCAGCCGAAGGTAATCTTCTCCAAGCCCATTACTACCACACCAGCGGCACTACCAATAATCAGCATTGAACCTCCTACACCGGCACAGTAGGCCAGCAACTGCCAGAAGACACCATCCACAGCCATATCGCCAGCGGCTGCCACAGGATACATTCCCATACATCCGGCTACCAGAGGCACATTGTCAACAATACTTGAAAGCACACCGATGATACCAGTAACCAGGTAGTGGTTGCCATCGAATACGACGTTCAAGCCCTGACCCAAAGCAGTCAATACGCCAATCTCAGCCAGGCAGGATACTGCCATCAGGATACCGAGGAAGAAGAGGATGGTACTCATATCAACACGAGAAAGCAACTTGGTTACTCGCTTCTGAGTGCCCTCGGCATCAGCTCCACGATGCAAACCGCGATAGAATACTTCGGTAGCAGTCCAGAGAACGCCCAATACCAGAAGGATTCCTACGAATGGAGGCAAGTGGGTGATACTCTTGAAGATAGGAACGAAGATCAAACCGCCTACTCCCAACCAGAACACAGCCTTGCGCTGACCTTCGGTGAAATCGCTGACCGATGCATTCTGCTGGGCAGAAACCTCAGGCATCACGAGTTCGCCCTTCAACATGGTCTGAAGGATGAGGGCTGGAATCACCATGGAAACCACAGACGGGATGAAGATTTCGGCGATAACGCCGGCAGCAGTAATCAGTCCCTTGTTCCAGAGCATGATGGTGGTAACGTCGCCGATTGGTGAGAAGGCACCACCCGAATTGGCTGCGATGATGACGAGGGAGGCATAAACCATGCGGTCCTTGTGGTCGGTGACGAGCTTTCGGAGAATCATGATCATCACGATACTGGTAGTCAGATTGTCGAGGATGGCAGAGAGGAAGAAGGTAAGGATAGCGATACGCCAGAGGAGCGCACGCTTCGACTTGGTCTTCATCACCTTGCGAACCCAGTTGAATCCGCCGTTCTGGTCAACGATTTCTACGATGGTCATCGCACCCATCAGGAAGAAGAGTGTTGTGGCGGTATCGCCCAGATGTTCCTGGATGATTCCGGTCACTTTCTCCACCATTCCAGCAGCACCGCCTGTATAATCAGGGTGCATCAACTGGAGATACTGCATTGGATCCATCATATAGAGGGTCCAACAACCTACCAACATCAACAGGGCAATTGCTGCCTTGTTTACCTTTGTCAAGCTTTCGGTAGCTATGAGTGCATAGCCGAGCACGAAAACGACAATAATAGAAATTGTAAGTGTAGTCATTACTTTTTATTTATTATTAGATATTCTTTCTATTTATTATTAGATATTCTTTTTTCCCTTATGTATGATTTGGTACTCACAATTGCCAAACGGGTGCAAAGGTACAAAAAGAAAAGCAATAACCACCCTATTCCTTATTATAATTGTATGAAATCGTTTACTTATTTACGGTTTTAATCTAAATAATAACCGATTTCGCCCTATATGGTTGAGGCATTTCGTTGTTTAGCACATGCTTGTTGAATTTGGAGAATCCGAAAATGACATCAGTATAACTGTAACTACTCAGTACCCCTATGGGCATGAGTAATCGTCTTGCTGTTGTACGACAGCAAGAATTGCATTGAATTTAGAGTTTCCATTCTTCATGGCTGTTTCCGCTATGGAATGTAGCTTGGCAAAATCATCAGCACCTTCATCGGTACGGAAGCATCCGCTGACTTTCTGCTTTATCTTTATCATTCTCACCCCCTCGTTCGCTGGCATTATTGTCATAAGGTACAAGTGGATAGGAGAGGAAAGTGAACAGATAGTTTTTTACCTTTAGGGCACTCCGAATAAAATATACTTAAATTTAAGAGGACTGTAAATCACAATTTTTAGGTATTGCATATTCCTCATAGAAGCCGTACCTTTGCACCCTCAAAAGAAAATAAGGTAAAAAGACAAAAATTAATATGAGAGTGAACAAAAAAATAGGTCTGTGCATTCTTTCATCAATGGCCATCAGCACGAATCTGAATGCACAGGTAGGAAAAGACTCTGTCCTTCTTGAAGAAGTTCAGGTAGTAGGTAAATCAAAGGCACGCAGAATGCAAGAGCAAGCTTACGCCATCTCTGTCTTGGACTTAAAGAAACAATACCAGACAGCGGCTCCCTTGAACAAGCTTCTTAATAGTGTTACGAGCGTCAAGATTAGAGAAGACGGTGGACTGGGTTCCAACTATAGCTTCTCCCTGAATGGCTTCTCTGGCAACCAGATAAAGTTCTTCATCGATGGCATTCCTATGGATAACTTTGGCTCTTCCTTCAACTTGGCCAATATCTCCGCAAACATGGCTGACAGAATCGAGGTGTATAAGGGTGTGTTACCAGTATATCTCGGCTCTGACGCACTGGGTGGAGCTGTGAACATCGTGTCACGCAAAAATGCCAACTACCTGGATGCCACCTACTCCATCGGTTCTTATAATACGCACCGCTTCTCTATCAATGGAGCTTATACATCACATGGAGGATTCACCATCAGAGCCAACGCCTTCGCCAACTACTCTGACAACAACTATAAGGTATGGGCACCTATCGTCAACCTTTCCACCAACAAACAAGAGGGCTACGAATGGGTGAAAAGATTCAATGATGGCTACCACTCATTCGGTTTGAAGGTGGAAAGCGGCATCGTGGGCAAATCCTGGGCAGACTACTTGCTCCTGGGCTTGATTGCATCCACCGACAAGAATAATGTACAAACAGGAGCCACAATGGATGCGGTGTATGGTGGTGTAAAGACCAAGAGTTTCTCCATTATCCCAAGCATTAAGTACAAGAAAGATGACTTGTTCTTGCCAGGACTGTCTTTGTCTCTTTATGGCACGTACAATATCGTGAACACCCAGAATGTAGATACGCTTACCAGAAAGTATAACTGGAAGGGAGAATATGTTACCAGTACATCGGCTGGTGAAGGTTACCTCACCGATGCTACCATCAAGGAACGCCAGTGGCAAGCCAATGCCAATCTGAACTACGTCATAGATGACCACCAGTCGGTCACTCTGAACAATGTATTCACTGCCATGCGCAGAAAGAGCGATGACAAGATGTACCCAGACGATGAGATGAACAATGTACCACAGCAACTCACCAAAAACATCACAGGCTTGGGCTATCAGGTGAGATTCCAAAGATGGAATGCCAACATCTTCGGTAAGATGTACCGACTCTATAGCTCCACCTATAAGCTGATGGACCAGTTCACCGATAACCAACGATGGGAGAAGGTGTCTGACAGAAAGCATCGCTTTGGTTATGGAGCCGCTGCCACTTATTACATCTTACCTTCTTTGCAAGCCAAGGTTTCCTTTGAGCGTGCCTTCCGTATGCCAGAGACCGTGGAGATGTTTGGTGATGGAATGGTTCAGAAAAGTAACCCAGACCTCAAACCAGAGAGTAGCAACAACTTCAATGCGGGCCTTCTCTTTGACCAAAACTTTGGTCCTCACAGAGTGCAGGCAGAGGTCAACTACATCTATAGAAACACCAAGGACTTCATCTTGAAGGGAGTGAGCTTGACCAGCAACCCTACCACCAGTTATGACAACATTGGCAAGGTGCATACGCGTGGTATAGAGGCCTCTCTGGGATATTCTTACAAGAGAAATCTCCATATCAATGGAAATTTCACCTACCAAGACATCAAGGACAAGCTGGAGTTTGAGAAATCACAGAATACCTACGTGGGCGATGGCATCACTGAGAACATCACCTTCGGACAGCGCTTGCCAAACATTCCATATCTCTTCATGAATGGACACGCTGACTACAATTTCTTTGATTTCGGGTGGAAGGGAAACACCCTCTCCCTCAATTATGACATACAGTATATCCATAGCTACTATCTCTCCTTCACCGGACTGGGAGCCAAGGCCACCAAGAAGGTCATACCAGAGCAGCTGAGTCACAATGTATCTCTGGGTTACAGCATGAAAGATGGCAGATACAGCGTCATATTGGAATGCACGGACATCACTAACGAGAAACTGTATGACAACTATCGCTTGCAAAAACCAGGCAGAACATTCAACATGAAGTTCAGATATTACATCAGCAAATAACATCCATTGAATTAAAAGAAATTTGATTAGACAATGAAAAAAATATATAGCAACATCATGCTCATGGTCACCATAGCCATGACATCCCTCACTCTGTCATCATGCGACGATGACCTCAGTGGCGAGCAAGAAATTCCAAACGCCCCTTACGTGCTTAGCTTGGGCGTAACCTCCAGTGGCAATACCTCCTATTACGTGGTTTCTACAGACAACTTGATGGAAGGAACCATCAATGCTGTAGGTAAAGGTATCGAGCAAAATGGCTATCACGATTATCAGAAAGGCGGCAATACCATCTTCTGCATCGGAGGACTGGGAGTAACCAACGCCACAGGAGTGGTAAGAGGCTCCGACGGTCTTCTGAAGGAACAAGGAGAATTCGTTTTCAACAACTCCATCAATGGATTTTGCCAAGTAGATGGGAACACGATGGTGGCCCTGGAACTGCCAAGCAATAAGGAAAGCGGTAACAAATTGACTTTTTATACGGTAGATGCCCATACGGCAGCCATCACTTCCAAAAACAGCAAGACTTCTGTTTCTCCAATAGATAATCTCGACTGGCCAAGCATCACGGGAATGGCACATAGTGGCAGCAACCTCTATGTTACTTATACACCGATGAACAGCAAAACATTCGAGACTGCTTATACTGACACTTGCTTCGTAGCGGTATATTCATATCCAGAGTTCAAGTTTGTCAAGCTGATGAAAGACACTCGAATGGGACCTGGTGGATCATGGAACGCCTTCAATGGATTTGTCAAGGATGAAGAAGACAACCTCTACGTGATGTCCAACTCTGCCATTTCCAACGGATACTCTCAAAGTACCAAGCATGCAGGCTTTCTGAGAATCAAGAAGGGATCCACCACCTTTGACGAGGACTACTTCTTCGATTTCGAACAGGCCACAGGTGGGCTAAAACCTGCCCATATCCAATATATCGGCAATGGACTCGTCTTTGCGGAAGTGAGTACCATCACCCCTCAGACCGCCAATGACAGATGGGGCGACAAAAGCCTAAAATGCTGCATCATCGACCTCAAAAACAAAACAGTAAAAGACGTGGAAGGAATCCCTGTGCACAATGGAAATGGTGGCAGAAGATTTGCTTGCCTCATTGAAAACGGCTACGCTTTCTTGCCGGTGTCAACAACTGATGGCATCTACATCTATAGAACCGATATTGCCACAGCCAAGGCCGAGAGAGGAGCTCGTGTCTCCACATCTTTCGTAGGAGGCTTTTTCAAACTACCATAAACATCAGAAAAGCAGAAAATAGGAAAAATATATCAAGAACGGATGAATATCAAAAGATTATGCTACCTACTCCACTTATGGATAGGTCTAGCCACTGGAATCATCGTCTTTGTTGTCAGCATAACAGGGGCCATCTATCTCTTCAAGGATGAGATCAGCTCAACCTATCAACCTTGGAAAAAGGTGGAGGCAAGGAATCAGCCTTTTCTCCAACCTTCCAAGCTGATAGAGATTGCCAACACACAAAGCCACCAAGAGCGTCCTTCCGCCATCACCATAGGCGAAAAGGATGAAGCCGTATGGGTGGATTACTTCGGAGAGAAGGGACAGACAACCATTTATCTGAACCCTTATGACGGAAAGATAATCCATACTAGCCACTTAGGAACCGATGAGTTTGACTTTTACCGATTCATCTTGAACGGACACCTGTATATGTGGTTTCCTCGAACCATCGGAAAACCTTTGGTTAGCTATGGAGTCTTGCTTTTCTTCCTGACTCTCCTCACAGGATTGGTCATCTGGATGCCAAAGCATATCACGTTACATCTTCTGAAGAAACGTCTCGCCTTTCATCGTCCATTCAAGTGGAGACGATTCGTATATGATCTTCATAATGTATTGGGTATATACATGCTCCTACCGATAATAGTGGTAAGTATCACAGGCCTTATCTTCGGCTTAGATTGGTTCAGTCATGGTATCTACCAACTGGCCTCTGGCGGAAAACAGATGGAAGCATACACCTTACCTCCATCCGATTCTCTCCATATCCAGAGTAAAACGGCAGGCATCGACCTACTGCAAGCCAAGATTCTAAAAGAGAGTCCTAACGCAGTACAATACTACTATGCACTCCCTGCCGATAGCCAGGGAAGCTATAGAGTGAGTGTGGTACATGAGAAAGGTTCCTATTATAAACAAGACAATCTTTTCTTTGACCAATATACTCTCAAAGAGCTAAAAGGAACAGGCCCATATGCTGGCAGATACAAGGATGGCACACCAGCAGATAAACTGATTCATGCCACTTTGGACCTACATGAAGGCATCATCTTGGGATGGATAGGCAAAATCATCATGCTATTTGCTGCACTTACATCAGCTTCATTGCCTATTACAGGTTTCCTGCTGTGGAGAAGAAAGAAAAACCAAAAGAAACCAGTAGGATAAGAAGATGTACATCAAGCAAATACACCCATAAAAATAGAAGGCAGACTTGGATATCCATCATACTCCATGTCTGCCTTCAATCATTAACAAGATAAAGCATCAAATGGTGCATCCATCTCTTAAATACATACTAATCTCCAATGTAACTACTCATGCTCATAGGGGTACTGAGTAGTTACGTATAACTAGTAAAAAGTTAATTAGTAATAAAGTTCTTACTAATATACTTCTTACTAAAACACTTCTTACTTTAAAAATTATTACTACCTTTACATTCAACATTAAATGATGAAGAAGGAAACGATTATGATAGAAAATCCCTTTGAATTCGGTAGAGCTGTGGAAGATGAATATTTCACCGACCGCATAGACGACGCTAAGCACCTGGAAAGCTCTGCAAATGTGCAAAGCATCAAGAAGGCGTTGATAGCTAGAGATTTCATAGATGCGGATGGGGATTTCGTATCCTTTAACGACCCGTTCTTCAAGTTGTGGATCAGAAGAAATATTACGCAGCTTTGATGGTATTCGCAACGACTCAGCCCCCAAAAACGAAGTTAGCTTCATCAGGCATCGAAAGTAGTTTCGGTGCCTGATGAAGCTAACTTCGATAGACGATGAAGCTAATATACTTACGGAGGGAATTTTTCTTCCATCAACGTTTCCTTTTATTGCTCTGAAGATATAGAAGCAAACAAAGTTACTTTTTGAGGAGTTGCTTCTCTGTATGTCCAGTAGAGGCAGCTCTCTTCGGGGAAAGTATCCATGTATTCATTGAAAGAAGCCAAATGCTTGGATAGAGTCTTCTCATCATACTTACCTACTGTAAACGACAGAAGATATTTGCCATTGTCTTTTAGATTGACTGGCTTCAGATGGCTGAGAGACTCAGCTATGTCGTCTTGATATTCATAAGAATAGACAGATACCACATTCTTTCCTCTGATGATATCGGAGAAACTTCTGAAATCAAAGCCTACCATACCATGAATTTCCACATTCTCATGGTACACTTGCAAGAAGTACTTCAATTCCATGCATGGATTAGAGCCTGGCTCTGGAAGGAAAGACAAGATAGAGTCGATATCGGATTCATCCTTGATGCTGAGTTCCGGAGTCATTTTTACGACTACATTCTTTCTGGCACGTTCGTGGTTCTCCAATACCTGATGAACATGTTCTGCTCCTTCGGCAGTAGATACCAGTATCATATTGATAAGTGTGCAAGAACGGTTCTCGATGGAACATATTCCATCTGAGCGAAGCTGATTGATAGCTTGCTGACTGACATCGTCAGCAGCTATCAGCAGCAAAGAATCAAATGCGATTTCTTTCATGAGAAGACTCATTATCACTATTAAGATGAACTATTATTACTTTAAGGCACTCGCCTCAAAACATTTATTATTCATATGACTACTCCAGTATCCAGGACGTGCTTTCTCAACACTAATCATAGCTTTGAATAATTCAAGAAAATACATAGACATACTTTCTTTTTCGTCACCATCCTTATAGTTTTGAGTTCTTGATGGGTGGAACATATCTATAAATGGATATGATTTACCATCTATCACCAACTCATATATCTTTACCGGGTTATAGCCATCTCCACCATAAAGCACCTCTCCCCAATCAAACAGATTGTCAATTATGTTGTAGCACACATCACCACCCAAGATGACAGAAGGGTTACAGAATCGAATCTGCTCTTTCAACACTTCAATTCCTTTCTTTGCATACTCCTTTAAGTCACTTCGCACAGAGCGCTTTTTACCATCAGATTTCTTAATGTTGATATAAGCTGCATCAGAAAGGTAATACGCTAAATCATCATTGTCAGATTGGTTTACAAAGTCTATTACCTCTTTCTCAGAAACTTCATTAAAACCTTTATTTGACAATAGATGAATCAAACTAAGATATTGACGCAGATGACTACGTAATGTTATCTGGTCTTTGAAAGGAATTATTCCTTCTCCAATCTCTTTTGCAATACCATCTTGATTGAGACTATATGAGTCATGTTCTGTATCATAAGCCTCTCGGTTCATTATCATCACTTTGAACGGAGTTGAAGCATACTTATCAGGGAAAATGACTCCATCTCTAATCGTATATGAAGCATCCTTAAAAATACTATTGTACAAAGCCCATAGCTTATCTTCCCACTTATTGTATTCTAAAATATTTTCCATATTTTATCTAACTTCGCAACACTATAATTTATATTCTACAAACACCCAAGCTGCAAAAAGCTGCCTAGGATTATGCCATATCAGAAATTCCTCTAATCTTAGTGCTGCATGAATAGAATAGCAAAACTCTGAATGACATGGCAAAATTACAAATAAAATATGAAAATTAACTGCACAGGTTCGTTTTTTTCTCAAAACGATGAAATAATTGAAATCTGCATGAAATAAATCTATCTTGTGCAACTGATTTTCCATTTGCATCCGTATGGTTACTGCAAAAACTCCGAAACAGATAGCTAACAAAGCTTCTGTTTCGGATTATCTTTTCGTTTTCTTTCTTATTTTTCCCTGATTATCCAATCACCAATCGTACGCTGATTACTATCGAAATTTACACCTATTTTAAACAGGCGCTTA
>OBRN01000049.1_pt1 | contig 38747 bp, 42 predicted proteins | sample 1475621 | NCBI WGS metagenome assembly OBRN01 (sample SAMEA3360684, study PRJEB22359) | human gut metagenome | biome: ENVO:urban biome; feature: ENVO:human-associated habitat; material: ENVO:feces | place: Bangladesh | collected 2011 | reverse complement strand
ACTCTACGCTTTCGAGGAGTATCCATTGTAATTCACAATCGGATATTTTCTGATGAAAGCAAAATCTATCATAATTTCCCCAACCAGCTTTTCATATAGCAGGTTGGGGATTTTAATTTTCTAAAACTTCATATATATTTGCAAATGCGATACCACCGCCCTAACTATATAAAAATAGGTAGTTAGGGCGGTGTAATCGCTAAAATTCGAGACCATTTACCACAAAAACACAAAGTAAACTACCGTTAAAATACAAAGTAAAACGCCGCAAAAATATAAAGTAACTGTAGAAAACACGATTTACGATAAAGCCATATCAATGGAAGACGGAGTAAAGATTATACCTTTGGCTAAATAAAAAGACCAAGAAAAAGCTAAATTTTCGATAGAAAACTAAGAAAAAGTTTGTTTTCTATCGAAAATTTGACTATCTTTGCGTCCAAATGAGAAATATTCTAATTACATTAGGCAATATTCCAGTAACATCTTCGGTCATTGCTTCACTATATCCAGATGTAAAGACCAAGTTTGCAAAAGTTGCACAGCTGGAAAAGGCGGGTGAAATCATCCGCCTCAGGCGAAATCTGTTCGTTGTAAATCCACAAGAAACGGGACAACCACTCTCTTCCGGACTTATCGCCAACCATCTGTTGTCTCCATCTTATGTGTCTATGCAGACAGCATTAAGATATTATGGTTTAATACCCGAAGCTGTATATACAGTTCAATCCATGACCTTTAAGACAGCAAAGGAATACAATACACCCATAGGCAACTTTTACTATCATCATATTCCAAGGGCCACCTATCCTATAGGAATTACGCAGATAAAGGAAGGAAACAATGTCTATATAATGGCTACTCCAGAAAAGGCATTATGTGATTTGATAGCCAACCTGCCAGGTATCAAACTGAGATACAAGAAGGAAGCATTAGAGTTTCTGGAAGAAAATCTAAGATTTGATATGGACAGATTCTACCAGCTCAATCCCAAGATATTCGAAGATTATGCAAATATAGGAAAAAAGGCAACATCCATACGCACAATATTAAAACTCTTACATCATGAATGAGATATACCAAAATATGTTATCAGCTTATGATCTTTCTACAGATCAGTCTAAAAGAAATGCTACTTTTGAGGTAAACCAGCAAATAATTCTTGCCGGTTTGTACCAAGGCGGTTTCTTCGAAAAAGCAGCTTTTTATGGTGGAACCTGCCTACGCATTTTCCATGGTTTAAATCGCTTCAGTGAAGATATGGATTTCTCTTTATTGAACAAAGATGAAAGTTTTGACTTCTCCCAATACTTCCAACCAATTATCGACGAATTTGATGCCATCGGGAGAAGAGTGGACATACAGAAGAAGGACAAGAAGAATTTTGGAAAAGTAGAATCAGCTTTTTTAAAAGATACCACCGACGTTTATGACATTTCATTTCAAACAGAAAAGTCCATCAAAATCAAAATTGAAGTAGATACCAATCCTCCTCTCCATTTTTCTACGGAGCAAAAACTTCTGATAGAGCCTCGTTCTTTCATGACAAGATGCTTTACCCTTCCCGACTTATTTGCCGGCAAAATGCACGCATTAGTTTATCGAGCATGGAAAAACCGGGTAAAAGGACGCGATTGGTATGATTTCGAATGGTACATCCGGAATAGAATTCCTTTAGATTTCAAACATCTACAGGAAAGAATCAAAGAATTTAACGGATGCGAGAAATCAAAAGAAGAATTCATTGCCGACTTGGAGCAAAGATTGAGATCAGCAGACATCAAACAGGTAAAAGTAGATGTGATGCCGTTTATAAAGAATCCAAAAGATATGACTATCTGGTCCAACGAATACTTTCTGCAATTGGCAAAAATGATAAACATTGAATAGCTAAGGTATCTTCCTCCCCTATCCCATGGGGGCAGTATCAGTTTTAAAAACGAACATTAAAGGGGGTAGGATTCCTTATTTTATGAGAGAAAAGAGAGTTCATTTGCAACAACCGTTTCCCTTATATAATAAGGTGTAAGCTCGGGAAGAATGAGCTTGAACCAAAATGAACCAAATTGAACCAATCGTCAAAGTTTAAAGAATACTAAAACTTTCGTTTCCGCTTGAAATTCTCCACAAAAATGACAATATTTGCAATGCCGTTGAGATAAACACGACAAACGACCAGAAATTCTTCCCCAAGAGATAATATGGACGAATTGGACCACCTTGATGAATATCCTCAATGACTATCAGCAAGATGTTCCGAATCCAGTTCTCAGCTATCTCATAGAACAGTTTGAACTTCTTATAACCTCTTTAGGTTTATATGATGATCACGAAAACCGCGTCATCATAGTAGGTGGAAGATGGGGTGAGCCTATTGCTTTGGAATATAATTTCTATGCCTGTCAAGGCGGTAGAAGTTTCAAGAATGCCAAATACTTAGCATTCTATTACGCTCAAAGAATCCAATATCTCTTTGAAATTGAAAAAAATTAGAAAATGTAGATATCAGAGAGTTAAAAGAATATGTTCCAGAAGAGTACTTTGTTAAAAAGGAACCTCTATACAAACCGGAGAAACGAACATTCTTCAAGCTCAAGAAAATAGAAGAATTCTCACCTGCCATTCAAAATGATTCTTTCGGAAAGACAGGAAGACGTATAGCCTTCACTCAAGGCCAGACCTACACCACTCTTGAAAGAATCCGAAAGGCAAAAGTGACCTCAGAACTTAGATTCTAAATACACTATGTTATGGCAACTACAGTAAAAGAAGGTAATTTTATTTACCGCATTAATCCGGATAAACCCACAGAGCTTCAAAGAGCCCCGATGGGGAGTAACAGCTGGAGTTTCGTCTGCGGATGTAATGGTGCCGAGATTTTCGACATCATCACCAAGGGGAGCGACATCATCATGAGTACCTCCATGGGTACTTATGTTCGCTCGCATAGCGGAACCGTAACCAAGAAATAACGATATAACAGCATAAAAGACATGATGGCTATACTAGGATTCATAGGCGTATTGGTTATTGCTTTTGTCATCCTCGGCTTAATTGGCTGGGGTGTGCAAGCCTTGGGCTTTGTCGCCTCTTTCCTAGGTGAAGGTATCACTGGGTGTATCGGATGCTTCTGCAAATTCATTTGGTTTTTCATTGTAGCATTCGTCTTAATATGTTTAATCTTTTAAATACTGTAAAGAACGTAGGTAAAACTTTAGAACAATATATTATGAACAAATTTAAATGTACATTAAAGGCTGACCGTGCTGGAATGAAGAAAGGTACAGTCATTGAGGTTACGACCTCTCTCGCTAGTTGTGACGCTCACAACATCGCTGATGCTTGTGAAGCAAAGTTTGGTAAGAAATCTCGTGATGCTTCCCATCCAAGTTACTGGGACATCAAGAAGGTATAACATAAGAAAGTGCAACTATAAAAAGAATGCTAGTATTTCAAAAAATATCAGCATTTTTTTGAAATTTTCTCCCAAGATTACTATATTATATAAGGTATCACCAAAACAGAGTAATTATGACAGAGAAAGAAAAGAAGAGACTGGAAATGTACGAACAGCGATATGCTGAGAGTTGGAAGAAGCGAGAGATTAACGAGGAAGGTACGCTCAAACCTTTCTCCAAGGAAGAACTTGAGCATATCTTCATGCTCAACGACCACCTGAAAGAGCTCACTTCTTCCACTATCGACAAAACGCTTCGGGTATCGATACATCTCCTCGACGAAATAGAAAAAGGCTACAAGGACTTCGAGGACTATCAAATAGAGAGCTACATCGGAATGACTTACCTTGATGATGGCGACGAGACCTTGGAAGAACAAATCAGACTTACATTCGAAATGGCAAAGTGCGACATCATCGGATGGGGCGCTGATTTGGAACCAGGAGTGCAAGAGGACGATGCCTTCGACAAGGAGATGATATTCAATAATGAAGAAAATAGCATCGGACAACTCTGGAATGAAATTTGGGAGAAATATCATGTTTCGCTCAACTGGGCTTTCAGCCATTATTTCAACTATCTCTCCATCTTCACGGTGGAAGACATCATGAAAATCAAGCCCGGAAACTTCGAGATGAGTATTAAAATATCACTTTAACAAACAAAGGAAAGGGAAGAATATGGCAGCAAAAATGTCTTTATGCACTATCAGTTATAACTACGAGCATTACGCAGGTATCGATGTAGAAAAACTGTCCAACATTATCTATGAGTATGTCAAAAAGGAGTTTGCAGATTTCAATCCGCAGGTCTCTGAGCCTGGCTCTGACATGGAAATGCCAGACCATGTGGATATGCTGCTCTGCAAGAAGGATGGCAGCATCTTCTACGAAAGCGACATTCTGCGCCGTGCCGTCAACATTCCGCATGATTGTCAAATGGGTGGATTAGTATTGGAAATCTTTATCCAGAACTGCGATGGCACGAGATACAAAAAAAGACATGCATATCCCAAGCCTTGGGAGAACCATAAAGCTAACGGCAAGTCGGACATGAGAAAACTGAAAATTCATAAAACTATCAGCAAAAGGCATCTTAACAATCAAGAAGGCAAAGACTCTGAAGGCATCAGAATACCTGAACTTAGACCACAGATTGACTTTCACAAATTCTTAAAATAACCATCCCATGACATACGAAGAATTCAAGCATTTGGCTGAGCATCCACAGCATCGGGATGTTCCTGCCATCTTCAAGCTCGAAGTTTTAGAAACGGAAGAGCTGGAGGAGAAAAAGCGTTCACACTATCCGAAATATAAGGTGAACACCTATTGTCCGCAAGCCTTCACCACAACTTTGGAGGAGGCAGAGAGACTGATGCACCAGGATGTCCAGTACCGCAAAAAGATGAAGGAGGAAGACGACTATCCGCTGGATACCTTCTGCTATTATATCTCGGAGATTCCGCTGGGACTGTTGCACTACGACCGCGAATGTCTTTCGGAAAGAGTGTATGACGGTGAGGGAAAACTGATCGACCGGTCTTACTGCTGTTCGCGTTTCAGCATTTACTATCCCGGAGTCTGCGATTTGCCTGCATACGACCGTCATCCTGACGAGACCTTCCGAGGCAGAAACGCAGAACAGATTAGATTCCAGAAAGGTGACATCGTGGAAGTATATCGTGGCAATGAGGTGAAACTTGCCATCGTTGTCGGTACTCCGCTTACCACCGAATGGATCTGGGAGAGAAACCAGGCTGCCAAGGATAAAAGGGGATTGGATGAACTGCCATACGATGAAACTGACGACAGCTATACCGTGATAGATGGTCCTGGTTACGAGTACCACGACCACGTTCCGTCGCTGTATGTCTTCGCCCCTCACTATCATGTGCCGCTCTATCTTCAGAGACGATTCAAGGGTTATCTGGAAAAGGCTGAGAAAAAGCAGAAAGAAGAGGAGGAGAAAGACAGGATCTTCCGCCAGGCTCACGATTGCTGCTTCAGCAACAAGGAACAAATAGAGAAGTCTGAAAAGTGCGGCTGTTTCTTCTGCGGCGAAATCTTCTCGCCATCCGAAATCACGGATTACCTCCCTGATGAGCCGCCTACAGCTGAATGTCCCTTCTGTTATACCGACTCCGTAATAGGTGATGCCTCCGGCTTCCCTATCACCAAGGATTTCTTGAAGAAAATGAGGAAGAGATATTTCTAGGCGATTTTTCAACGTTTTCATCTACATTCTCCCCTATCTCATGGGGGCAGTTTCACTTTTGAAAACGGGCATAAAAAAAATGCGATAGCACCGCCATAGCTACCTGTTTTTTTTATACAGTTAGATGGAGTGCTATTAATAAAAAAGAAGCAGGATGGAAGACTGGTCCACCCTGCTATTTTTATTAGAATACCTTTACGAAACGGTCGATGTCAACCGAAAGCCCCACTGAGAAGGTGCGACCAGTGGTCATCGCCGAACTCCAATAATAGTTCTTTGGCGTATAACCGAAAAGATTATCTACCGTAAAGTTCAGATTGACGGCATCCAGGAATCGCTGCTGAAGCGTGAACTTCCACAACTGATAACTGCTGTCATGCTTCTCGATGTTTGTATCTGGAGAAGACAGGTATCTGCCTGACAGAGCGGCATTGATGCGATAGAACGAACAGAGCTGACGATCGTAGTCGAGACGCCAGGTAGCTGAATGCGGACGAGGCTGGGAGAACTGGGAATCTACACTTCTGCCACCCACATGGAGATAACTGTAGTCGAGTTTCACACCGAGTCCCATATCCGAACGGTACTGGGCACTGAAGTCGATGCCGCTCACCTCTACTCCATCCTCGTTGCAATAACGCGAAGCCACATCCGGCTGACCGGTTCCCGGGATATAATCGGCATAATCCTCGGTAGTGATGCGCTTATCATACTTATTATAATAGCCCATGAGAGTAAGACTATACTGACCGGTAAAGAAGCCAGCATTCTTCACCCTTCCGGTATGCTCCAGCGCCAGATTGTAGTTGTTGCTCTTCTCCGGCTTCAGATCCGGATTACCGTAAATCATCTGCATACCTGCCATATCAAAGTTCATATACATCTCCTTGAGCGTTGGGGCACGGAATCCACCGGCATAGTTGGCACGGATAGAAAAGCCCTTCCACTTGGTCATCAGAGCCAGACGACCGGTGGTGGCATGCTGGCTGGATGCAGAGAAGTAATCATGACGAAGACTTGCCACGATGTTCAACCACTGCAAAGGATTGTAATCGAACTGGGCGAAGGCATCACATGAATTCTGATTCTTTGATTCATTATCCTCAAACTGATAGGTGGTAAGATAATCGTTCAGGAAATCTGCACCTACCGTCAATGTATTCTTGCCGAAGATATGGGAATAGAGGGCACGGACGGTGTTCTGACGGTTGGTATAATCGTGGTCGTGAGTACGCTCATCATTCACATATCGAGCCTTGTCATACTGGTCGAAGCCGTAAGAAATCTCCAGATTATCATTCTCCGAAAGATTCATCACGGTCTTCAGTCCGGCAGAATAATCCATGTAATGATCATCATAGTTGCTGCGCTTGCTGATACGATTGAAATAACCGCCACGACCTATCAGTTTTACCTTATCAGAGAGTTTGTAGGTAAGTCGTTCCTTCACATTGAAGGTCTCTCCACCATAGATATGGAGGATGTTGGATTCGGTATCGAAAGGACTAGTGAGCTGCACCTCATCTGATGTGGTGCGCTGGATGCTGGTCTGCGAATTCCATTTTCCGGCATTGAAGCTGAAGCTTCCGCCGTGGCGCCACTCCTTGTTGAAGTCGTTGTAGCGGGTATTGACATTAGCAGTCCAAGGTTCGCTGTTTTCACGGGAGATGATGTTGACAACTCCGGCTACGGCATTGGCGCCATAGAGCGCCGAAGCTGCACCCTTTACTATCTCGATACGTCCTACATTATCCAAGTTCAGACGACTATAATCTACATTATCCATAGTTTCACCAGCCAATCGCTCGCCATCTACGAGGAAGAGCACGGCGTTTCCACCGAAACCATTCATATTGAGAGAAGTCTCCTGATTCATGGCATAGCCGAATTCCAGACCCGGCATCTGCTCGGTGAGGAGGTCCTGGATATTGGTAGCATCAGCTATCTTTATATCATTGGCGGTAATCAGACGGGTTACCACAGGAGCATCCTTCAAAGCCTTCGGAGTTCGGGTTGCGGTAACTACCACCTGATCGAGGGCAGTAGCATCCGGTTGAAGGCGAAGCACATGCTGCTCACCTTTTCTCTCATCCGCTTTCAGTACGAAAGTCTGAGTCTGATAGCCCACAAAGCTCACCTTCACTCTCACCGCTCCATCCTTGCTGTAAGGAATGCGGAAATATCCGTCTTCATCAGTTGTTACCCCACCCTTTGCATGCAAAATCTGGACGGTGGCACCCACCAGAGGTGCGCCCGAATCATCGAGCACTCTACCCACGATATCTCCCTGGGTTTCGGCTTTCAGATTCAGGCACAATCCGCAAAGGATCAGGAATAGTGCGAATATCTTTTGTTTCATCGAGTTATATCAAAGCTTATCCTGAAACAATCCTTTTATTTTGTACAAACAAACTTACCAATCATCGGCATAGGCATCTTGCCATACTGCACAGAATAGTTGACGGTCAGGGTTTTGTCCTTCAATGTACCCTGCAAGGTTACAGTGTAGTTCTTCTCTGCACCATTTACGGTAATAGTACCGGCATAGCTTTCCTGAGAGAAAGCATAAGCACCATTAGAACCGGAAACCTTCACAGCAGGAACCTCCAGAGCAGGAAGAGCCATCATGCCCTCGCCACAAGCTGGTAAGGTAACCTTGACGGTAGCATCATCAACAGCCTCAATCTTCATAGTAAGGTTATCGTATGTAGAAGCCTGACCCATTACGGTCATATCCAGGGTGCTGGTGTATGAACCAGCTATCTCCTTGGCAGCAGCTACTGCTACATTATCATCATCATCGCTGCTGCAAGAGCTGAATGCTACACACATAGAAACCAAAGCCAACATCATGGCCATCATTGTCTTAAACTTTTTCATTTTTCTTTATTTTTCTTTTAGTTACAATAATATTTTCTGTTTGAGGGGATTTGCAATCCCCGATTATTTATCTTCCGGAACATAGATGATTTCGCCATTCTCCAGCTGGTAAGCAATGCCTACCTTCTTTCCCTTGTTACCCGACTTCTTACTTTGGTCTTCAGAAGGGGTATAGCGATTTATCTTTTCACCATCCTTGGTAATGATTTCCATATTCTCCTTGCCAGGGTTCTTCACCATCGTGAAGTTATCCTTGCTGAACATTTCCGTCATATTATAGCGCGAAACGAGTGCCACCATCAGGGCAAGGGCAAACACCATCGCCACATCGAAGAGGTTGCTCACTACGCTCATCGGATCATCATCCTCGCCATCATGTGCAAGCCTATTTCTGCGTCTCTGTCTCATAAATTATTTATCTTTAGTTTTTACCTTTAAAAGCCTTTTTTACCTTTTTACTTTTTTACCTTTAAAAGCCTTTTTACTTTTCCTCCAAAAGGTCTGCCATAAACTCGAGGTTGCTCATATCCTCGGTATACCAGCGGTTCTTGGTCTGCTTGGTTACGAAACCGATGGCTGCAGAGAACAATCCCACTACGGTGGTAGCGAAAGCCACCTGCATATTGTAAGCCATCGAAGCAATATCGCCGGTAGAAAGACCTACCAGGGCAGGACCCATCGGAATCAAGGTACCCATCAAACCGAGCATCGGACCCATCTTCAGAAGAGTAGATGGAAGAGAAAGATCCTTCTCAACAAACTGGGCATACTGGTCGAGAATGCGGTTCACCTGCGCCTTGCTCTGACGGTTGTCCACGAGTTTCTTCATATAGGAAACGATGACAGCCTGCTTGTTCTTTGGCAAGCGATCGCCCAGGGTATCGATGTTATCGAGTGTCAGGGTGTTCATCTGTTCACGAATCTCCGCCCCCGACTTGCGCTTTACAAGATACTGTCCGAAGAAACCTCCAAGGAGCAGCAAGGCTCTGAGGAAGAAGAAAATCAACAAAATAATCACAGGAACCAGCATGCCTGTGGAAATCCAAAACAATACGTCTGATATGTAATTCATTATACTCTATATTTTTTAATTTGATAATTGTAAATTGCCCATCCTATCGCTATTCCTACGATGACGATGGCGATGACGCCGAGAAGCGAGAGGGCATCGAAACTGTTGAATCCTGCCACGGCTGTCCTGCCATTCACCGTACCGATGATGCCCATCAATCCAAGCAGCACCTCTACCAGGAAGAGCAGTTCCAAGCGGATTGGTCGCTCCGGCAAGAGCCATCTCAAACCGTAGGTGAATACCGGCGTCAAGACCAGAAACACTACGGCAAGCACCCATGCCACTACCTGGAACGATACGCCGGGAAGCAGGAAGATGGTCATCACCAGAACGCTGAAAAGCACTGGGAAAACCAGCAAACTAGGGAAATACTTCAGGAAGATGAAGAACATCCATTTGCGGCGGCTCACATGTTCCGAAGTCTTCAAATCTACGTGGTGCACACAGAAAAGCATCGTGAGTGCCACGTCGATACTCAGCAGCACCGCCATATCGAGCATCAGCTTCTGGTCGGCTATCCAGGCCGCAATCTGCGTCTTCGACTGCTCGATGGCAAGTGGCCAGGTCATTCCCACGAAAAAGGCTACGAGCACCGAGATGATCATAATCTCCTTCACTCCGTGGAAGGTCTGCTTCAGCACAAAACTGAAGCAAACCAATATCATCATTACTAAAACTAATGTCTCCATTTCTATTCAACCATATTCTTTCTTCTTCTGCGAATCAGAATCGCCAACATCACGAATGCTACGATGACGATGACACCTACTACGATGCCGCTCACCACAGTGGTGGTCTTCTGAGCTTCCTCACTCAGCGTCTCCTTCTTCATCACCATACCCTTGTCGCTGCTGTTCTTCGCAGCCTCAGCATCGCGGATCTGCTCTACATTCTGCTGATATTCCTTGGCAGAAGCAGCATCGGTCTTGCTGGCGATATAGTTGCGCAGCTTGGCATTGTCGCAGACGAAACCGGAGCATGAAGGCTTATACTTGTTCACGGTCTCGGTATGAAGCTTGGCGATGTCCTTGAGCTGCTGAGGAGTAGCCTTCCACATTCCCTTACGGGCACTCTCCATCATCACGGCGGTCATTTCCATCAGCGCAGCCGGATTCTGCTTATCGAAGAACTCCTTGGTTCCGAGATTGTACTTGTCCTTGACATATACATTATATATCTCGTCCCACATCTCCTTGTCGATTGCCTTTGGCTTCATCACATTCCAACCGTAGGTATTAGTTACGATTTCAGCGAATGTGCTGGCACTGCTGGCTCCACCCTTCATCTTCTCCTTGATATAGGCTGGATTGAAGATGGTGGTTCTGCCCTCGATACCGATAGCCTCCTTCACCTCCTGCATTCTCATATTGCTATGGTTGCGATAGTCGGCGAGATAAGCATCCGGATCCTTTCCGGTCACGTTGCGGACTGCGAGGTTCATACCTCCCATGAATTCATATACGTGGTCGAGACTCAAGGCACCCCAGGTGTTGCTCTGTCGTGGCTGAACTACCACATCGGTACGGGTCAGCGCTGCCTCGAAAGCAGCCTTGCGAACGGTCTCCCAGTTCTTCTCATCACCGTAGTAGGCACCCATATTGTTCATATAGACCTCGGCAATCTGACTCTCCTTATCCCAGCGGTCGCCTGCGGTCACCATCTCCTGGATACCGGTGCCATAGTTGCCGTTTACGCCACCAAACACTCGATACATACTTACCTCGCGTGCCTCCTTTGGCGACATGCCCTTCTCTACGAGCACTCTTTCGGATTCGGTAACACCGGCTTTCACCAGGTTGTCATACTTATCACCCTTGGCATTTGCCGCCATCTCTATCGCCTTGTTGATGAGGAAGAGACGGGATGCTGCCAGGTCGCGGAGCTGACCGGAAGTCTGAACCACGACATCGATGCGAGGACGGCCCAACTGCTTGGATGGGATAAGACGCAGATCGGTAACACGACCGAAGGCATCTCTTACCGGTTCTACACCGAGCATATAGAGAATCTGAGCGATGGTAGCACCCTCTGTTTCGATAAACTCGCTGCTCCAGAGCGTGTAGCTTACCTTACGAGGATATTCACCCTTATGTCGCTCACAATACATCTTGATGGTATTGTCGCAAAGTTCCTTTGCCTTCTCCCAGGCATCCTCCGAAGGTGTATTCTCCACATTGATGGAGAAGAGGTTTCTACCGGTAGGCAGGGTGTTCGGATTCACAATCAGATCACCACCAGGAGATGGAGCGGTAAAGCCGCCATTCAGGGCATTCATCAGAGAAGACATCTCGTTGAGCGGACTCTGACGGAGCGCCTCCGAATACTTGCCCACATTCTGCAAGGCATGCTCTACGGTAGTAATCGCCTGAGCCAGATGAATCTGCTGACGGGTATATTTAGGTGCTTTCGACATCATCATACCCTTATCTTTAGAAGATTTCTGAGATGCTTTGCCCTTGCCGGCTTTCGCCATCTTCGCCTTCTTCAAATCCTCCTGATACCATTTCTGACCCTTCTTGATGGCTTCCATCATCTTGTCAGGGAAGCGACCGGTCTGTTCCATCTTCTCAAAAGCCTCACGACTCATCTGCGGAATCTTCTTCTTATGAGAAACCTTGGCAGCACGGAGTTCGCTTACCGTACGGTGGTCTACCTTCTTCGGCTTCGCCTCCTTCGCTCCACCCACCTGGTCTGCCATCTGCATCATCATCTGGATAGGATCCGGAGCTGCCTGCATCGCCTCAACCTTGCGAGCCATCTGGAGTTCGGCAGGAGTGATTCCTACATAACGGCAGATGTATTCATCAGAAACCGAGGCTGAACCCAGAAGCTGGGTCACGGTATTGCGTGCCTTGCTCAGATAGAGACGGTCGAAAAGCTGCTTATGCTTCTCCACACCCTCCAGGGCACAACCTTTCAGTTTATCTACTGCCAGCATTCCGTAGGCAATAGGATCTGTAGCCATCGCATAGACACTGGTACGGACATCATCATTATCGTATGGCACACCCAGAGTATAAAGCTTGCCGGTAATCTTCTCGTTTGCCAACTCTTCCGCAAAGTTCTCTACTCTCGCAATTTCATCTGCAGAATAAGGCTTGTTCATCTGCTTGGCATCGAGACCCAATTCACGGGCGATTCCCATCTTCACGGTCAGCGCCTTCACCTTGAGCGACTGTTCGGCAGATGCCTTCTTCTCGTATGACTGGATGGCATCGCTCAACTGCTTATAGGTCTGTCGCAACTCGCTCTCCTTGAAAGGAGGAGTGAGATAGCTCTGGGTCTGGGCATAGGTGCGGCGCTTGGCAATCATCGCCTCGCCCACATTGCCGATGGTATATATATAAAGATGTGGAACCACACCAATCAATCGGTCACTCCAGTCGTTGCTGCCGAGTGCCACCTGCTTTCTCGGAGTATATTCCAGCGATCCGTGAGTTCCGAAATGGATGAGTGCATCGGCACTGAAACCATAACGAGCCCAAAGATAAGAGGCAACATAGGTGTAAGGAGGTGCCTGGTCGGTGCCATGCACAATCTTGAAGGAGTCGCCTCCCACGCCTGCCATCACCTGTGGAAGCAGGGCCACATTGCCAAACTGCAGTCTTGCCACCGCCAACTTACCATCATCGGTAGCCATATATTTGCCAGGGAAGGAACCATAGAGCTGGTTCATCTCCTTGATCATCTTCTTAGACAAAGCCTTCTGGGTCCATCCGGCAAACTGCTGGGCGGTAACCAAGGCTGGATGTCCAGACTGGAGGAACTTGGTATAGGCACCCTCGGCATAGGTTCCGAAGACGGCCCCCTGAGCCTGGATCATCTTTGCCAGTTCCTGAGGATTGGCAGGCAACTTGCCTACATTGTATCCCTCATTCTTCAAGCGAACCAGAAGATTGTAGAGCGATGGAACCACTTCCATTCCCGAAGCGGTAAGTGCATTCTGACCAGGACCCTTGAAGTAGAAGATGGCGATGCGCTTGTTGCTGTTCTTCTTGTTCTTCAGATTCACATAGCCCTGCACGCTCTCTACGAAACTCTCCATTCTGTCTGGGATGCCGTAAACCTCCTGCAAGCCCTCTTTGTTGATGCGCTGTCCGAAAACCACGTATGGACGGATGGCACCATCAATCTCCGGGGTCACGATGCTCTGCGACATGAAGCCGCCGTTCATTCCCTGCTTGTCGTTCTCCCAATCGGTGGTCAAGCGGTTGATATTAAGAGGTGAGAACAGAGGAATATTCTTCTGCTTCAGAAACTCTACGAAGTAATCGCCCAGTCTGCCATGCGCCATATTCACTACAGCATTCGCCTGAATACTGTCGGCATGATGACCGGCGATAAAGCTCTGCAGCTGGTTGATGCGATACACCATGAATCCCTTCTTCTCGAAAGCTTTTTCCATATCAGGAGCCGCACCCATAAAACCAGTAAGCATGATGGTAGGAGCACCTTCTTTATATAAACCGTTCTTTGCCAGGAATGCATTGTACTCGCGGACGCTGTTGAAACCCAGCTCATCGCCCTTTTCATCTTTCGGGTCGAAATGAGTCAGGAGATAGTCTGGTCGCTCATTTACACGTTCCGGCTCTGGAGCCATGAACTTCTTTCCGTCGATAAACTTACGGATGTAAGCGAGCATGCTGTGATAATTCTTCTTGCTGCCGTTCTCAATGTACTGCATCAGATAATCGGCATCGAAGTTATCTACTGATACGATATTGTTGGCAGGGTTGGTAGCAGCATGAGTCAGGGTCGGCACCTTGTAGGAAGCCGCTTCCAACTGCTTGCGCTGGTTCTCGTCGATTCGGAGTCCCATACCATTCACGATAATCATATCGTAATCATCCAGATGATCGAAATCATCGGTTGTGATCTCACTCAATTTAATCATCGCATTGTCGTTGGCATGCGAAATCTGTCCCAGCGCAATAGCCTGATAGTTGAGGAACGCAATGCGAGTAGTACCCACCCAGGCAGAGTAAGCCTTCGCCAGACCTCCCAGAACGATCACAGCCAATAAGGCCAGGAAGATGTGTTTCTTTTTAATCTTTCTGATTTTTCCTAATCCTTTTTTCATATCTATTCCTTTTTTCGGGCTGCAAAGGTAAGGCTTATTTAGAAATTGTACAATACCGAGAAATTGTGATTTTCACATTTTTTATACTTAGAAGTTGGTATCAGGTTAAACGTATTGATATAGTCTGTACTAATAAATAAGTAGTGCTTTCAGAGTGAAGGAGATGGAAACGTTCAATAAACCGGCTGAATCAGCCACCGGAAGTGTCTCATTTCGCATACGGAGTCGTCTCGATGAACTAACGGAGTAATATCTGTCGGCTAATGGAGTAATATCTGTCGGCTAACGGAGTAATATCTATCAGCTTACTCAAGCAGTTCATTGCGCTTATTCAAGTGGTTCATTACACTCTCTGAAACGCTTCAATAAAACAGTAAACATGTTTTTGTACTATCCAAGATATTTTTTTTGATTTTTATTTGGTTGTTTCAATAGATTTCATTACTTTTGCCATGTAAATGCGTACTTTTAAGTGCGAAGAATATGAAGTAAACTAAAAGATTATGAACAATCTTTCAAAATCTAAATACATTACTTTCTGCCAATGCCCAAAGGCATTGTGGCTAAAGATGTATAAACCAGAAGAAATTGAGATAGACCCATTGACACAAGCCCGTTTTGATGCCGGTACGGAAGTGGGAAATCTTGCCAAAAGTTTATTTGGCGAATATACGGAAGCGACAGTCTGCAAGATGACTGCCGACGGGAGTCAACGTCCCGACCTTCAGGCTATGATTGCCGCAACCCAAAAGCTGATTGCTGATGGGACGGACAACATTGCTGAAGCTGCCTTTATATACGACGGGTGTTACTGTGCCGTGGATTTGCTGCACAAGACACCCCAAGGCTATGCCATATACGAGGTGAAAAGCAGCACCGACCTGAAGGAGTTGGAAGTGTATGCACAGGATGTGGCATATCAGAAATATGTGCTCACCAACTGCGGGCTTACAATAACGGGCACTTATCTTGTAAACATCGATAACGAATATGTACTTGACGGCGAACTCGATGTGAAGGGATTCTTCCGCATAAACGATATCAGCGAGGCGGTTGCCAACGAATATATCAAAGTGCCAGCCCTTGTAAAGGCTGCGAAGAAGGTGCTCGAAGATGGAGAACCCAAGCAGGATTTGGCTGAATATTGCAAAAAGCCATACGCCTGTTCGTTCTGGAACTATTGCAGTCGCAATGTCATACCTTCGCCATCAGTCTTCAACCTGTACCGCATGTCTTTCAAGAAGGCATTGGAACACATGAACGAAGGCCGTCTGTCGTTGGAAGATATGAGACAGGAGAAGCTCACCGACCTACAGCAGTTGCAGCTAGAATGCACATTAGGCAATACTTCCTATATCAACAGGAAGGCTATCGGTGAGTTCTTGAAGAAGCTCTCCTATCCGCTTTATTTCCTCGATTTCGAGACCGAGCAGACCGTGATACCGAAGTATCAGGGCACGCATCCATACCAGCAGGTCACATTTCAGTATTCGCTTCATTACATCGAGCATGAAGGAGGCGAATTGAAGCATCGTGAGTTTCTCGGCATATCGGGCGAAGACCCTCGCCGTGCTCTAGCAGAGCAACTCTGCAAGGACATCCCGCTCAACGTCTGCACCACAGCCTACAACAAGGCTTTCGAGTGTACTCGTCTGAAGGAACTGGCAGAGGCATTCCCCGACCTGGCGTCGCATCTTCTCAACATCGAATCCCACATTGTGGATCTTCTCGACCCGTTCCGTGCCGGCTATTATTACCTGCCAGCCATGAACGGCTCGTTCTCCATCAAGAAGGTGCTCCCGGCATTGTTCCCCGATGATCCCGAACTCGACTACCACAACCTCAGTGGTGGTGTTCAGAATGGCGGCGAGGCAATGAGCATTTATCCTCAGATACAGTTTATGGAGCCGGAAAAGCAAAAGAAGGCTCGCCGAGCATTGCTCGACTACTGCTGCCTCGACACGCTGGCCATGGTGAAGCTGTGGGAGAAGCTGAGGGAAGTGAGTGAAGAATAATACTTTTATATAAATAATATTAACATTTTAATGATATTGAATTATGGCAAAAAAAAATATTCAATTCGTTCTCAAGGACGAATACGAGAAATGGTTACCTGATCATGGAGTAAAGTCTACTGGAGCATATTGTCCACAAGATGAATATAAATGTAATGGCAACGAATATTTGTTTTTAGATATTATTGGTCGTTTTGCAAAAGAAAATGAATGTTTTTATGTGGATGCACTTTTCCAAGAGTGGAAATCATTTATAGAAAAGACATTTAAAGACAAGGAGAGATCTAACCACCTTTCTTATCTAAACAAATACAAAGAATTTGTTGACAATATCTGTAATGGCACAATATCATTGAGCACGTCCGGTCAAGATAATAACGATGATACGGTTCTTATGTCTGTACGTGAATCTATAAACAAGTCTCGGGATGGTATGAAATCATTAGAAATGTATCTTGGAGAAGAGGACTTTATAAAGTTGGCAATAGAATCGTCTTACTTTTTCTCTCCCAGCCTTGTGGAAAAAAGGTTTGAAGAGATTAAAGATTACATTTGCAAAGAACAAACAAAAGATATCAAAGATCCTGGTGTTGGTGAAAGATGCAAGGTTCATTACCTTCCGGCACGATACACAGCTAAAGAAGACGCAAACGGAGTTAAAATACAAAACCCCGACAATGGTGGTTTAGTGTTCTTTATGCACAATTCTCAACCACTATGTATTATCTATCAAGAAAATGCGAGGAAGAAGGATAAAGAAGACTGCAGCGAAAACACTTGTGGCGGTGGCAATGGAAATGCCAGAGTGTGCCAGCTGATAAAGAGATGTACAGGATATGCCCTCGGAGATAAAGCCGACGAAAGGAATTTCAAAAATTGTATCATTTCGCACATCTGGGGAAATGCCATTGATCCACGTTACTTTACAAACCTTTGGAATATCGCTATAGTTCCAGCATGGGCAAACCACTTGTTGGACAAAGATGAAACAGGGACTTTGGGCTCTAAATTAAAAGCTACAATACAGAAAATCATTACTGTGCTATATGATTTTGATAAAAATCTTGACTGGCCGCTTATACAAATGACAGCTCCTAAATGTTGTAAGGAGGAGGAAGTCATTAGCGGTAGATATCAGATAAATATTATTGATCACAAGTCTGGCGATGAGCCTTTGGGCAAAATTTGGAAAAAGCCAGTCTCTATATAATCATCTTTCCTGATTTTCCGGCATCACATTCCGGTTCTTCCGAATAAAGAAACTTGGTGCAAAGGCAAAAAAGCATTACCTTTGCACCCAGTTTTATTCACTTAAGCAAAATAGGGTTATGACAATATAAGTAAAGAATACGAATACTACAGAAGATATGCAAGTTCAAAACTTACTGTTCTGTTATTGTTCACCCCCAAAAAACACAATAAGATATGAATACAAGATTGACAAAAGAAGATCAAGCACTCATCAAGAAAGCCAGACGCAATAAGTGTTCTGGACCAATCTACAGCGAGGATGGACTTCGTTTGTTGAGAGTACTCGGCAATCCAGAGTACCTTGAAGTGGAAGATGGTGTGAAGGCAATCTGTGACTATGCATTCCTAGGACTTAACAATCTTCATGATATGGTGTTGCCAGCATCTGTTGTCGACTTGGGCGAAGAAGCGTTCGCAAGCTGCCACAAACTCTTCAAGATAACAATGCCTGGAGTAGAATTTATCGGGAAAGAGTGTTTTGGTCTTTGTGATAATTTAAAGGAAATAGCCTTACCTGAGACATTACGCCAGATTAGAGCAGGTGCCTTTGCTTGCTGCAAAGCTTTGGAAGAGATAAATATTCCAAGTCACCTGAATATTATCGACATGTCTGCATTCAGAAGTTCCGGACTGAAAAGTCTCAACATCGTGATAAGTGATGACTGCAAGTGCTGTATTTATGACAAAGCCTTTGCAAGTTGCAAGCATCTGGAGTCTGTATATCTAAACAAGAATGTGAAGATTGTGGAGCGAATGGCGTTTGCCGACTGCACTTCACTAAAGACGATTGAGTTTGAGCAGCCGTCATTGACATGCTGTGCTGGTGAAATAAACGCAACGATGCTCATTGGCTGCACATCTCTCGAAAAGATTATAGTGCCAAAGAACAAGTACAACCATTATCCGGACTTTAACATCCAGGGATATGAGTCCGCTCAGTTTGAGACTCGCGACTTCAATAGTCTTATAACTCCGAAAGAATAGACAGAGACTCTCGTTGGCACTATCTAAGACATGATTGCAACTAAGATTGCAACAAAAAGTTAATTTTTGTTGATTTTCTATGGTCTGATTTTTTTATTTCAGAAAAACAGGGTAAATTTCGCGCGACAACATTTTAAAACATAAAGAAATATGGTGAACAAAAACGAAACAACAAACAGTGAAAAGAAGCCTATCATTAATAACGATGAGGCTTTGCGTCTTATCGACCTCATCCAGCAGGGCGACTCCAATGCGGAGAACGAGTTGGCAGAACTCGGTTCTGTCTTTATCAAGGCTGTGGCAAGGCAGTATGTGGGCAAGGGACTCTCTGACGAAGAACTCATTGCAGCCAGTCGTTACGGAATGTTACGTGCCAGCCATAAGTTCGACAAGTCGCGTGGCTTCACCTTTGCCTCGTATGCCGTATGGTGGATGCGCCAGGCTATTCTGCAAGAGATTCGTAAAAAAGAAAACAACTAAACGACGAAGAATATGATACGCAAAAATTGGGGTGACGATGGTGCACTTACACTCATCAAAGTGGTTCTTGAAAGGACTGAGGACCAAGAGTTGAGAGAACAACTGCTGGAGTTTCTTCAAAACAACGAAGAGCTATGGTCAGGTGCTCACGTGAAAGACTTCTATACATTTGCCACCACTCTTGCAAAAGAGTGGCTGGCAAGTCATCAATCATAAAGTAACTAAACAATACAACTGACAATGAAAGAGATTAATGTAGAAATATATATAAATTGGGATAATAACGGAGCTACTGTCAAATTCTCTGACGAGGAAGCGGATAAGTTGCTTGCATTATGGAAAGAAGCCCAAGACACCATTCTTCATGATGTGGAGGAAGAGGACTATTGGGAGAAGTTCGACCCTTGGTTGCAGGAGAAGGCTCCCGACCTATATGAGAAGATAATGAAAGCCTTCCACGAGGAATTTTGGGAAAGAATGGGTTGCTATTCAAGTAATAGAGACGATTATGATTTTGTCTCTGTTTCTTGTGATATAGACGGAGTGTATCTTGACGACAACAATAAAATCGTCATCAATCAGATTTTTCCTCCATCAGAATAAAAGGTCTAAACGAAAAGAAAATGAAAATATATCTGAAAGTAAAGAAAGACAATGCCTATCGCGTTGACAGCCTTTGGAGCAAGCACATCAAAGAGCAAATTCTGGAAACTGTCAAAGAAGTAAGTCAGAATTGGATGTTTGAGCCGAAGTTATATCCTATGTTTTATCAAGAGGATACGCATAGCCACTTTGTTGAAGCAAACAACGAACGTTTCTTCTTCGAATGGTTGATGTACGAGCTTTGCTTTGTTTGGGAACTAAACGATTTCGAAGGATACGAAGACGAGTACTCTGATTTTGCACGCGAAAGAGATGTATTTTTAGATAAAGATAAGGTAGAGCCTTCTAAGGAATACGTCTATATCGGTTCGTACATATATGGACAGGAAGAACCGCTTACTCTCCCAGGACTTGTGTTCGACCCCGAATACGCAGAGGATGATGGTGAGGTTTTGGCAGAATGTATGTTTACGAGTGATTTTGAAGACGAAAAATTAAAACGGGAATATATGTCTAATGGAAACGATGAGGAATGTGAAAAGGATGCTCCAGCTTTGTAGCATAGCCATGTTGGCATTGTCTATATGCTCTTCATGTTTGAACAAGTCAGACGATACAAGTCTCGATAAGAGCTATGGTAAGTCTGACTCTACCGAGATTTACCATACAATAGTCTCTGACGACAGTCTCGTGACAGCTGTCTGGCATGACATAGGCGAAGGTGGAACGGCACCCGATATAGATTGTGTGGTGAAATTCAAATCAGAAGATGGCAAATTGCACGAGGAGCATAGACCTTTGCTGCAACTTGCCCATCCTAATGATGATTACAGCCACCATGAAGTGCAGAAGATAGTGAGTCTTGACGATGAATACGGCAATCGCTCCTACGTGTTCTTCCTCTCTGCTAAAGTTGGAAGCAACGAGTACGCTCACGATATTGTGGCTTTCGAGATAGCCGGTGACAGTTTGCGACCATTGTACAACTATACCATAAAATAATTGAAATATGGGCATTAAAACATTCCTTGCATCACTAATGATGCTGATAACCATAGCCGTTATGTGCTCGCCGCTGTATCTTGTTTGGCTCGGATTCACGATGGACGGCTCTGCATTAGTGCGTATAGGCTTGATAGTCGTCGGGCTTATCCTGTGCAGACTATTCAAACCAATATCCAACTTGTTTGACAAGGATTTTAAATGGTTCTGACCAACGAGGACTGGAAATATAAACATACATAATAATACAATTCAATGGAGAAATATCATATAGGACAAGAGATTCTGAAAGAGGTAAAGGCTAAGTACCCTTCTGTAACGGCTTTTGCCAAAGACTTGTGCAAGTCCAGCTCTGCCACGTACGAGATATTCGGCAAGACGAGTCTCGACACCGACCTGCTGCTTAAAATATCACAGTTACTTGAGAGAGATTTCTTTAGAGAGTTCTCGGAGAAATGTCTGAATGGAGAAGTGGCTGTGGAGGACAAGGATATGACAGAGAATCATATCAACTGTCTGTTGCCGGAAGACGAGCTGCATGTCTTCACATATGATAAGCACGAAATGGTTCTTGAGGAGTACTTCCTGCTTCCACGCAAAAAGCCACTTGTGGCATTTTGCGGATGGAAAGATAGAGGCGAGGAGGCTTGCGTTAAGCAAACATGTGTAATAGGCGAAAATATCTTTGGTAAAGGAATGGTGAGGTCGCTTAGAGTGAATCCAAATAATTTAGCCGACTTGGAGGCACAAATCCCTATATTGACATCCATTCCACAGAAAGCGTTCGTTATTCTATACCGCGGTAGTGGACTGCAAAACGGATACGACTATGTGATTCTCCTGACAGAAAAACTGCTTACTGCTTCAGGAAAGCACGTCGTGTTGATATGTAGTAATAGAAATTGGATAAATGAATACAGTTTAGAATATAGTTCTTACGCTGAACCTACATTCGACACATGGAAAGATCGCATCTTCGCATGTGTGTTGGATAATAGCCAGAACGACTTTGTATACAATCGCGAGCTTTACTATGCGATAAAACGTTGTGGCTATATAGATGCCATCAGAAATTGTTTAGGTTTTCATTTTCATATGGAAGATATAGACGAAGAAAAAGTGAAGCAACTCATAGCAGAAGCCAAGGAAAAACTAAGCATTTTCAAGGATACTATCATCAAGGAAGATGAAGAAATAGAACGCCATTTGATAAGTTCACTTGTTGTTCGTACTGAGGATATGGAAAAGTTCAAAAGACACATGTCAAAAGACGCCGTCAGCATCTGTATTGATATCTCCAAAGCTACAGGCACCATCCTTGACTGGTGGTAAGGTTCGTTTGAATCAGACATTTTGTCTGACGATCCATGGTACTCAGACGCTCCCATGTAACAAGTAGATTTCGCTCACCCTCCCCAATCTATTTAAATGTAATATTGTATTTGATAAAAAGGATATAACTCACAATCAATATGCCAAAGAAGATAACATTCAATGACATTCTCCAGAACAAGATAAAAGACTTTGTCGGCACCAAGCGGTGGAGCAATTCACAATTTGCTTCACGCTACTCGGACACTTATGCCGAAGTTTATGGCAAGATGGAGGCACCCAGCACTTCTACATCGCGTAAGCTTATCGAAGAAAAGGGTCACGAGTATGCCGAAAAGGAATGCATCATTCTGGAGAAGCTCACATCCATCACCTTCTATAAGATGTGGCTTGAAGAGCAGAAGCGCATCATTCTCAAGAAGATGGATGACTACTCTTTGGCACATGGCCAAGAGGTCGGGAATCATGAAAAGACGTTTGACACCGAAATTCAATTCGGTAATCTTCTAAAGAAATACTCAAATTCTGCTGGCAGTCTGTCGTTAGATTCCCTTACTGCTTGCTTCGACCGTTATGTCAATGTCGAGACAAAGATGCCACTTGTGGTGCTTTGCGATACAGCAGCTTTCGCAAGTTATCTTGTCGAGGAGAGTATGGACGACGTCATGTATGTCGAGCCTGACAAGCTCTTGGAAGATGGTGCCGACTATCCTAACAATGTTGTCTACACCTCGCTCAAAGCATCGCCTATGAGCAAGGAGGCTGGTAGGTGTGTCAACGATGCGCTCAAGGTAATTTACTGTTCTGCTGCAATTGGCAAGACCAAGCACGTTATAGTTATCATAGAGTCGTGGGACAAGGATGCTATCGACAAGTCGCTTGAGGCATGGAATGAGAGTGCCCTGCTTCTTCAGTTCCATTGGACATATCAGCTGATGCACGAATGGGTTCGCATCGAGGAGAATGCCGGACGTATGCACCCGGTGCTCAAACGCTTTGTCTGTGACACATTCAATGAGATCAAGACTATCAAGGATCCACAAGGTAATGAACACTATCGTCCAAGTTTTGATGACCTATACAACCTCCACAGCACAACGTGCATGAATCTGGACAAGGACGAGGATGCTTTACTAATGGAACTCATGAAAAATGACTTGCACACTTTGGGCATAACCAGATACCTTATCTCAAGAGTATATAAGACAGATGACAAAAAGGCAATCGGACGAATCCTAAATGAGCTGGAGAGGAAAGCAGTATCGCCACGCCCGTCTATTCCTGAAACTACCCGTAAGCACATCGCGAAATGCCTTGGCAGCGTAAAGACTTTGCCAGAGGCTTTCATAGACGAGATACGATGTTGGATAGCACAAGGCGGTTCGCCTGTAATGCCCGACTGCGATGGACCAAAAGAATGGATGGAGTTTATCTTGAATCAGTATGATAAACAGCAGGAATGGCTTGATGACGAGGCATACCTTTCTGCTCTCAATATTCTCAAGACGGATGGGTTCCCTATGTATTGGTTTTCTGAGAAATGCGACCAGAAGTCGCTACTCACGGCAATAATCACTTATCCAGAATGGAAGGAAGCCTTCCCGAACAGAGAAGACCTTGAACTTCCACAACTGCAATTTATTCTTCTTGATGGCGCAACTCCTTCACTTGATGCGAAAGGTTGGAAGAGATGGTTTGAGAGAAATTACAACCTCAATAGCGTTACTTCAAACTTTGACCTTATGATACAAATTCGCCAGTTGAAATTGAAGATGGGACGCCTCTTCTGATATTCGTTTTCAATAATCGTGAAAACATAACCGACTGAAGATAAGCACATTATCTTTGGTCGGTTTTATTTTTATACCTTTTCTTTCAATATTCTTGAAAATCATTCACTGGGATTTTCGACATTTTCTATCTATCTTTGCAATCGCAAATTCGAACAATGCCAGCAGGTCATCAGATTGGACCTTAGCCCTCAACAGTCGACACCTGCTATCTGCAACGTGCGAAGAAGCATCTGAAAACAAAACTCATAAAAAGAAAGGAACTATTATGTACATCGTTTTTGATTCATGCAACAAGCCATTGCGCCGCTTCTCATCTTGGAAAGACGCATTCAACTACAAAACAATATGCCAGCGTCATGATTGGACCATCTGTCATATTTAATAATTGTAAACAACAACTTTAACGGAATATAATATGGCAAAGCAACTGGATATAAGAATCGACAGACGAAGCTTCACCGTGTATCCAACAAAACTGGAGCGTAAAAAGGTTTATGGTTGGAACGAGCTGCGAGTGGTAACACCAAATGGAACGCCATGCCAACAGGCAGGATTGAATAGTGATGGTGTGACTATAATACCAAACGGCAACATAAAGAACGGAATGCTTAGTAAAGATGGGTTGTGGATGGAACGCTCAGAGCTAATAGCATTTGATGCAAATGGCAACATGGCCCAAGCTGTTTCTTCGTCCTTTGATACAGGAATAGATCTCCTTGAAAAGACAACAGTAGAAGACCTACTCGACCATAACCTCGCATCCGTATATCAACTACTTGGCGAGGATTCGTTGCTTTTGTCAAGCAAGATAGGCGATGATATCTATAAGTTCGCCTTCTCTTATCGAGGCGGCTACGAACTCAATACTGCTTTCATCATCACGAATGGTCCAAACGTATTTATCATCGTAGGCAACGATGGCAATTACGATTACATAGGACTTGAGCAACAAGGTGTGCTCGACACAGTTGAAGATGAGATTTGCCTTGAGGAGGCTATGGACTTTGCCATGTTTTAATATTCGTAACATCATAAAACTCCTACTATGAGAGCTATAAACATTTCAAACATAAAAGCCCGCAACGCTCAGGTGGGTTTTGAGCAGAAAAGCATTAAGCATGCCTTCTCCATGCGGCGCAAAGACGGTATGGGATATACAAATGCACGTTTCCTGAAGGGAACGCCAGCAACAAGTACAGAGATACTTTATGACAAGTATGGAGAAGGCCTTGCCGACGAAATAATCAATGGCGACCCAGAGATAGACTTCGAACTGGTGGGTATGCGACTGGGGAAGATCAAGAAAGTGTTTCTTGACAATAATGGCAAAGTGGCTTACAGAGTTCTGAGACAACATGTGAGATTTTCGCCAGAAGGTGAACAGATGGAGGTAAGGAAGTTTCATACAACAGAGTCAAACATCAATATCGACTTCCCACTAAGATGGACTGGCAAACTCATACCCAAGGACAAGGCAGTACGCACCTTCGTTTTTGTAAGGAAATACCAGTTGAAGCATGTCAATGGCTTGACCTTCGATTTCCTTTACGATATGGCAAAGATGCTCCATGAGAAGAACTGCATGATGCTCGTAGGAGCAGGCAGCAAAGGTGTAGGTCCACTCGTAATGAGTACTGGCGGAACACCCTACCGGGCATTCCTCGAAGGGAGAGTGAAAGATGACAAATACTGTCTTCTTCTTCATCTTACCAATCTTGAACTAAAGTCACTTACCAATAATTCAACGATGCTGTTATGATGAATAATGATTTCCCTAATATCGCAAAAGAATACAAGCGAACTATTGCAGGCCGCTTCATGCTTGTTGAAGGCGCAAAGCTAAAGGATAAGATCGCTGGAGAAGATTTTCTTGTAACAAAGAAAATGGACGGAATAATGCTCGTGGTATTTGTGCGCGACGGCGAGGTAAGTGTCTATACCTCACATGGCAATGCAGTGCCAGGCAAGCTTCCTTGTCTTCAAGAACTCAAACATATTGTCAACCAAGGAGGCATCAATAACATGACTTTAGGTGCCGAACTGTATGCCACAATCCGTGATAGTGGTCGTGAAAGAGTATGCGACGTTGCTAAGGCTATAGCACATCCGGAGATGCACGACAAACTTCATATCGCACCATTTGACATCATAGACATTGAAGGCGAACCATGCGAGGTGACTCATTACAAGGAGAAATGGACAAAGCTTCACAGATGGTTCAATGCAGGAACACTTGTTCGCCAGGTTGATGCGACAGCGGCATCAGGCAGAAATGAAGTTGAAAAGATATACACCGAGTGGGTGATAGAAGGTGGTGCAGAAGGGCTTGTGGTTCACAGCGAGCAGCCTATAATATATAAGGTGAAACCACGTCACACCATTGATGCCGTTGTCATCGGCTATACGGTTGGTGAAGACGCTCACGCAGAAATGATGCGCGACATGCTACTTGCCGTTATGCGCCCCGATGGCATCTTGCAACAGTTCGCCTCTACTGGCACGGGACTTACGGAAGATATGCGAAGAGAGTTTTATGCAATGCTGCAAAACGATAAGGTTGAGTCGGAATATGTGGAAACAGATTCTCGTAATGTTGCATTCCAAATGGTTAGGCCAAAAGTGGTAGTAGAGATATCGGGCATAGACTTCGTGACGGAAAACGCAGCTGGCGAACCAAAACAGAACATGCTTCTGAGATATGACCAAGAGCAAGGATATTCGGTTGTGATGAAGACATCGGGAGCTGTAGTTCATAGTCCGGTGTTTGAACGTATCAGGAACGACAAGTCGTGCAATGCTACAGATATACGTATAAAACAGCTTACTGACCTGTGTTCGTTTTCTGTGAAGCGAGCTGTAGCCAAGGAATCATTACCAAATAGTATCAGAATGCTTAGACGGGTGTTTGTTAAACAAGCCGCCGGTAAGATAATGATACAGAAATATGTGGTATGGAAAACCAACAAGGAATCTACTGGCGTTTATCCTGCTTACGTGTTACATATAACTGATTACAGCAGTACACGTCAGGAACTATTGAAACGCGACATCAGGGTTTCTGACAGCAAGCAACAGATAATGGACATGTGCCAGGAAATGATAGATAATAACGTAAAAAAAGGTTGGAAGGAAGTCTGAATATGAACAAATTTCACATACAATTATACGAATTTGTAAAGCGTAATGGCGAACGTCATCTCACTACACCACAGTTGACCGCCATGATGGACGATGAAGGGCTCTTCCGTTCATTCGCCAATAAGCCTTACAAGCTATTGTTCCGTTTCATGGTGAACGAGGGCTATGTAAAACAGTTTTATAGTTGGGACGAATGGAAGGAGGATGAAGCAGAGAAGTTGGAGCAGGAAGTAGGAAGCCGATTCTCAGGCAATGCCGACATTCACTATGCCCTTCAATCTATTGCATACGCTCTTGGTTGGATTACAGAGGTGGACAGCTATGATGATACCGCCGACATCAATATCTGTCAGAAATTCGGGTTGAAGGAAGAAGTAGTTGAATATATTGCACACGGATCAAAGAAGTGCATCGGTACGCTCATCCCATCTGCCATGGCCATGCCGGTGCATCATCAGCTAAACGTCATTGCACATGAGGAAGGTAGTGTGGCAGAATTCGTAATGTCGGAAATGCAGATAGCCACGAATAAGGATTTGGAAGAAAAAATCAGCGGTGAACAAATTGATGGTGTTGCAATGGCCATACGTCAGATGCGCAACGGCAGAGGTTTTATCCTTGGTGATATGACTGGTATTGGCAAAGGACGCCAGTTAGCTATGTTGCTCAAATGGGCAACACTACAGTCTGTTCGCCCAGTATTCGTAACAGAGAAGTCTGTATTGTTCAACGACCTGTTCAGAGATCTCTTTGACATCGGCTATGGTGATTTAAGACCATTCATACTCAACTCTGATAAAGAGGCAAAGATAACAGATGCGAACGGTAACATCATATACAATCTCCCTGAAGAATTGGAAATGAAAGAATTCCGAGACACAAAGAGACTGCCTGCGGGCTTCGATTTTCTTCTGCTCACATACTCCCAGCTCAGTCGTGACCGCTCGAAGAACTGGAAAGCAGACTGTGTGATGAACACTATTGAAGGTGCATATCTTCTTATGGATGAGAGCCACAATGCCAGTGGTGAAGAAAGCAATGTGGGCGAATTCTTCCGTGAGGCTGTTCAGAAATCATGTGGTGTGTGTTTTGCATCTGCCACATACGCCAAATATCCTTCGAGTATGCCTATCTATGCAATGAAGACCGCCATGGGCGAGGCTGATATTTCGGCAACCCAACTTATTGATATAATCTCACATGGTGGTCCTATACTGCAGGAGGTTATGGCAAAAGGATTGGTATCTTCGGGTTCTATGATACGTCGTCAGCGTGATATGAAGGATGTTGAACGCACACTCTATACATGTGATAGAGTAAAAGACGTTGCGAAAGTGCAGGAAAAATACGACAAAGTGATAGACCTTATTTCTGACATCTATGATTTTCAGGAGGAGTTTATATCGCCTTATCTGAGAAGTCTTTCAGCAGAACAGATAGTATGCAGTAAACATAAGGTTGGCAAGAACGAGGTGTTCATAAGAAAGAAAACCCACATCGCGTACATGCACTTCACTTTGCGAATGACTCCAACCATTCGTCAGCTTTTGTTCTCGATAAAGGCTGAGGATGCCATCCAAGCGGCATTGGAGCAGCTGAAGGCCGGACATAAGCCTATCATCCAGATCAATAGGACAATGGAAAGCAACTATACGAGTCTCATACAGCCAGGTATGGCAATGGCAAAGGCGGAATTTGCTCTTTGTCTGCTCAATTGCCTCAAGGACATGTTCAAGTATAAGGCATTGGCTGCGACAAAGAAAGGAAAGGCTATTAAGTATTATGAAGTGGAGCAGACTTTTGATATGAAAGACCTCAAGAAGTTCTTCAATAACGATGAGGCCAAGAAGGCATACGATTTCCTTGTCAAGAAAATCAACAGTACCGACACCTCATTGCCATTAAGCCCTATCGACTATTTTGTACAGAGCTTGGAAAATAAAGGATATAAAGTTGGTGAGATGACTCAGCGTAAGACCATCTTGAAATACGAGAATATAAAAGACGGAGCTACTGGAAAGACCCACGCCATCATGCGTAAGAAGATAGACAAGAAGCGCATGGCATCCGACTTCAACAATGGTGTTCTGGATGTACTTATTGGAAATCGTGTTATGTCGTCGGGCATTTCTCTTCATTGTAGCGATGCTTTCACCGACCAGCGCAAACGTACGGTCATAACATGGGAGCATCAGGATAGTGCCGACAGACAGACGCAGTTTGATGGACGTGCCGACAGAACAGGACAACTGCAGCATTGTGCCTTCGTGACTCTGTCTTCGGTAATACCGGCAGAGCAGCGTTTCCTTATGATGAATGAGAGAAAACTGCGCTCGTTGAATGCTAACGTGGAAGCCAACCAACATGCCGACGATGCAGGATTTGACATGCTAAACAAGTATGGTACGAAGGTGGCTTTGGAATATCTCCATGACAACCCGGAAAAAGAAGTCTATTTCGCAGATGACGGGCATGATACATTCAGAGGAAGAGAAGACGAGGCGGCATTTATCACCAGATTCATGCGCACTTTAGGATTACTTAAATGCAGTGAGCAGAAAGAAATTCTTGATGATGTGATGCATAGATATACTGAGCTGATAAGATATCTTGACGAGATTGGTGAGAATGACCTCAGACCAAATGTGTTGCCGCTCAATGCTACGCTGCTCAGCAGAACGGTGTTCAAAAACGGGAAGCGTAACTCGGCAAGCGTCTTTGGCAATGATGCCATGCTTGATGAGGTAGAGGTGGATGTGCTGAACAAACCTTTGACATCGGGTCAGATTAAGGCTATTCTGCCAACGTTGACAAGCACAGATGTATTGTTGGAGCAGATAAAGAATCATGGCAAACAAAAAGTGGCTAACATACGAGCATATTATACTCAACTGCAGAGGGATGCAGCACGACAACTGAGCAGCCTTCGCAGCTTGGGAGGACATTATACTCCAAGCCATTTGGCACAACTGGAGGAGCGTGCAAACAATACTGATATGATGAATGCGCAGATAGCCAAGGTGGAGACGCAGACGAGATTGCTCTGTGAGCTTCTCAATAAGTTTACCAATGGTCAGGCGGTTGGCATCCCTATGGCTTTGGTTGCTGATGGGGAGATAGAAGATAACAGACTCGTGGATTACGTTTCGGTTGGACTGTTTCTTGGTTTCAAGGTTGTCGGTAGCAAGACCACAAGGTCAAGTATAAAAGTGGTATTCGCGGTTAATGATGGTAGATGCAGATTAGACATTCCCCTTACCGAAGAGAGTAAGCTCATGACTATATACAATCAAACGCATCTTGGCGTGATGAGGCAACGACTGTCTAAAGTCACTCTTGACACATGGGATTCGCTATTATCTAATTCTACTCGCGAAAGGGTTTACATTGTTACTGGCAATCTGTTGTCGGGTATTGCCTATGCCAAGGAGTTCGGCAAGAATGTGGGCAACCGTAAATTGCGCCAGTTGGCAATTAACAAAGGGCGTGGACATCTCGTCACCTATACCGACGACATGGGGCGTGTAAAGAACGGCTATATGCTATCAAGGATGTTCCGCCCTACAGATATTCAGCTTTATGCACCAAAATCATAAAAATATGAGAACAGAACTAAATAATAATGCCACATTACTTCTGAAAGATGGCAATGTGGCACATGTTAATAACATCATCGGCAGTGGCGGACAAGGGTTTGTCTATTCCGTCACAGTAGATGGCGAAGAATATGCTTTGAAATGGTATAAACAGAATCCGGGAAACGTGTTCTATGAGAACCTGCAGAAGAATGCAGAAGACGGAGCTCCTTCATCATCGTTTCTGTGGCCAAAGGCTGTAACAAAGGTGAAGTATGGCAGTTTCGGCTACATCATGCCACTCAAGCCTGAAGGCTATTACGAGTTTAGCCAGTACAGACTGGCAAAGGTTCGTTTCTCCTCGTTCAGAGCAATACTGAACGCTGCCATCGAGTTGTGTGAGGCATTTAGGCTTCTTCACGCTAAAGGACTTTCTTTTCAAGACTTGAACGATGGTGGCTTTTTTATACATCCCGATACTGGACACCTGCTGATATGCGATTGTGATAACGTATTTCCGCATGGCGAGAGTTCGGGAGTGCTTGGCAAGGCAAGATACATAGCACCAGAGATTGTTTTGGGCAAGAACATGCCAAACAGTTATTCTGATCGTTTCAGTATGACGGTGATACTATTCATGCTTTTCTGCATTGACCATCCGTTTGAAGGAATGAATGTTGTTCGCTATCCATGTATGACCGAGGAGATAGAACGACGATTGTTCGGTGAGCAGCTTTGTTTCATGTATGATGATGCGGACACAAGGAATAGACCCGTGCGTGGTATTCACTCGAATGCGATAACGATGTGGAACTTGCTGCCCGATGTACTGAAGGATTCTTTTAAGCAGGAGTTTGCCAAAGCTAAATTGGATGCACCCGAAACGAGAATGACAGAGATGCAATGGATAGATGTCTTTACTGGTATTCGCGACTCACTCGTGAAATGTCCGTTGTGCGGCGACGAATCGTTTTTTAGAAGAACAGGTGTGGTATGTATCAATCGCAACTGCAGGGGAGCATCAACAGCAGAAATGTGGATGGAGACCGAAAGCCGTTCTATTCCGCTTTTCAATAACAACATCCTGCGTATGGGTAAAAGCGATGCCGTAACGGGACGTGTGGCATTGAAGCCTGGAGGCAACAATATTCTTCTCGTTCAGAATCTTACTACTCATGATTGGAGAGTAATCACTCCTTCCAACAAAAGTGTTACAGTTGCTCCACGAGGTTTCTTCCCGGTCAAGAATGGGATGAAAGTAGAGATAACAGATAACGAATCAACAATAACATATACAATAACTCATTAAATAATATCGACAATTATGGCACTTACCGATTACGAACTTACACCTGCGGCTCGTCGCACACTCAACCTCTTTCTTATGATTGACGTCTCAGGCAGTATGGCTGGAGAGAAAATAGCAGCAGTGAATGATGCTGTACGAAACGTTATCCCTATAATCAACAATATAGGTGAAAGCAATCCGGATGCAGAAATTAAGCTTTCTGCCATGACGTTCAGTGACACAGTTGTTTGGCAGACCCCACAACCGGTTGCTGCATCTCAACTGTCATGGAGCGATCAGACTGCCAGCGGTATGACCTGTTTGGGCAAAGCTTGCAACGAACTTAATCGTCAGCTCTCGCACAAGACTGGTTTTCTGAAATCAGCCTCTGGCTCATACGCTCCTGTAGTAATTCTCCTTAGTGATGGAGGTCCTACTGACGACTTTAACGAAGGAATGAAAACTCTGGAAGGAAATGCGTGGTTCCGCCATTCTACACGTATATCCATTGCGATAGGCAATGATGCTGATACCAACGTTCTGGGTATGTTTACTGGCAATCCCGAGTTGGTATTCCGTGTTCACAACATAGATGCTTTGAAGGCAGTAATAAAGGTTGCAGTTGTCACTTCATCCATGGTTTGCAGTCAAAGTTCTTCGGTCTGCACATCCTCATCAAACACAATGGCAACTCCCTCAAAATCTCAACTTACGGCTGATGCCATCGCTACAGAGCTACAAGGTGAGTTGGGCATAGATGTTGGCGACGATGCATTAATGAACGAACTGGACATTGACGAATTCGACTGATCATGAGATATGTTCACAACCAAACCGTAAAGGGTGCGAGCCATGCTGATGCTGGAGGAGAGTGTCAGGATGCCTCGCTATCCTGGAAGGATGAAGACATGGCTATGATTATTGTGAGTGACGGTCATGGCGGAGAGAGGCATAAGAATAGTGCTATAGGTGCAAAGTTATCTTGCCAAATAACGATGAGCCATCTGCGCGAGTTTTGCAACAATGTCGGGAATGAATGGCTAATCCACAACTCCAAGAATACTATCAGAAGACTTTGTATAAGCATATTGGCAGAATGGATTCACGAAATATCCTGCATACAGGACTCCGACGATATTGTTTCATACGGCTGCACGCTTATTGCTTATGTCCAAACGAAGCATTTTTGGTTGGCATTGCAGATAGGTGACGGCAGGTGCGTTGTGCTCAACAAAGCTAACGAGTGGAGCCAGCCAATTCCATGGGACGATCGTTGTATGCTGAATATGACGACATCGCTTTGTGATGAAGATGCTGTCAATGAGTTCCGTTTTGCATACGGAGATGCAGAATCTATACCCGAAGCTGTGTTTCTCTGCTCTGATGGTGTTGATGGAACATTTGGCTCAGGAGATTTGCTTTATGGATTTTATGCCAATATCATGAAATCTGTTTGCGATGATGGTATAGAAAAAGTTGCTAAACAATTACCGGAAGTTCTCTCTCATTACAGCAGAGAGGTTAGCAAAGATGACATGAGCATTGCTTTTATGCTATAATTACAAGAATATTTTATAATAAAAAAAACAAAACAATGGAGAAAAATCAAATGATGGATATGCATGTAGAAATGGGTCTTGACTCAGAAAATGTCATAGACAGCAGTTCGCTCGACCCTCTGTTCGAGGAAGCTGCACGCATAATCGTAACAATGCGGTCGGGCTTTGCCTCGTTGATTCAACGGCGCTTGTCTATCGGCTACGACCGTGCGGTCAGAATTATGGACCAGTTGGAAAAGGCTGAAATCGTGGACGTGGCACAGGGAAGCAAGCCGCGAGAAGTGAAGATTCAAGATGAGAACAGCTTGGAGAATCTGCTTGTGGCATTGCGCCGAATAACTAAAATCAGTAACATTCTGACTAACGAAGAAGCATACAAAGACATTGTTAATCTGCTGAAGCAGAAAGGTGACAAGCGATACATTGCCGTGCCTGATTGGGAAGACGAATGTGAAGGCGATGACGGTGACGGAACAGAAGTGTCAATATTCGGCATCGGACTGGATGACAATGATGAGATTTGTATTGCTGCAGTTGTTGACAATATCGGCTATGGTCATGGCCCTGACGATTTCCCGCAGGAATGGACCAAAGCCACCGAACTTTATGAGCCAGACTATTGTACCTTCCATAGATTCGTAGCCGACAACATTGATAAGGCAATGACAAAGGAGGAAGCTGACGAGGTAACAGAAGAATATTGGCATGAATAAAGGATGTTGGATAGCATTAAAAGACTACCAAACTGCTTGATGATAATGTTCCAACAGTCATTAATAACGTGACAACAGAGGAAGCCGAAACGCTGGAAAGGGAGTAGGCAAAACTTTTAAAATGATGTGAGACATGCTTTTATTTCTATTTGGTTTCTTGATAGTCGTATTAGGCGGTTACATACTGATAAGTCTCATACAACTCGCCTTTATGATTCTTGGCTGGATTATCCAAGCCATATTCAGTATCTTTGAATAAGTCTGCATATAAAGAAATTTTCATCGTATGTTAAGGAGGCATTACCCAGCCCTACCTGATATTCAACAAAAATTCAGAAGTTTTATGATTTCTTTGCTGCCTTTATTTTCTTTTCTCAGAAAAAAGGGATACTTTTCGCGCAACAACATTTTAAAACATAAAGAAATATGGTGAACAAAAACGAAACAACAAACAGTGGAAAGAAGCCTATCATCGACAACCACGAGGCTTTGCGTCTTATCGACCTCATCCAGCAGGGCGACTCTAATGCGGAGAACGACCTGGCTGAACTCGGAACAGTCTTCATCAAGGCTGTAGCAAAACAGTATGTCGGAAAGGGGCTCACCGCCAATGAACTTATAGCAGCCAGCCGCCACGGACTGATACGTGCCAGCCACAAGTTCGATAAGTCTCGTGGATTTACCTTTGCAGCTTATGCCGTGTGGTGGATGCGCCAGGCCATTCTGCAAGAGATTCACAAAAAAGAGAATAACAATTAAATACAAAGGATATGACATCACGAAAAAATGTTGGCGATATACGCCATCTGGTTGTATTCAGAGTTATGATAGAGGTTTGTGACACCGGATTGACTGATGATCAATACGGAGACCTGTTAGAATATCTCAAACATGATGAAGTACTTTGGTCTGATGAGAACAAGAACGACTTCTATAACGTAGCCACGAAATTGGCTAAAAAATGGATTGAAAAATGGAGAAGTATTGGCTGACAATATGTTTGTTGCACTCAAAAAGAACAGAGGATGAACTCGCATTGATTACCGATGTTCTGAACGGCGGCGAAGCGAAGAACGTCTTTCCTGATTTTCCGGTATCACATTCCGGTTCTTCCTAATAAAGAAACTTGGCGCAAAGGCAAAAAAGCATTACCTTTGCACCCAGTTTTATTCACTTAAGCAAAATAGAGTTATGACAATACTTGATAAAATTGCAGAATACATCGCAGGCAATCCCAAGCGACCTTTGCTTATCTGGTTTCACTCAAACAGCGAAATCGATGAGGCAAGACGCAGCATTGCGAGTATTCCCGGATGTGCAACATGTGGAGACAACGTTTACGAAAAGGACGGCGTTGTTATCGAAAAGAAAAAGATCTCAGATAGTGAAGGTATCAGATTTTTCCTGTTCCATCGCTACTTTGAGCAGCTGAAGGCTCCATTTCTGAAATATGCTATCGACTTGATGAACAAGACAGGACTTCCGGTTGTATATATTGCCAACGACTATTCAAAGGAAGAAGAGCCGCAACTCAATGTCGCAGCATTTGATGAATGGGATTATAAGTAGAAACGATTGTTTTTAATTAATATAAATACAATGGAGAAATATCATATAGGTCAGGAAATTCTGAAGGAAGTAAAGGCAAAGTTTCCTTCGGTGGCAGTCTTTGCCAAAGAACTGTGCAAATCCAGCTCTGCCACATACGAGATATTCGGCAAGACGAGTCTCGATACCGACTTGTTGCTGAAAGTCTCAAAACTGCTGGACAGAGATTTCTTCCGCGAATTCTCTGAGAAATGTCTGAACGGAGAAGTGGCGGTAGTAGATAAGCAGACGGCAGAGAACAGCATCTCGCTGCTCCTGCCAGAAGATAAACTGCATACAGTATCACCACCCCAAGCAAAGGATGTGGTGGAAGAATATCTTCTGATACCTCGCAAAAAGCCACTCGTAGTGTTCTACAGTGGGGCACGCAGTCGCAACCTACCCCGTTTTGTATGCAAAAAGGGCGAGGAGATATATGGCGAAGGCATGGTGAGAAACATAAAGCTCGAACCTGCCGAACTGATGCATTTTGAACTTGGCGTGATGTCGCTCGCCAAAATGCCGCAAAAGGTGGTCGTGATAAAATGCACTATGGCAAGAGACTATAACTCCCATGTGCTCATTGCCGAAAGACTGGCGGAGGAATCGGGAAAGCACGTCGTGCTGCTATGCCTAGACCCTATCCATATTCCTACGCTGCCCAATGGCCGAGTGGTGCTGAAGTCGCTTGCCGTATCTACTTTCAAATCTTGGAACCAACGTGTACACATATTCATAGCCGATGATATGGAAAAGCGTTTCGCTTATCTCATCGAACTGTTCCAAGCCATTAAAGGCGAGGGATATATGGACAGAATATACGATAGCATAGAGGGCAACGAAAATTGGGCAGACACATTGAAAGATTTGCTCAGTGAGGCAAAGCAGAATCTCACCACTTACGAAGATATTGTGTTGGAAAAAGGCTTCGATAAGGACAATCGTCAGGTGGAATATCATCAGGTGAGCACCATTCACCCCCCAATTAACGACTTGAACCGGCCAGAAAGGATTTCACATATCCGCACCCATCTGCGCTACCGCATGATTAAGGAGACGGGCAAAATATTCGAGTATGAGCCGATGAGTTTCGACCAAGTGAAGGGATGCGAGAAGCTATAAAGTATCGAAATTATATCACAAACAATAATAGACAAAGGCAATGAAAATATACATGAAAGTAAAGAAGGATATAGCATATAATGCACCATATCCTTGGAACAAGTACATTAAGGAGCAAGTTCGTGAAACTGTGTCTAAAGCAAGCAGTTTTATATTTGACGAAAAGTTTTATCCCATGTTTTACCAAGAGGATACACACTGCCACTTCATAACAGCAGCCAATGGTGAACGACACTTTCTGGATTTCTTTCTCAAATACGAACTTTGCTTTGTATGGGAATATGACGATTACGATAACGACGATGACTACTTCGAGGTCGCAAGTGCAGCAGATGTATATTTAGATGAAGAAGACAATGTTAAGCCTTCTAAGGAATACGTCTATCTTGGCTCATACAAAGATGGACAAAGTGAGCCTCTTACTCTTTCAGGACTTGTATTAGACCCAAAGAAACATGGTGAAATCTTAGCTGACTGCATGTTTACGGATGAATTCTCTGATAGACAACTGAGACGAGTTTTTGAGGCAAAACTATAAGCTGCATGAGAGGAATATTTCATTTTTGTGCCATTACACTACTGGCATGATACCGGCAGCAATGAGTATGCCCATGATATCGTTGCTTTCGAAATAAGTGGTGACAGTCTGAGATATTTGTATAACTATAAAATCGATTGACAAGACATGGAATCAGATTTAACTATCTTTGCATCCCAAATGCATAATATAAAAGTACGCTACCACATTGTGGGAAAACAAGAAGAGTTGCAAGAGATACATGACCTCTATCAGGCTTTTAAACAGAAAGAACGCCCAGTCATGGAAGAAGGCGAGGACGCTGATTGGGAAGGAAACATCATTTTAGCTCTTGGTGTTGACTATGGAACCAGTAATCTATGTGGCAATATCAAGAAATGTAAGCTTTCAGAAAACTTTCTCTATATAGAAGCGGATGAACTCGCATTGATTACCGACTTCCACATTCTTCTCAAAAATCGTTTCAAGGATTTGGAAATCTATTTCGCCACAGAAGACTCAGAAAACGAAATGTATGTAACTAATGATGCTGAAGGCAAGTATTTTCCAGACCTACCAGAGGAGCATTTCATAGCTCCATTAGATTATTGAGACGAAATTTCATTTTTCCAACCTTACTGATAAGGACTACAAGTTTTTTTGAATACATTTATAACGCTTGCAAGCTGTGTGATTTCCAACAAAACCAATAGCCAAGAAATGAGGGTGTGCCATAAACCAATGACACACCCTCTCGTATATTTACAGGCTTGGCATCTGAATCTCAGGAATTACCAGATCAGCCTCATCTTCTATCTTGTTGTTAAAGAACATACAATAATATATAGGCATATAAGTGATTCCATTTTCCGTATAGACTTTCTGCTCATTGCTCAGCACCACAGCCTCATGAATATGATATTCCGGGGTATCCAGGAACTTATCAAGTGCACTATGCACTGTATAATCCTTACCCGACTTGATTTCCACAGGCAAGACCGTCAGGTTTCTGTAATCATCAATCAAATAATCCACCTCACCTTTCTGCTTGTTATCATAATAATGAAGCACATAACCATGG
>OBRN01000045.1_pt1 | contig 39718 bp, 26 predicted proteins | sample 1475621 | NCBI WGS metagenome assembly OBRN01 (sample SAMEA3360684, study PRJEB22359) | human gut metagenome | biome: ENVO:urban biome; feature: ENVO:human-associated habitat; material: ENVO:feces | place: Bangladesh | collected 2011 | reverse complement strand
AAGCACCATAGTCCTTGATGTTGAAGGTGTTGGCTGATGTGATGGTTGGCAACTGTGGCAGAGAAACGGCAGTCCATCCTTCTGGAGTGTTCTGGGCCATCTGCTCGGCTGTGATACCTTCGAAAGTTTGTGCTTTAGTGAACATTGGCAGAGCCATGAGCGCAGCAAGCACGACTGTCTTAATGATTGATTTCTTCATTTCTTCTTAGGTTTATTTATTTTATTATTTTTGTATTCTATAAGATTTTCTGCAAAGTTACGACATTTTTGCTTATCGCATGCAGATAGTGAATGAAAAAGTACGAAAACGATTACGTATACCTTGCCGATAGAACCAAAAGAAAGACCGTATCCATCAGGAATCATCTCCCTAGGATACGGTCTTAAACCTAATGATTAACGTATGTCCTGATAGGTTTTCTTATCAACATAATGACTTTGATTAGTAACCAGGATTCTGGTCGGCTAATGTCAGCTTGTCATTGGCATCAATTGCAGCCTGTGGGATAGGGCGAAGAAGCTTCTTGCCGATATACTGGGCAGCCTTGTCTCCCATCTCATGGTTATACTTGGTGCAACGTGTTACCAGGGTCTGGGTTCTTCGAAGATCCATCCAGCGTGCCTCATTACCGAAGTTCTCGCATGCATTCTCATCAAGGATGTCATCGATAGTGATAGTTCCTGTAAGTGCAGGAAGACCAGCGCGCTGGTGAACCTCGTTGAGTCGTGCTAATGCCTTATCATTAACACCAGCCTTCAGATAAGCCTCAGCTGCTACGAGATACATCTCTGGCAAAGTGATGATATGGATGTCACGATAGCAGGTGTTCTTTTGGTTAGAAGCAGTCTGGCTATCGTCAAACTTCTTGCATGGATTTGAACCACATACTAGCGACTGGTTGTCATAATACTCTATATCGGAGCCATCCATATTCTGTGCCTCCTTAGTCTGTGTGTCCATCGGAATGCGATAGGTGTTTGCTCTGTTGGCTGGATCTATAGCCTTCCATGCAGCAAAGTCGGCATCGGTCTCATACCATGCAGAATAGTAACGAACCACAGGATAACCCTTTAGGCTCTCACCATTCTTATACCATGTCCAGTAGCCGGTACCTGCAGCATTTCCATTGTTCATATCTGGCAATTCCTTCATAAAGGTAGCATCGTAACGCAGGTCGCCCTTTTGGAAGCAATGCAAGGCATAGAGGGTTGGCACATAGCTGGAGGTAGTAGCCTTGATTGGATCCTCGCCACCACCCAGATAGTTGCAGTAGTAACCGCTCCATTCTGTACCACCTGATGTTGTATTGTTGGCTGTAGCCAAATCATATTCCACATCCCAAAGGAACTCTTCGTTGTCATCGCCCGATCCGTCTGCCTTCCAGAGGTCGGCAAATGGGGTAGTCAGTTTTCTGCCTGCAATCACCTCATCGGCAAGAGCTGCTGCCTTGGAGAAGTAGTCTTGTTTGTTGAGGTCCCATGCTGCAGAAAGGTAGGTCTTGGCAAGAATCGCCTTGGCTGTTTCCTGGCTGATTCTGCCGCCACCCTTGGTAGCTGTAGAAGCTTGGAGCACATTCTTACTGATAACATCTTCGAGCTCGCTGATGATATAGGCATATACATCTGCAGCAGAAGACTTAGGATATCCTGTGTCTGCTGTGGTGAGGAAGTCCTTCATGATAGGCACACCACCGAAGTTGTTTACCAGAAGATAATACTCGTAGGCTGCCAATACACGGGCTTCGCCTATCAGCTGACCTTTCGTCTTGTCATCAACTTGGGCTGTCTGTGCATAATATGACACAGAGTTGGCTGCACGTATACCTGAATAGAGGTAAGTATAGAGATTCTTGATATCCGAATTTTCTGGAGTCAAGGTCTCGTAAGTGTTCAATGCCTCGTTCATCTTGTTACGGGCATCGGCATACATGTCTGTACCTGCTGAGAAACAGCTAGTGAACAGAGGAGCTGCATAAACGTTTTGCAGATGCTGATAGGCATCATTGACGAGGTTGTTTAATCCCTCTTTTGTCGCAAAACTCTGTTTAGCAGTTACATTCGACTTGTTGCTAGCATCCAGGAAGTCGCTGCAACTTGTCATGGTTCCCATGCAGCAGGCCGCCAATGCTACGCTATATAATATCTTTTTCATAATTGTTTACTTCATTTAATGAGATTAGAACTTAAGATTTACACCAAACTGGTAGGTTACAGATGATGGACCGCCATTCTGCAGATTCTGTGATGCCCACTCTGGGTCGAAGCCCTTGTAGTTGGTGAAGCAGAATGGGTTCAGAACGTTTACATAAACACGGAGATTTCTGATACCTGCCTTGCTTACTACGCTCTTAGGCAATGTGTAACCCAGGGTAATGTTCTTAACCTTGGTGAAAGAGGTCTTCTGATACTGGAAACCTTCTCCCTTGGCTGAACCCTTGTCGCCGAAGTAACCACCCATAGATGCATCGCTGTTGTTTGGATAAGGATACTTTCCGTAGTGGGTCTCTGTGGCGGTTGTAATCTCACCTGTTGCATGATCGATGATTGGTGCTCCTTTTGGTATGTAGTAATCCAGTTGCATGTGGGCATTACCACGGTCGCCATACTTCATATACTTCTCATGGAAGTAGCTGCGTGACCAGAATCCGCTCTTTGTATAGAACATGATAGAGAAGTCGAAACCCTTGAAGTAAACATTGGTAGAGAAACTACCTGTCCAGCGAGGATCTGTGCAGCCATAAATCTGCTTATCGTTGTCGTCAATCTTACCGTCATCGTTCCAGTCGTTTACTGCCATCTGACCTTCATACCACTTATACTTAGTGCCATACTTCTCGTAGAATTCCTTCAGGGTATAGTGCTTGTCACCATTCATGGTGTGCATGGTTACACCCTTGTCGGTGATGACATCGGTATGGGTATAGTCACGGAGTACATTCAGTGGTTCGCCGATAAACCAGTTGTTGGCTACCTCATCAACCTTACCATTACTCAACTCCTTAATCTTGTTCCAGTTGCGGGCGAAGTTTACATTCGCACTCCAGGAGAAGTCTTTCTTGTTGATGATGTTAAAGTTCAAACCGAGTTCAATACCTCTGTTCTGGACAGAACCTACATTGAAGGTTGAAGTCTTCTCACCAGTTTCGATAGGCACTGAACGTGACATAATCTGACCATCAGAAAGACGGTTGTAGAAGTCGGCTGTTACATTGATGCGGTTTTTCAGGAAACTCAGGTCGAGACCTACATCAAATTCCTTTACCTTCTCCCAGATGAGTTCTGTATTTACCAATCCGTTAGGATGATAACCCTGTACCTCTTTGCCATCTATGGTTACATAAGATGGACCTGTAGCAGAAGCGATAGTTACATAGTCACCCACATTGTTGTTACCGGTAACACCATATGACAGACGGAGTTTAGCATTGTCTAACCAGTTGTTGAACTGCTTCATCCAAGCTTCATCAGAGATACGCCATGCTGCAGCTACAGAAGGGAACCAGCCCCATCGGTTGCCGTCTGCGAAGCGTGAACTGCCATCGGTACGGAGTGTAGCTGTAGCCATGTAACGTCCCTTGTAAGAATAGTTGGCACGGAAAGCAAATGACTCCAATGATGACTCAGTATAAGAAGAGGAGAGCGTCTTGTCGCCGCTGGCTGTTCCCAGGTTGTGGAATGTAGTATGGTCGCTGGCGATACCCTTGCCTTCTTCATACTGGTATTCTGTATTGCTCTTGTAGAGTGAGAACAGTGCCATGGCACCAACGGTGTGGTCGCCAAATGTGCGGTTGTAGTCAAACTGGTTGTCCCACGTCCAGTCTACACGGGTTGTATTGGCAACGGATCCGAAGTTGGTCTTGTTCTTCTGGTAGTAAGTTGAACCTACGTCGTTACCCTCGTTCAGACCTGTTGCATAGAAGATGCCCTGGCGCTTATGAGAGTAGTTAGGAGAGAAGGTGGTTGTAAACTTCAATCCCTTGATGATGTTGGCACGCAGATAGAAGTTACCCATCAGTCGGTACATCTTGGTCTCATTGGTATAGTTGCCGTCATTCAAATCGATGAGCGGGTTATATGTAGATGTAAACTGTGCAGATGAACCAAAGGCTGCCTTTGCTCCCGGGTTAGGAATCAGGTTGCCATCTGCATCTGTTGGAGAAACGAATGGGTTGAAATAGAATGCATTCACGTATGGAGAATAAGTACCATCAGTACATACGTCCTGGGTGCGGCTCATTGACATGTTGGTAGAGAAACCTGCCTCGAATATCTTGGAGAGCTTGGCATCCATTGCTCCCTTGAAGTTGAAACGCTCATAGTCGTTGCCTTTGAATACGTTCTCTTCTCCCTGATAACCCATACCTACACGGTAGTTGATCTTGTCTGTAGCACCGGCAGCACTGATAAAGTGGTTCTGCTGGGCGGCAGTGCGGGTAACCAGCTTCTTCCAGTCGTAACCGTCGAAACTTGGATCCATCATCAGCTCATAAAGTTTGGAGTCTTTGTAGCTGGTTGCTCCCTTGCGGGTCAGGAAAGCAGAATTCAAGTCGGTATCCTTGATGATGTAGTGTGGATGTCCATCAGCATCTACACCTTTGCGGCTAGAACCATCGTAGCTCTTTCCATCAAGCGTGGTATATCTGGCAAATCGGTAATCCATAAACTCGTTAGCATCCATAAACTCAGGCATGCGCGCCAACTTCTTGATACCATAATATCCGTCATAAGAGATGGTAGCCTTCTGTGCCTTGTCTGCACCCTTGCTGCCCTTGGTGGTAATCATGATGACACCGGCAGAGGCACGGGAACCATAGATGGCGGTAGAAGATGCATCTTTCAATACGTCGATGCGGTCGATATCATCAGGATTCAGGAAGTCCATGTTGTCGCAAACGACACCATCGATAACATACAATGGCTGTGCCTGCTTGTTGATAGAAGCCTGTCCACGAACCTGAATATTGAAGCCTGCACCTGCGCGGCTACCAGACTGGGTGATGTTGACACCAGGAACAGAACCCTGCAGAGACTCTGCAAGATTGGTAGTACCACGAGCGGCTATCTTTTCTGAGTTGACAGATGCGATAGAACCAGTTACGTCGCGTTTACGCATAGTACCATAACCAACGACAACGACCTCGTCAAGGGCTGCATTGTCATCTTCAAGTACGATGTTCCATGTTTTCTGACTTCCTACTTTTACTTTCTTAGGCTTGCAGCCGATGTAGCTGAAAGTCAAGACCGCATTAGGGTCTGCGTTCTGAATGGTAAACTTACCGTCAAGGTCGGTGATGCCACCTGCTTTACCATTCTGGTCAGTAATGGTTACACCAATCATTGGTTCGCCATTAGCATCCTTAACGGTACCTTGGATTGTTTTCTGCGCAAAAGCGAGGAAACAAACCGAACTCAAGGTCAGTGCCATGCTGGCACGTTTCAGTTGTTGATACATAACGATGTTTGTTTTGTAGGTTATTATTATATCTTGTTAAGTTTTGGTCTAATTGAACTTATTTGCGATTAGTTGTAGTCGTGTTTGATTCTCAATAGATCATAAGAAATCTTAGATTTTTGATAATAATCTTTTGATTTCTGCTACAAAAGTAGTGAAAAATCTCAAACAACGAACAAAATAATTGAAAAATCTAACGTAAACGTTTTCACTAGTGTTTCTTCTACAATATTGCCTTTAATTGTGTAATTCAGGCTTGCAAGTGAGCCTTACGTAACGTTTAACTGAGGCTTATTTGAAGTTCAAGTGAGGCTTACTTGAACGGTTAAAGAGGCTTATTTGAAGCTCAAATGAGGCTTACTTGATGTGAGCAGGATGTAGCCGGAATTACGTCGCGACGTATCTGTTACTGCGTCGTGACGCGCCGATTGCTACGTCGTGACGCCTCAGATGCTACGTCGTGACGTAATTTCGGGAACATCGGCTAGCGGAGCAGCTTACCAGGGGCGTGGTAACAGGTGGCAATAAGGTGACAATAAAAATACCCCTTATTGCCACGCGTTATTCGCTTATAATCAGATGGTTAAGTCTAAGTGTGATATTAGTGGCATTAGATTTGAGAAAAAAACTTCTGCGGAAGTCTTTCACCACAAGAAAACAAGTTAGAAATAGCATAAAGAGGATTGACTAATCAGTTATTTATAAAAAATCAGAGGCTTCAGCTGGCTTGTAGATCCGACTGCGCTGGCTTGAAGATTCGATTGCGCTGGCTAGAAGATTCGATTGCGCTGGCTTGAAGATATGACTTCGTTGTCTCGAAGATTCGAATTCGTAAGCAGAATGAGACGGATTTGTTAGCAGAATGAAGTGACTGAGTTAGCTGGCAGAAGTGACTGAATGAGTTGACAGAAGTAGCTGAGTTAGCTGACTGAAGTGGCTGAAATAGCGAAAAAAAGAGGGCATGTCATCCCACTTATGACACACCCTCTCTATTATTCGTATAGTATTATTGTTTCAATTTTTTAATCTCTTCAACAGTTAATCCAGTGGATTGGGAAATGATGTCGATTGGTGTGTTGAAAGCAAGAAGTTTGAGAGCGATGTTTAGGGCTTTTTCTTTTTCCCCTTCTGCTCTTCCTTCTGCTCTTCCTTCTGCTCTTCCTTCTGCTCTTCCTTCTGCTCTTCCTTCCATTAAGCCATCTTGAAATCCCTCGTCACGGCTAGTGTCGAATAGGCTTTTCATATGTCTAACAGCTTCTAGATGTCGGTAATAAGCTTGCTTGTCTTCTTGTGAGAGTGAATCCACACGAAGTCGCTCACGTGCTTCTGGTAATCCTGCAGCAGTGGCTTCGGAGCTGATTGAGCCTGTTTTCAGAAATTCTATCCATTCGTCAAGAGGGGTAGTTGCTATCTTGTCAAAATCATTGACACGTAGTATGTAGTACTCAGGGAACAAGTCGCCAGGGCTCTTTCTAAGTTTTAAATCTTTATCCTTGATGCCAAAGAATTTCTCGTTCTGTCGGATGGAGAGTTTCAGAATGTCGTGTGGTTCGTGTTCGCCGATGAATTCGGTTTTACCATGGTACACATAATCTTTTCCTTGTCCTAGTTCGAAATAGACGATGTTAATGGAATACACCTTGCGAACCGCTTCGTATGGTTTCCCAAGACCAATATACTCTGTTATTGCCTTAGATACGCCATAGAGCATGCGATGGAAATAAGTATGCTCACGACTATTTTGTACTTCAATGATGCATAACTGTTCATCCTCGCTTTCTGCCAGAATATCTACTCGGTTATATTTATCGTCTTCGTCTTCTTGGTTACTTTCGCTCTCCAGGAAGCGGTGAATCTTAAATTTCTTTCCAAGTAATGAAGACAGGAAACCCTCGAGCACAACATAGTTAGCCTTGTTGCGCAGCAGGCGTTTCATCGCCCAGTCAAATCTTATATAGTTTTCTCCGTTCATTCTCTTTTCTTTTATTTCTTAATATCACGCTGCAAAGATACGCTTTTCTTTCGTAACTTCCAAGAAATTAACAAAAAAAGTTTTTGTTAGTGGTGGGGGAGAGGGAGAGATAACAAAAAAAGTGCAACGCCCGGTGTGGGCATTGCACTTTTATATTGATAATAGGATTACTTCCACTTAGAAGCACCTGCTTCACTGTCAAGATTTGCGTTGAACTTGAATTCACCCTTTGCTGGATTTGTCCAAAGATCTGTCTCAGAACCCTTGAAGTCGATGAGACCTTCTATGCCGTATGTTTTAGCGTCTGCACCGATAGGTGTGTAAGCAAAGTTAGTCTTGTATGAACCTGCAACAGAAAGCACTGTGCTTTCTCCATTCAGAAGAACACTTCCCTTAGCGCCTGGTGTGTAAAGCTGAAGTTTTGCTCCTGCACTTCCGTCTGTAGCCATAGAAGGACCAAAGATGCTGTTGGTGATGTTCAAGTTTGCTGCATTTGTAGCAAAACGGAACAATGGTGTGTTAGCATTTGCTGTAGTCTCCATTGGAGCATAGCAGAATGTACAGTTGTTTACATTTACAGTAGGAGCCTGGGCAGTCTTACGTAAGTCGCAAAGCATAATAATGTTTGTAATAGTACAATCATCGAATGTTACGTTGCGGAAATCTCCACCCTTATCTGCGATGGTTACAACACCCTGATCGCCGACACCATCAATTGTACAACCCTTGAAAGTAATGTTCAGGAAGTTGTCGCTGTTCTTCTGTCCTCTTACTACACCACGGAAGCCGCGGATGTAGCAATCGTTGAAGATGAGTTCACTGATGGTAGAGCCAGTACCGCTGACATTGATAACCTGACGGCCACCAAAGCTCTTGTCTGTACCTGCGAGGAACGCATCCTTATCAGCTTGCTTATCGCTAATCATATCGATGCTTTCGAACTTCACCTTATCGATATTAACACCCTTCTTGACGTTCATACCACCGGAGAAGGTGAACTGAGCGTTACCGCCCAATGTCATACCGGTTATGAAGGTTACATTGCGGTCGAGACTGATAGAGTTGTTGATCTTGTATTCCTGTTCACCACGGAGGATGATAGTCATACCGTCCTTTACCATATTCCAGAACTCAGCAGTCTTCAATGTATCCTTAGCTTCCTTAGCATCCCAGTTGCGGGTATCGAGCCACATGCCTTCTCCATACTTCTCGTCGAAGTTGACGCTAGCCTTGGTTGTAGCTGTAGTTTTACCTGCATAGGTAGTATTATTGAAGTCAGAAGAACTGTCGTATGTCTTGAATGTGTATGATGTTTCTGGCTGCAAGCCATAGACATCTACATATCCCTGAGCATAGTCAGCATCGCTTACTTTGACCTTAATAGTATCTTGGTTTTCTGCGTCTTCAGCAGGGCAAGCCATTACATATTTGATTGTCTGACCACCTTCATCCCAAGATACACGAGCTGCGTTATCAATAGCCTTGGCACCTGAAACCTTAGTAGGGTAGTTGATGCTCTGGGCCTTTACCTCATAATACTCAGATTCCTTATTGTTGCCAATACACTTGATTCTTACACCATACTTCTCGTCCCATCCTAAGTCATCGAAAGTATAGGTATCATCCTCTGTTGTGGCTTTCTTGATTACTTTCAGGTGGTTTGTGCCATCTTCATCTGTTGATGTCACAAGACCCAATTCCAACTCATAACCCGTGGCACCCTGGATTTTGTCCCATTCTACCTTCAAGGTATTTGAGTTAACAGTTGCGCTTGCAATTGGACGGAACAAACGAGGTGCATCGCCCAAGTTGTCATCGTCGCTACAGCTTACCATTGTGGTACCAACTGTAGCAGCGAAAAGCATAGACAATATATATTTATTGTATTTCATAATTACTTACTTTTATTTGTTATGGACTACATAACCCGATTTACTTGTTGCGAATAGCATAACCATCGTTAGACAATACGCCGTTTGAAGAAGCGATGTTGTCCTTAGGGATAGGCAAGATATATGGAGTTACCTTTTTGCGGAGAGGCTCCATGTCTTCTGCACCTGTTGTCACAACTCCGTCTGTCAGACCAAACCATGAGTACAAGAATGCCTCATTCATGATACCCTTCTTGATCTTATTGCCATCTGCGTCGGTTCCATACTCTGTTTTTGTAGTAGGATCTGTATCGCTAACAGACATATAAGTATCCAAGAACTTGATGTATTTTAATCCATCGAATGTAGCTCCAGCAGTCTTGATATCATCATCAGCAAGTGTTTCTGCCTCTTTGTATGGGCTTGCGCTGTTATCACGATAAGTGAAATAGTTGTTCTCGAACTGAATCTCGCCATTTACATAGTTGTAGTAGAGGCGTGGTGCGATACCCATGTCAACAATTTCCTTATTCTTGTCGTAGATGAATTCACCATTCTCCAAACGAAGCTGGTTATAGTTCATAGTTACGTCACGAACCCACTCCAAAGTATTAACGATGGCGTCTGAGTAGTAGTTCCAACGAACGAGGTCGAACTTGCGGATGCACTCGCCACCAAACTCCCAAGCACGCTCGTTGATGATAGCTTTCTTGAAAGAGTCGTGATCGTTGAGATTATCAACATATTCATTCACCATCTCGTTCTTGTTGGTTGCATTTGCAAAGGCACGGTTACGAACTCGCTTCAACATTTCCTTAGCCTCAGCAGTAGGACCATTGTTGATTTCGTTATCAGCTTCAGCGAGAAGCAACAATACGTCAGCATATCGGAGGATAGGGAAGTTGATACCTGTACCCTTAGACTCAACGTTGTTGACGCTCAGATCCATGCGGCACCATTTAGCTGGCTGGATGTTGACACCATCCACTGCAGCCTGCTTGCTGTCATACAACCAGCGGTAGTTAGCACATGTAGCCTTCAGACGCTGGTCTTGTGCGTTGAATGAGCATGCATAGCTTGGAGTCAGGTTGGTATAAGTAGAACCAGAACCCTTAGAACTTGAAACTACGCTCAAGCCAAGACACCAACCGATATCACCACCTGAGTTTGGAACATAACCCATCTCGAACAATACATCACCATTAGCTGGGTTGCAGCCGTTGATTTCATTATCAAAAATCTGCTTGAAGTTGTTGTTGAGCTGACGGTCCTTCAAGGAAATCAACTTCTTGGCATAAGCCTTAGCAACCTTGTAGTAATCGTCTGCAGAAGTAGCAGTAGCCTCGTTACCATTTTCATCAACATAATGTACAGTATATTCATCGCCTGTACCTGTGCTGCGGGCCATTGTACCATCAGCCTGCATAGAGTAACCTGCACGGAACATAGCCAACTTGGTAATGAAACCGAGGGCGAACTCACGGTTCATACGCTCTACTGTAGCTTTGCTGCTCCACTGCATCTCACCCTCGTTGTTGATGAGGTCCTGAATCAAGTGAGTATAGATGATGTTCTTGTCTGTACGTGGATCATTGTGCATATCGTCCTTTGATGTAGGAGTTGTTGCAAATGGCACGTCACCCCAGAAGTTACACATCAGGAAATACCAGTATGCACGAAGACAAATAGCCTCACCATGAAGTTGCTTCATATCTGCATCTCCATTCTTATATGCATCGCTTGCCTCAATTCCCTGAATGCACTGGTTGGCGAAATCAATGGCTTTCTGGGTGTTGTTCCAGCAGTTCTTGATATCACCGAAGTATGATGGGTTCAGTGCCCAAATACCACGACGGGTAGTCTCAGAAGCTTGAGCCTTCTTGACGAAACCGATTTCAACGTCGGTATTCTGCATCCAGTTGGTGCTCATACGTGATGTATAAGTGTCCTCGCAGAAGTAGGCATATACGTGGTCTACCATCTTGCGGGCATCAGTTGCGTTTGAACACAGGTAGTTCAAATTGTCTGTAGACAAAGTCTCTGTGTCCAATAAGTCACTACAAGAGTTAAAACTTGCTCCTGCAATGAACATTGATATATATAGAAATATACGTTTCATATTTTGTATCTTGTTTTCTATTAGAATGAAATGTTTACACCTGCTGTCCAAGAGAATGACTTAGGATATGATGAGAAGTCGGCACCTGGAGTCAAACCGCTGGTCTTGCTGCCACGGATTGATGAGTTAACCTCTGGGTCATAACCTGAGTAGTTGGTCAAGCAGAACAAGTTTGTCAATGTGCAGTACATGCGCAGTGAGTTGCAAGCGAACTTCTTGGTCCACTCCTTAGGGAATGTGAAACCTACTGTCAAGTTCTGCAAACGGAGGAATGAACCATCCTCAACAGCCCATGATGAAGGTACAGGGTTGTTATCTGACAAAGTTGCTGCGCTCCAAATAGAAGCATTTGCATTCATATTCTTCAATGTCTCGTAATCTGTTACGATTTCACCAGTAGCCTGATCCATGTAAGTCCATGCCTTACCGCCCAAAGTTACAGGAGTCATTTCCTGACGGAGACTTGCGTATGTATTACGGTATGACTGTGATGTAACCATCTTGTCGAGGTTGTAAACGTCATTACCTACTACGAAGTTGAAGTTGGCAGTCAGGTCAAACCACTTGTATGTAGCGTTAAGGCCGAAACCACCCTGGAATTTAGGCTGAGTCTTACCGATGATGGTACGATCTGACTCTGAAATCTTCTTGTCACCATCAAGGTCTCTAACCTTCATTGCACCTGGACGGAGACCTGCCTTAGAACCTGCAGTAATGAATGAACCATCTACAACGCCATCTTTCAAGATGTAGTTACCGCTCTTGTCAAATACAAACTGAGTCTTGCCGTTCTCATCGGTTGTGGTCTGGAAGTCATCAACTGTGTAGAAACCGTCGCAAACGAAACCATATACCAATCCGAGAGGCTGACCTACAACAACTCGGTAGTCGTCGTAACCGCGCATGTCGGTAGAGAAGGCACCAGAGTTGTAAGACTGGTAAGTCTGACCACCAGCCAACTTGTCAACCTTGTTCTTGTTGAAACCAACGTTGAAGTTGAAGTTCAAAGAGTAATCCTTCTTGCGGAGGATAGCTGCATTCAAGTTCAACTCAACACCACGGTTAGATGTCTGACCGATGTTCTGCTGCATAGAAGTATAACCGATAGCTGTAACAGGAGCATCGAGGAGCAGGTCCTTTGTGGTGTTCCAGTAGTAATCCAAGCTACCTGAGATACGCTCATCGAAGAAACCAAAGTCCAAACCAACGTTACGTGTAATGGTGGTTTCCCACTTCAATTCTGGGTTAGCCAACTGAGAATTGTTCAATGTATAGTGAGGGTTCTGCTGGTTACCTGCACCATAATATTTTCCGCTACCATAAGCCTTGTAAGTTGTCTCATACATGGAAGAGCTGATACGGTTGTTACCTGCTGTACCATAAGAGAAACGGAGTTTCAGGTTAGACAACCAGTCCTTTGTATTTATCATCCAAGGCTCCTCTGCGATACGCCAACCCAATGCGGCAGCAGGGAAGTAGCCCCAACGGTTGTCCTTCACGAACTTAGAAGAACCATCGGCACGCATAGTGAATGTCAGCAAATAGCGGTCTGCATAAGTGTAGTTCAAACGGCCGAAGAAAGAAAGAGTACGATCTTCCTGACCCAATGAAGAGTTGATGGTACGGGAACCTGTTGCACCTGAGTTTGATGCAAGACTTGCAAACATCTTCTCTGGAGCAATGTCCTTCTGGAAGTATTTAGCGATAACACTGAGGCTCTCATTGTTTGTTGCTACATACTCCTGGCCAATCATGGCGTTCAGATTGTGTACCTTGTTAAATGTCTTGTTGTAAGTCAAGGTATGGGTCAAACGGAGCTTCCAAGTATCTTTCTTGGTCCATTCACCCATAGGAAGGCTACCGCCATCCTTTACAGCCTTGTCACTCAAAGCTGCATAATAATCTTTCTGCTGGAAGAAGGTGTAGTCGTAACCTGCCTCTGCACGGTATGTAAAGTTCTTGAGGAACTTCCATGTAATGGCACCATTATAATTGTAACGGCGTTCATTCTTTCTTCTCCAGTAGTCATTTACCTTATCCTGCAAACTGCGGGTAATAGAGATGTACTCATCATACTCATCGTCTGGAAGAGTTGAAGGATCGATGTCGAGCTGATCGTAAAGACCGTTTACAGGACCCTTGGTAATAGCCTCATAAGAACGAATCTTATAAGTACCACCACCTGTACCAACACCCTTGGTTGTAACATCAGCCAGACGCATACCGAAGTCGAGCTTCAAGTTCTTGCAAATCTCATGATTCAACTTGAAGTTTACATTGAAACGGTCGTAACCGTTGGTTTTCATCAAACTGTTGTCGTTGGTGTAAGTACCGCTGAGGTTGAACTTAGTCTTTTCAGAACCACCGCTAACACTTACGTTGTGAGACTGTGAGAGATCGTGATTACCGAACATCTCGTTCTGCCAGTCATGCCCCTGCTGATACTGATACAAGTCGAGGTCTCCGAAAGAACCGAAACGCTTTTCGAAGCTACTGATATCAGATGTACCGCGGAGAGCAGCACGCTCATAGTTGTACATAACGTACTGATAAGGAGTCATGGTGTCAAGAGTCTTGGCGATACTCTTGCCCTGAACGTAGCCATTGTAAGAAACAACAGTCTTACCCGACTTAGCACCCTTGGTAGTAACCAGGATTACACCATTTGCACCCTGAGAACCATAGATAGCTGTAGAAGCAGCATCCTTCAATACGGTAATGTCCTCAATGTCAGAAGGAGCAATGTCACCGATGCTGGATACAGGGAATCCGTCTACGATGTAGAGAGGAGAGTTGTCGCCAGTGATAGAACCACCACCACGCACCTTGATGATCATTTCTGCATCAGGTGAACCGTCGGTAGTTGTAATCTGCACACCAGGCAACTTACCTGTCAAAGCTTCTGCTGCATTTGTAACAGGAACCTTGGTCAGGTCTTCACCCTTTACGGTAGCAACGGCACCAGTCAGATCCTTCTTTTTAACTGTACCGTAACCGATGACAACGACATCGTTGAGGGAGTTAGCTTCGTCCTCGAGCTTTACTGAAATGGTTGTTTTACCTGCAACATTAATCTCCTTAGCTTTCATACCGATGTATGAAATCTTCAGTTTCTTACTGCTGCCTTTCAAATTAACGGTGAAGTTACCATCAATATCAGTGATACCACCATTACCTGCTTGACCAACCTCCATGACAGAGGCGCCGATAATAGGCTCACCCGTATTGTCAGTAACAACGCCTTTTACTGTTTGTGCAGATACACTTGTTACTACGAACATCAGTGCGCCTGCCAAAGCAATTTTCTTTTTTCTAAAATTACCAGACATACACTTTAGGTTTAGATAAAACTTATTCTAAATTACTAATTTTCTAATGTTTTTTCTTAATGTTTTTAAGTAGAATCCCAATCCTCAGCAGTTGCTTGCTGAAGGCTGTTCCTTTGGGAGACCGAAGGCTCCGGTGGGGCAATCTAGATGCGTAGCGTAAGCTAAGTCTTGGTTTTCTTGCTGCAAAATTAGATAAAAAATATGAGAATCGGGGTATGTTGGGGGTAAAAAAAACACGTAAACGTTTACAGGTTTTTGCGTAAATGCTCTGTTTTTTACATTTCGACGGTCTGTTTTCTCAGTTCCCGTTTCTGCTGTTTCAGAAGCTGAGGGAACAAAAAAAGTGCAATATCCGGCACCCTTCTGAATGAGGATGGGGATATTGCACTCTGATAGTTATCTGTCAATCTAATTACTTATGGTCTCTGTTTCTTTACTTTACGATGACCTTGCTTGTCTTCTTGCTGCCATCTGCCAGGGTCTTCACAATGATGTTGATACCCTTCTGAAGATTTGAGAGCTGGGTGCCGTCGGCTGCGAAGATGGCGGTCTTGATGACTGCTGCATCTGTAGCTGAGGCGATGTTTTGGATGCCGGTGCTCAGGACTGCTGCTGTTGCTTCGCTCAGTCCGCCCATCTCGTTGGCTGCACGTACACTCCATGTTGCTGAAGCATCATCTACGAGATAGGTTGGCTTGATGGTGAAATCTACCACCTTACCATTCTTGCAAACTGCCCAGAGAAGAGCGTAGTCGTTGTTGTCCCAAGCGAGGGTTGTACCGTTCAGCTTAACGTTGCTAGGTGCTGATGCCTGCTCGGTAGCTGCAGTTGGATCCCAGTCATCATCCTGACCCATTACTGTTTCAATGGTGTAGGTTGCAGCTTCCTCTGCTGTGAGGATAGGGTCTCCTGCTGTTTCATTACGACGGTTTACATAATTGTCACCATCCTTTGAATCGTAGGCATCGTAAACTTTTTTTCTGTCCTTGAGGTCTACTACGCTACCTGTTGATGTGTATGAGTTGTATTCAGCGAAACGCTTAGGGTAACCGCCACTCATCTCGTTCCATCCTGCTGCTGATGGGATAGCTTCCATCTTGGTGTCGATGTAGAGTGCAATAGGTGTGCCTTTGCCCCATGGACGTCCCAAGGTGTAGTTGCCGTTTAGGTCTTTTGCCGCAGTAGCATCCTTGATAGTACAGTCTTTGAAGATGTAGCCATACTTCTTTGGCTGAGAAGGAACTGCGAGATAGCCTCCCTTTTCACAGATCCAGAGTTTTACATTATTATAATATACATCACCCTTACCGCAGAGGTAGTCGGTACGACCACGAAGGATTCCGTCTTCGAAGTAGAATTTACCATTCTGGTTGTTTGATACGTAGGTATCCTGGTAAGCCCAGAGGTTTACGTTCTTGCAGATGGTCTTGTTGCTCTGGTCGTTGAGTACGATGTCGCGACCCTTGGCATCACCCATACTGCTGTACATCTTCAGATCCTGGAAATAGGTGTTTGTTGCTCCCTTCTGCAAGCAGAGTACGTCACCCTTGCCGATACCTTCCAATACGTTGGCTGATTGGCCTGAGTTTGGAACGGTGTTGGTCAGTGAGGTGTTGTCCATGCCTTCACCAATGATTGATACGTTTGGCGTATTCATATAGGTGGTTGGGTTAGCATAACTCTTGCCGTCGCTACCTGTTACCTTACTCTTCTCGTCAGCAGGAATCTTGTAGTCGCCCTGCTTGATGAAGATGCGGAAACGCTTGCTAGTATCTGTACGCTTAGCTGCTGCATCAAGTGCTGCCTTGAAGTCTCCGTCGGTTGGTACGATGAAGTCGTAGAGTGCTTTGGTTACTGCTGGCTTGGTCTTGGTAGTGAAGTTCAGAACAATTGCCTGGTCTGTGGCATTGTCTGTCAAATCGGCTACCGAACCTGCAGCGAGTGTGAAGGTATAAGCTGTAGCGTAGTTCAAGCCTTTGTATGCGAAGGTGATGGTCTTGCCTGATACAGTTCCTTCTATCTTTGCTGTTCCGAGAGTGGCTGCAGCGTTGTCGGTGAGTTTTACCTTCTCATCAAAAGTCAGTACAATCTTGCCGTTGGCAGATGCGTTGGTTGCGCCTTCTGCTGGTATGGTGCTTACGAGTACAGGGGCCTTGCCGTCGTTAACGAGCTGGGCAGTACCTGTGATGTAGATATTTGTGATAGAGATTCCGTCGTTGTCGCCTGTTGCTCCCTTGATAGAAGAAGTCTTGTCGGCAATCCAGCGGATGTATACTTCTGCCTTGTTGTTTGCATCGGCTGGGAGAGTGAACTCGCCATCGGTCCAGGCTTTAGTTCCTGGCATCTTGATGGCGCCTACCTTGGTCCAGTCGGTGCCGTTGAGAGAGTATTCCACATTATATGTTTCGTATGCATTATAATTGTAGAGCATACTGCTCTTTACCTTGATATCGGTGAAGGCTGTTGCGTTGACCTTGGTCTGCCAATAGGTTTCGCCCAGTGCCTTGGTTTTCTTGGAGGTCCAGTTTACAGCTGCATTCTTTCCTTCGTAGCCGCCAGCACTGTTGCTCTTGTCGAGCCATGCGTATGTATTTCCGTCTGCATCGCGCAGGATGAGCTGGTCTACATCGTTGTCTTCTGCAGCGAAGTCTGCTGTACGACCTTCTCTTGCTGACTTATAGAAGTCCCAGCCTGCGATGAAGTCTTTTGCAGAATATGCTGCAGTGTATGATTGGTCGACATTCATCTTTATTTTGCGTTCTGCTCCTGTTTCACCATCATTCCAGTTGGTAAAGGTGAGGATGTCGTTGCTGCTGGCTGTGAGGGTTACTTCTGTTCCCTCTTCATACATATTCTTTCCGTTAACAACGGTTGGGGCAGGAGTTGCGCTTACCATATAGTCTTTTGCACCACCTTCTACCTTGTAATCTAAAGCGTAGGTGTTTATCTTCTCAAAGTTTGCCTTCAATGCTGTGTTGGCAGAGATAGAGAAGGTATATTCTTCATCTGTAGATACTACCTTATTATTGGCATCTGTCCAATTGACAAATTTGTAGCCGAAATTTTTTGTCGCAGTTACGGTGATTTGTGTTTCTGCGTCAAATACTGTACCAGAAGGAGATACTTTGATGGTTCCTGCTCCTGCATTTGATACAGCAGCTGACAGGGTATACTGTGCAACCTTTTCAATGGTTCCGTTCAGAAGACCATTGATGTGTACATCGGCAAAGCCTTGCTGCTTAGTAGAGCCAACGCCAACGGTGCAGCTCAGCGTGAAGCCTTCTGCTGATGTCAGTTTGGCTTGCTGGTCGGCAGTGAGCTGGATGACGATGTGGTTGGTCAGGTTTTCATTTTTCGAAAACTTGTCAGTCTCTGTTGTCTTGTTCTCTCTTAATGCGGTGAATTTACCCAAGTCTACAGAAGTTCCGTCGCTAAGTTTGGCGGTTACGGTTACTCCATTTTCTGAATCTGTACCGAATCGGTTTACGTAGGTACTGATAGAGGTTGGGGTGAATGTTAGCCCCTTGCTAGGTTTAATGGTCCATTCTACGGCTTTTGTTGTGCCAACAGGACCGAAACCAGCCATGACCATCTTGTTTCCGTCTTTGTCTTTTGTAGTCTGTGATGTCTTGAGAGAATACTTCAAGTCACCTGTGTTTACGGAAACCAGACTGAAACCATTTTCTGGTGATTTAGTGTACTGCGTAGCGTAGTTGTCGTCATTAAACGGCCATGAAACGCTAGCTTCTTCGTTCTGGTAGGTTTGCGCATTTGCCACTACCATAACAAACAGGGCAATGAGTGAGAGCCCAAATCTGAGTAGATTTTTTTTCATTTGTTTGCCTTTTAGGTTGTTATACTTATTATTTATACTTTCTATCTTTAAGATTGTAAGTGCAAAAATACACTTATTATTTTTATTTAAGGTATTTTCGTTTTAGTTTTGTTCTAAAAGTTACGTAATCGTTTTCGTAGTTTTAGTTCATTTTGGTTCACATTTCTCTGAGATTCTCAAAATGTTTTATTATTTTTGCCACCGAAAAGAACTAGCAAATGAATGAAACTGCAATACAGTTATTCGTCAACTAAATTTAATTTATAAACTTAAAAATAAACGATTATGAAGAAATTTTTAACTCTTATTGCAGCTGTCGCCATGGCAGCAAGTATGAACGCTCAAGGCACTTATGCAGTGCAGGTGGGTGACAAGGTAAATGCTGGTGATAAGATTACATCAGTAGAAAATATCACTTTGACTTATATGGAGAATGATGGTACAGCTTTTGCAGATGGTAAGGCTACTGATAACTGGGCTGATGCTGATTTTACTGCTTATGTATGTGGTAAGAACAATGGTAAGTTGGTGAAAGAAGCCGAGCCAACAGGTTGTGTTTATAAGTTAGAGCCAGTAAAGGCTGGTTCTGTAACTGTTGGTGTACAGTTGGCTGGAAACAAGGGCTTTCATATTTTGGATGCGAATTTTGATGAGGTGACTCCTACTTCTTACAATTTGCCTAGTAAAAAGGATGGTGAATCTCAGAAGTTCACACAGAATGACAAGGGTGAGAACATCATTGATGCTAAGTCTAATGGTATTGTAACCTTCGATGTTGCTGCTGGTGGTACTTACTATGTGCTTGCTGCAGGTACTAGAATGGGTTTCTATGGCTTTAAGTATAAGGTTGGCACATCAACCGGCATTTCTTCTGTAAACGCTGCTGCTGCCAAGAAGAATGGTAAGACCTACAATATGGCTGGTCAGGAGGTTTCTTCTTCTGCAAAGGGCTTGATTATCAAGAACGGTAAGAAGTATGTAAAGTAACAGATTGTGTAAACAGATAAAACAAAAGGGCATTCCCAAACGAGGGGATGCCCTTTTTGTTTATAAGAGGTTTTGTTTTATTCCTTTATTACCTTATCCATTACAGTCTTTCCGTTCTTAAACAACATCTTGCGGACGTTGATTCCTTTTTGAGGAGCAGAAAGGAGGGTACCGTTGAGGCTGTAATACGTTACTTTTACCAACTCACTTGGATTGGAACCGGTGATTTGCAAGATGCCTGTAGGATTCTTCCATGCAGGATAGTATTCATCTACCTTGTTCTCTGCATCAGCATTGCCCTGCTTCATGATGTCCTCAACCAGCGAATTGGCGTAAACCTCGAGGTTGGTGTAGTAACCCTTGCTGTCAAGCGAATAGGTCAGGGCGTCAGCGGCATCGTTTGGATCTAAGCCGTTGGCAATCTCCCATGCATCTGGAATTCCGTCTTTATCAGTGTCGAAGTCGGCAGGGCGAGAAGCGGTGCCGAAGTTAGCCTCGGTGTAACCGTTTACATCTGCCACCTTGTCGATGATGCCAGGTGATTGGGTAATGCTTCCCTTATACTTGGCTGTTCCGGTCTTAGCCTCTTCCATGTAGCGCGCATCAATCTCATCGCGGTAGAGTGAGGCTCCGCTGTACGACAATACCTTGTTGAAGGATTCGGCAGCCGAGTGGGTGGTAACCTCTCCTGTAGGAGCCGGTTCGTCCATCTTGATCTTGACACAAGACTTGCCGCTGATGGTTACATGGGCAACATTGTCACCATAAAAGTTTTTGGCATCCGGACTGTAGTATTCTCCGTTCAGGCTTGGAATGCCTTTGTCGTAGCTGATACCTTTCCAATCCTGATTCTTGGTAATAGAACCCTTGGTGGTTTCGGTGGTGTTTCCGTTGATGAAGTAACGGCTGGTCATGTCGTATAACTCAGGATGATTCTTGTCGGAATTACCGCTGTTAGATAAGGTAACCAGGGTGATACGTTCCTGGCTGCCACGTTCCTTGCCTGTGCTTACATCTACCTTGAGATTATTCTGAGTAGTTCCTTTAAGTCCCTGGCTAGGTCCAGCCTTGTAGTAATTGTTCACGATGTTAATCTGTCCGCCGCCCGGACCTCCGTAGCAGGTGCCCTGCGCATTATACATCACGCAGTTGCGGAAGTCTACGTTTTCAGCCTGCACTGTGTTCTTCCACTTATAGGTATCGTAATCCTTGTTGTTGGTGTATCCTGTCCATCCGTATCTGGCACCATTGAAGCGTGGACCTCGGTTCATGAGATGGCCTACGAAGTTGTGGTGGAAGCTGGCTAGCTTACCGCCCCAGATGCCTCCGTAACCATGTGCGCCCTTAGAGTGACCCGGATTGGTGAGACTCTCGGCAACGGTACACCACTGCATGGTGAAATTGTTGTTGTCGTAGAATGAAGCCACCTCATCTATGCTCCAGCTGAAGGAACAGTGGTCGAAGATGATGCCGGTCTTGTTACGCTGCCAGGTAGCATCCGCACCGTCATTGATGTTCTTTTCCTCTCCGCGGCGTATGCGGAGGAAACGGATGATGTTGTTGTTGCCCGGTTGAACGGTGTAATATCTGAGGGTGATGCCCGGAGATGGGGCAGTCTGTCCGAGGATGGTGATGTTGTCACCTATCTTGAGATCAGACTTCAGGGCGATGACGCCAGCCACATCGAAGACGATGATTCTCTTACTAGACTTTACAGCCTCTCTGAAAGAACCTGTTCCGCTGTCGTTGAGGTTGGTTACATGTACTACTTTTCCGCCTCTTCCGCCCGTTACGTATCTTCCGTGACCTTCTGCGCCCGGAAAGGCTGGAGTTTGTGCCAAAGCAGCAGCACTCATGAGTGCTGCTGCCATACTTGTTAATATCTTCTTGTTATTCATTTTTTTAAATGATGTATTCAATTCTTAGCAGTTTACTTATTCAGTCCCTGCATTTCCATTTCCAGACTAGCCCAGATGAAAGGACCTACGCCCTTGGCGTCATTGTCGCGGATAGGCTCGCTCATGTAGTAGTTGAAGCTGCCGTCGCGCTTGTAATTTGGTTTCTTTACGTATGGGCCAGGTCCAGGGCCGAGTCCGCTTACAGCACAGCAGCGGGTAAGGCTGATAGTCTTGTCAGGGTTTACCTTGATGAAGTTGTTCAGGATACCCTCATAAGCCTTGATACCTGCTTCCTGATATTCCTTGCCGAGGTATCCCTTGCGGTAACCTTTGAGGAGAACATAGGCAAACATGCTTGAAGCGGTGCTCTCGAGGTAGTTGCGAGGATCCTTTACATCCATCACGTCGTACCATACGCCCGTCTTCTTATCCTGATATTTCACCACGCTCTTCATTGCTTTATTTAATAAGGTGATGATTTCGCCGCGGCGAGCATAATCTTCTGGCATGGCGTCGAGGCATTCGGTCATTGCCATGACGTACCATCCGAGGGCTCTTGCCCAGGTATGCTGGCTCTTTCCGTCTTCCTTGTTTGCCCAGAACTGGCTGTGGGTTTCGTCCCAAGCATGCTTCCAGAGCTGAGTCTTCTCGTCGTAGGTACGCAGGTCGGTCTTCACAATCTGGTCTACCGCATCGTCGAGAATCTTCTTCGCCTTCTTAGGCTTGAGGTTCTGAACGGCGTAGTTGCAGTAGAAAGGCAGACCCATGAAGATGCCGTCGAGCCAAACCTGGTTGGCGTAAATAGCCTTGTGCCAGTAAACGCCTTCCTTGGTGCGAGGCTGGTTCTGCAACTGCTTGAAGAGCGTCTTCAGTGCCAGTTCGCTGCTCTTGCTAGGGAAGAGGTTGTGCATGCGGAGGATGAACTTCGCGGTGCGCACATTGTCGAGGTTGAAATCCTCATATTTGTAGCCTGTGATGTTTCCCTTTTCGTCAATCATCTTGGCTGGATATTCTTTCAGGTAGTTGATGATTGCCTCGTTGTTGGCTTCGGCATCAGCTCCCTTGAAGGTGCTCTTTCCGCCTTTGTAGTGGAGGTAGGTGTCGAGCATACCTTCCATCTCAATGCCCATTACGTAGCTCCACTTTGGCTTCTTGCTGAAGTCGAGCAGGTAAGACTGAGGTACGCGCTGCATCTCGCTGTGGGTGAGCCACTCTGAGTAGGTCTGGTAAGGACGGTCTTCCTTGTTGAGAACCAGGGAGCCGTTGATGATGAGGTTGTCGAACTTCACGTTTCTTGTCTTGCCGGTAACCTTGGTCGGCTGCTTGATTACACCGTCGAACTTACAGTTCTTTACATGGATGTCGTATACGTTTTCTACCTTGTTTCCACCGATGATGAGCACACCGTAGTTGCTCTTCTGGCAGGTAACATCTTCCATGCTCACGTTGCGCACGGTAGGTTCAAATCCGCGGTAGCAAGCCTCTCTTGGCTCATAGTCGAGGTTGATTTTGAGCACGGCTTCCTTACACTGTCCTACGGTAACCTTGCGCATGTGGATGTTCTGGATGAGTCCGCCGCGGCAGTTGTTGGTCTTGATGCGGAGGATGCGCTCCAGATGAGGAGAGTCCATCTCGCAGTTCTCGGCGTATACATTCTCGCATCCGCCTGAAATCTCAGAACCGATGACTACGCCACCGTGTCCGTCTTCCATGCGGCAGTTGCGGATGATGATATTCTTGGATGGTTTGTTCCAGAGACGACCGTCGTTGTTTCGTCCGCTCTTGATGGCGATGCAGTCGTCGCCGGTGTGGAAGATACAGTTCTGGATGAGTACATTCTCGCATGCCTCAGGGTCGCATCCGTCACCGTTAGGTCCTTCGTTCCATACGGTTACGCCGTCTACCGTGATGTCCTTGCAGAGCAGAGGGTGCATCACCCAGAAAGGCGAGTTGATCATCTTTACGTCCTTGATGAGGATGCGCTCAGAGCGTACGAAGTTGACGAGCTGAGGGCGTAGCCCCTGTCCCATACCGAACTTACGCTCATCAAAAGGCACGCCGTCTTCTGCCATTTTCTGCAGTCTGGCGCGGGAGCCCATCTTCTGGTGTTCCTTGGTTACGCCCTCCTTGTATCCGAAGTAAGGGTTGCCGTTCCACTGCCACCATGTATCATTGTTGCCGCCTCCGTCGATGGTACCTTTACCGGTAATGGCGATGTCGGAAACCTTGTAGGCGTAGATGCATGGAGAGTAGTTCCAGCATGCCAGTCCTTCCCATGCGGTGCGAACCAGCGGATAGAGTTTTGGCTCAAAGGCAAACTGCAGTACGGCACCTTCTTCGAGATTCAGTTCTACGAAGCTCTTCATCTCAATGGCTCCTGTGCGCCAGGTACCCTTCGGTATGACTACGGTACCGCCACCTTTCTTAGAGACGAGGGCGATGAGTTTGTTGATTGCCTTCTGGTTCTGTGCAGCCGAAGCGTTCTGCTTGGCTCCATAGGCAGAAATTACATACTTCTTGGTTGCCTGCTTGATATTAGGCAACTGTATGCTCTGTTCAATGCGCTGATATTCAGCATCGTTCCATCCATTATCTGCCCAAGCGCAGGTAGGGATGAGGAGCAGAGCAACGAGTAGGGTCTTAAAGAATTTCTTCATTGTCTTTGTTCTAGTTTTATGATTTTTAAATGTATTTATTCGTTTGTATGAATCAGTTTATTCGTTTGTTGGGTTTGATGCTTAACACATCGGTGCAAAGTTACGAATTTTATTTGGAAAACAAGTACAGGTAATGTTAAAAATAAATGTTTTTGCCAAAAAGTTTGGTGTTTTCAAAATAAAATGTTACCTTTGCAACGATATTTAATATTATTAACACAATAAAATCTAGGAAGCCTATTGATTTAGACATTTACTTAACATAAATAGATTAAGAAAATGAGAAAACTCAATAATATGACAGACGAAGAGTTGGCCTTGGCTTATGTCGGGGGCGACAACAGAGCTTTTGACCTGTTGCTTTCCCGCAACGAGGAGAAGTTGTTCTCTTATATTCTTTTCGTGGTTCACGATGAGGATTTGGCGAATGATATTTTCCAGGAGACATTTGTGAAGGCAATCAGTCGTTTGCATGCTGGCCAGTATTCCTGTTCGGGCAAATTTATCTCGTGGTTAATCCGCATTGCCCACAATGTAATCATTGACGATTACCGCAGTCATTGTGTATTCCGCATGGTAGAACAGGCTAATGATAATGATCTTTCGTGTTTGCGTGGTGAAGATTTTCAGGCAGATTGTGCCGAGCAGGAGATGGTACGCAAGCAGATTCTCCGTGATGTGAAGAAACTGGTAGATTTCTTGCCGGCTCCACAACGCGAAGTGGTTTTCATGCGTTATTATCAGCAGATGTCTTTCAAGGAAATTGCCGAGTGCACCAATGTGAGCATCAATACGAGTCTGGGAAGAATGCGCTATGCGCTCCTTAACCTCCGTAAGATGGCTAAGGAGCACAATATTTACCTGGATCTCGGTTAGTGGAGTTCTTTCAGGGCATGGATGGTAGCATAAGGGTCTGTGCTCTTGAACACATAACTTCCGCTTACCAGCACGTTTACTCCGGCTTTCACCAGTCTTGGGGCAGTTTCTGCCTGCACACCTCCGTCAACCTCGATGAGTGCCTGACTGCCGCTCTCTTTGATGAGCTGGCGCAGACGGCCTACCTTCTTGATGGTGTTTTCGATGAATTTCTGTCCGCCGAAGCCTGGGTTTACGCTCATCAGCAGTACCATGTCCACATCGCAGATGATGTCTTCCAGCACGCATACCGGGGTAGAAGGGTTGAGGGTGACACCTGCCTTCATGCCTGCTGCATGAATCTGCTGGATGGTGCGGTGCAGATGGGTGCAAGCCTCGTAGTGCACATTCATCATCATGGCGCCGAGCTTGGCTGTCTGCTCAATGTAATTTTCCGGATGCTGAATCATGAAGTGTACGTCGAGGGGCTTGGTGCACACCTTGCTCACGGCTTCGAGCACAGGGAATCCGAACGAGATGTTGGGCACGAAGACGCCGTCCATCACGTCGAGGTGGAGCCAGTCGGCCTCACTCTTGTTAATCATTTCTATGTCGCTCTTCAGGTCAATGAAGTTGGCTGAGAGCAACGAAGGGGATATCATTGTTTTCATCTTTCTTCTTCTTTTAGTTAGGATAGCACACCTTTAGCTTCCCATTTTGCACCATGGTATGATAGGAGTAGGCTATCTGCTTGATGAAGTAGATGGTCTGAGCCGAAGGTCTCATTTTCTTTGGTGTAAAAACTTGCTTCATAGGCATGAATCTTTTTTTGAATGAATACTACTTTTATCTGTCGCTTTCAAGAACGGGCATTTCTTTCTGTGGAATTTTCCTCCGCCTGTTACCTGTCCTCTAGATAAATAACGGCACGTCTGGCAGATTATTACATTTCGGCGAAATATTTTTTTTCTTTTCTCCCTAAATATAATGAAATATTTTTTTCTCCCTATATATAATAAGGTATAGGGGAGAGAAGGGGAAGGAATAGTGGGCGAAATGGTGATTTAGATGATAAAATACTGTTAAATCTTAAAATTTCTCGGCAAAAAGTTTGTAGTTTAAAAGAAAAACTGTACTTTTGCAGTAGAAATGAAGAACGAAGGAGAATCTTTTTGTTAAAAAGAAAGAAACGCCTCGTTTTAGTAGTAACAAACAATTAAAAGAAAAAGCAATATGAATACATTCGTATCTACATCATGGTGGTGGCGTAACTCAAGATTCCAAAAGTCGTGAGTCGAGACACCGTATGTAGATGTGAACAACATAATATACTAGGGGCCTGCCGTAACTTACGACAGGTCCCTTTTTCTTTTACAACGAAAAATAAAAATATAGGAGATATTAACTATGGAAATGAAGGACATTTTGAACAGAATGTTGAACCACGAGGAACTTTCCCGTGAAGAAACCCGCGACATCATTGTAGGAATCACCAAGAGTGAATTTCCTGAGGAACAGATTACAGCCCTGCTCACCGGTTTGCAGATGAGAGGCGTAACGGTAGATGAACTGCTCGGTTTCCGTGACGGAATTCTTGCCACAGGTGTGCCAGCCATCCTGGATTGCGACCGCTACATTGACGTGGTGGGAACAGGTGGTGACCGCAAGAATACCTTCAACATTTCTACCACCTCCTGCTTCGTCATTGCGGGTGCGGGTTACAAGGTGGCAAAGCACGGCAACTATGCGGCTACCTCGGTGAGCGGCGCCAGCAACGTCATCAGGAACCACGGTGTCCAGTTTACCGACGACATGGACAAGCTGAACCGCAGCATCAACGAGGCAGGCATCGTTTATCTGCATGCCCAGCTCTTCGCCAAGGCAATGAAGTTTGTGGGTCCTATTCGCAAGGCTTTGCAGTTTCCTACCGTGTTCAACCTGTTAGGTCCTCTTGTCAATCCTAGTCAGCCTAAGTGCCAGTTGCTGGGGGTAGCCAATCTCGACCAGATGCGCCTCTACAATCAGGTTTACCAGAAGTTGGGCATAGATTACGGTATTGTGAACAGCATCGACGGATATGATGAGATTTCGCTTACCGGCGACTTCAAGGTAACCACCAACAACTATGAGAAGATTTTCAAGCCTCAGGATCTCGGTTTCGAGATTGCCAAGCCAGAAGAGGTGAGAGGTGGAGCCACAGAGGAAGAGGCTAAGGATATCTTTGATGCGGTGCTTGAGAACCGTGCGCTCCCAGCCCAGAAGAACATCGTTCTCGCCAATGCAGCCTTCGGCATCCAGGTAATGGAGAAGGGTCAGAAGAGCATTGAGGAATGCGTGGAAATTGCTAGAGAGAGCATCGACTCGGGTAAGGCGCTCGCTACCTTCAAGAAGTTCGTAGAGATAAACAGGCTTTAAAGGTAAAAAGGTAAAAGGGTAAAAAGGTAAAAAAGTAAAACGAAAAAAATGGCTGATATTTTAGAAGAAATTGTTGCTCATAAAAGAATAGAGATTGAGCAGCGCAAGCGCTTCATCCAACCACGGCAGATGATAACCCTCACCGAGCAGAAGATGCAGGAGGATGGGGGACGGGTGCCAGGCGGAAGCATGAAGAAGGCGCTGATGAACTCGGAGACGGGAATCATCGCTGAGTTCAAGCGCAAATCGCCTTCCAAGGGCTGGATCAAGCAGGAAGGCAAGCCGAGCATCATCCCGCTCGCTTACCAGCAGAACGGAGCCTCGGCGCTCAGCATCCTCACCGACATTGATTACTTCGGAGGATATGATGAGTATATTCAGGAGGCGCGCCACGTGGGCGTTACCCTACCTATCTTATATAAGAACTTCGTGGTTGAGGAATACCAGCTGCTGCAGGCGAGATACTGCGGAGCTTCTGCCGTGCTGCTCATTGCGGCCTGCCTGACCAAGGAGGAGTGTAAGCAACTCATGAACATGGCTCACCAGCTGGGCATGGAGGTGCTGCTCGAGATGCATAATGAGCACGACTTCGAGTATGCTGAACTGGAACCGGATATGTACGGCATCAACAACCGAAATCTCGGAACCTTCTTTACGGATGTAGAGAACAGCTTCAGATTGGCAGAGAAACTCCCGAAAGATGTGTGCAGGGTGAGCGAGAGTGGTATCTCCAACCCGCAGACGGTTCTCCGGTTGAGAGAAGAAGGCGGCTTCAGAGGTTTCCTGATGGGCGAACAGTTCATGAAACAGGCAGACCCGGGCGTGGCGCTTGCAGAATTTATTTCTAAATTATAGGAAGTTTCGCTCCAAACGCCCTGAAAGGGCAGAAACAGCAACTTTGCAAGTTTTGCTCCTAACGCCCTGAAAGGGCAGAAGCTCCTAGCCCAGGGCATCGCCCTGGGTATAAAGGCAATCAGTAAGGCGCCCTGTAAGGGCAAAAGCTTTATGTTTTGTCTGGAGTTTTAAAGCTTTTGCCCTTACAGGGCGACAGGTTTGCGTCCGTAATTACCCAGGGCGATGCCCTTTCAGGGCGTGTGGGACAAAACTTGCGAAACTTAAAACAATAAAGAAAAATGTTAGTAAAGGTTTGTGGAATGCTAGAACCTGATAATGTAAAGCAGGTTGCGCAACTCGGCGTAGATATGATGGGATTCATCTTCTATCCTAAGTCTCCACGGTATGCCAGTCAGGTGGTGGCTCGCTCTGATGCTGACCGCTATGTGTGCAGAGTGGGAGTCTTCGTGAATGATTCCATTTCCACGATGCTGGATAAGATTCATTCATTCTCCCTGAATGCGGTGCAGATGCATGGAAATGAGAGCAGACAACTTTGTGAGCAGCTGCGAGAAGCAAGGGGGGATATGAAGATAATCAAGGCCATCAGTGTTTCCACTGCCGGGGACATTCAGAAATATAAGGAATATGTAGGCGCTGTTGACTACTTCCTTTTCGACACCAAATGTAAGATGGTGGGCGGAAGTGGTCAGCAGTTTGACTGGCAGGTTCTGGATGAATATGATGGCGATGTTCCATTCCTGCTGAGTGGCGGCATCGGTCCAGAAGATGCTTCCCGTATCCTGTCTTTCCACCATCCTCGGTGCGTAGGAATCGACCTCAACTCCAGGTTTGAGACAGAACCGGGACTGAAGGATGTAGAGAAACTCAAGGAATTCTTTTTAAAGGTAAAAAAGTAAAAAGGTAAAAGGGTAAAAAAGGCTATTTAAAGGTAAAAAGGTAAAAGGGTAAAAAGGTAAAAAAGTTAAGGGGTAAAAAAGTAAAAAGGTAAAAAAGTAAAAAAATGAATAAGATAAATGCATTATTTACAAACAATAAAGACCGCAAGCTTTTGAGCTTGTATTTCTGCGCCGGATGCCCAACTTTGGAAGGTACCGGTGATGTAATTAAGGCGATGGAGCGCAAGGGGATAGATATGATTGAGGTAGGAATCCCTTTCAGTGATCCGTTGGCAGATGGTCCTGTTATCCAGAGTGCCGGAACCGTGGCTCTGAAGAACGGAATGACGGTGAAGAAACTCTTCGCTCAGTTGAAGGAAATCAAGGATGAAGTGCAGCTTCCACTCGTGCTGATGGGGTATCTGAACCCAATCATGCACTACGGCATTGAGGCTTTCTTCAAGAGCTGCGTAGAGAGCGGCGTGAGCGGCACCATCATCCCAGACCTTCCCTTTGATGATTATCTGAAGGTGGTGAAACCCATTGCCGACAAGTATGACATCCGTGTCATCATGATGATTACGCCAGAAACCAGCGAGGAGCGTATCCGTTTCATCGATGAGCATACCGATGGTTTCATCTACATGGTCAGCTCCGCGAGCATCACGGGCGCCCAGAGTAGTTTTGGTGATGCCAAGCTGGCTTATTTCAACCATATCAACGGCATGAATCTGCGCAATCCTCGCATGATAGGTTTCGGCATCAGCAACAAGCAGACGCTTACCAGTGCGCAGGACAATGCGGCGGGAGCCATCATCGGCAGCAAGTTTGTAACCCTGCTCAATGAAACCGGTGATCCGGATAAGGCACTGGATGAGCTTTTCGAGGCACTCAAAAAGTAGTTGATAGTTGATAGTTAACAGCGGCTTCGCCGTATAGCAGGCTTGCCCTATAAACTATAAATTATAAATTATAAACTAAGTATTATGTATCAAGTTGACGAAAAAGGATTTTTTGGAAAATTCGGAGGAGCTTATGTTCCTGAGATATTATATAAATGTGTAACCGAGTTGCAGCAGGCTTACAAGCCAATCATTGAGAGCGAGGAGTTCAAGAAGGAATACCGCGCGCTGCTCAAAGATTATGTGGGCCGCCCTTCACCTCTTTATTATGCCAAGCGCATGAGCGAGAAGTACGGATGCCAGCTCTATCTGAAGCGCGAGGACCTGAACCATACCGGTGCACACAAAATCAACAACACCATCGGTCAGATTCTCATGGCCAAGAAGATGGGCAAGACCCGCATCATTGCCGAAACCGGAGCCGGACAGCACGGTGTGGCTACCGCTACGGTATGCGCCCTGATGAACATGAAGTGTGAGATTTTCATGGGTGCCACCGATGTAGAGCGCCAGCATACCAACGTAGAGCGCATGAAGATGCTGGGAGCCAAGGTGAACCCTGTGCGCACCGGCAACATGACGCTGAGCGATGCCTGCTCTGAGGCCATACGCGACTGGTGCTGCCACCCGCAGGATACCTTCTACATCGTAGGTTCTACCATGGGTCCGCACCCTTATCCAGACATTGTTGCCAAGATGCAGAGCGTCATCAGCGAAGAACTGAAATGGCAGTTGGAGGAGAAGATTGGCCGCGACTATCCTGATTACCTCATCGCCTGCGTGGGTGGCGGAAGCAACGCTGCCGGAACCATCTACCACTACATTGATGATGACCGCGTGAAGATTTATCTGGCTGAGGCTGCCGGACACGGAATAGATACCGACTACACCGCTGCCACCATGCACTGCGGCACAGAAGGCATCATCCACGGAGCCCGTACCCTCGTGATGCAGACCGAGGACGGACAGATAGAGGAAGCCTTCACCATCAGTGCCGGTCTCGACTATCCGGGCATCGGCCCTATGCACGCCGACCTTGCCACATCGGGCAGGAGCCATGTGCTCGCCATCAAGGACGATGAGGCCATCTACGCCGGTTACGAGCTCACCCGCATGGAGGGCATCATTCCAGCCATTGAGAGTGCGCACGCCGTGGCAGCCCTGAAGAAGATGAAGTTCAAGAAGGATGATGTAGTGGTGCTCACCGTGTCAGGCCGTGGCGACAAGGATGTAGAAACGTATTTGAGCCATAAGGAAATGGCAGGAGAGTACGGAAACTTCTAATAGCAAAGATTTAATTTTTAAAATGGCAAAGTTTAGTTACAAGACAGTTACCCGCAAGATTCTCGCCGACCTCTATACGCCGGTGGGAGTCTACATGCGGCTGAGAGATATTTATCCGCAGTCGGCTCTGATGGAGAGTTCCGACTATCATGGCTCCGAGAATTCGCGCTCCTTCATCGGTGTGCATCCGCTGGCAAGCATCGCCGTGAGTCATGGTGAGGTCATTAAGACCTATCCCGACGGAAGAGTAGAGAAAGAGCAGCTTCCTGCCTTCGGTGCCGGTAAGGGCGAGGAGTGCAAACTCGCCATCTCAAAGAGTATCAACGACTTCATCTCTTCCTTCCATGTTGAGGGTGAGAGCAAGGAGTTCTGCGGACTCTACGGATTCACCACCTTCAATGCGGTGAGATATTTTGAGAATATCCCGGTCAAGGATACCACCATGGAGAAGAATGATGCGCCCGATATCTATTACATCATGTATAAGGACATCATCGTCTTCGACCATTTCAACAACACCATGGAGTTCATTGCGCTCCAGGAAAGTGAACACTCTTCACTTCCAGAACTCGAAGCCCTGCTCAAGGCGGTAAACAAGGCCAATGTGAAGCCTTACGATTTCCACCCTGTGGGCGAAACCACCTCTACGCTCACCGATGAGGAGCACAAGGCCAACATACGTCGCTGCATACAGCACTGCCTGCGCGGAGATGTATTCCAGATTGTGGTGAGCCGCCGCTTCGTACAGAAATATGAGGGCGATGATTTCAAACTCTACCGTGCGCTGCGCAGCATCAACCCTTCGCCTTACCTCTTCTATTTCGACTTCGGCGGATTCCGCATCTTCGGTTCTTCGCCTGAAACCCACAACCGCATCGTGGGCAACAAGGCGTTCATCGACCCGATTGCCGGAACCACCCGACGCACAGGAGATATGGAGCAGGACCGCAAGGCTGCCGAATTCCTGCGCAACGACCCGAAGGAGAATGCTGAGCACGTGATGCTGGTAGACCTGGCACGCAATGATTTGAGCCGCAACTGCCATGGGGTGAAGGTAGATTTCTACAAGGACATGCAGTTCTACAGTCATGTTATCCATCTCGTGAGCCGTGTGAGCGGAGAGCTGGATGAGCATGCCGACCACATCAAGGAGTTTATTGATACCTTCCCTGCCGGCACGCTGAGCGGTGCGCCTAAGGTGAGAGCGATGCAGATTATCTCAGAGCTGGAGCCTCACAACCGCGGTGCCTACGGAGGCTGTATCGGTTTTATCGGTCTGAACGGCGACCTGAATCAGGCCATCGTGATACGTACCTTCATTAGCCGAAACGGCGAACTCTGGTTCCAGGCGGGTAGTGGAGTAGTGGCAAAGAGCAATGATGAGTATGAGCTGGAAGAGTGTAACAACAAGCTCGGTGCGCTGACCAAGGCGATTCACATTGCTGAAGAGTTGTAATCACTAATCAATAATAAATGACAAAAGATGAAAGTAGTAATCATAGATAATTACGATTCCTTTACCTATAATCTTGCCTATCTGGTAAAGGAGTTGGGAGCTGACGTTACGGTGTTCCGCAACGACCAGTTCCAGTTGCCGGAGCTGGAACGCTTCGACAAGATCATTCTGAGTCCGGGTCCGGGCATTCCGTCGGAGGCGGGACTGCTGATGGATGTTATCCGCAAGTATGCAGGTCGCAAGCCGATGTTGGGCGTATGTCTGGGTCATCAGGCCATAGGCGAGGCTTTTGGAGCCAAGCTTACCAATCTTTCTGAGGTGTATCATGGAGTGGCAACCCCTTGCACCCAGTTTGGCAACGATGTTATTTTCGACGGGTTGGACAAGCGCATAGAGATTGGCAGATACCACTCTTGGGTGGTAGACCGCTCGGGATTCCCTGACTGCCTGGACGTTACGGCAGTAAGCGATGATGGTTGCATCATGGGTCTGAAGCATAAGAACTATGATATTCATGGTATCCAGTTTCATCCGGAAAGCGTGCTGACGCCAGACGGCAAGAAGATGGTGAGAAACTGGTTGGAAAAAGCTTAATGACCTTAATGACCAATGACCTTAATGACCACCATGACCACCAAGGTGGTTGTTGAGGTTTTTGTTTATGATAAGAAAAAGCAAAGCCTGACGCTCTCTCGAGTACCAGGCTTTTCTTAATTACTAACATCTTACCCTCGCTACAATCCTCTCACGAGTTTCGCGAAGCATATTACCTAAACTGATTTTTCCTAAAACGGAAATTAAATCTTCTTAATCCTTCAAAATATTTACATATCCCAAGCCACAGCACTCGCACCGAGTACGGCAGCAGAACTACCATCAAGGGTAGAAACAAGGAATTTAGCCTTGCCCTTGAAGGTGCGGAGCACGTGCTCATCATAAGCCTTCTGGATAGGTTTCATGATGAGGTCGCCAGCCTTGGTCAGACCGCCGAAGAAGACGAAAGCCTCTGGTGAAGAAAAGGCTGCGAAATCAGCACAAGCCTCACCGAGCATCTTGCCGGTAAACTCGTATACACGCAGTGCCAGCTTGTCGCCCTTGCCTGCAGCAACGCTCACATCATAAGATGTAATTTCCTCAGGATTCAACTCGCGGAGCAATGAAGGCTCATCGCTCTTCTCGAGATACTCGCGTGCTGTGCGAGCTACACCTGTGGCAGAGCAGTAAGCTTCGAGACATCCTGTACGGCCGCATCCGCATGTACGGCCCTCTTTGCCACGTACCATGGTAACGTGACCCAATTCGCCTGCGAATCCGTCGCAGCCGTAAACCATCTGTCCGTTAATCACGATACCAGAACCTACGCCTGTACCGAGTGTAACGTCGATGAAGTTTTTCATACCTCTTGCCACACCGTAAGTCATCTCACCGAGCGCTGCGGCGTTGGCATCATTGGTCATACCTACAGGCAGACCACCTAGTGATTTGCTGAACATTTCAGCCAGTGGCACAATTCCGTCGTGTGCCCAAGGAAGATTTGGAGCGAACTCTATGGTTCCATTATAATAGTTTGCATTTGGTGCACCGATACCCATAGCCTTGATCTTGTCAATGCCGCCTACTGTATCAATGATAGGCTGGAGAGCTTCTACGGCTGCATTTACGTAGTCTTCAACTTTTTGGTAACCGCCAGTCTTGATGGCAGTGGTAGCTTTAATCTCGCCACGTGCATCTACGATGCCGAAAACTGAATTTGTACCACCGAGGTCAAGGCCTATTACGTATGGTTTAAGTGTATTATCTGTCATATTATCTTAAAAATTAGTTAGAATTATTTTATTTCACGGCAAAGGTACAGAAAAACTTTGGAATCTCCCTTATTTTTATATATAAAAAATTATAATTTTCTGATTTTTTTTCAGCGAGACTGCGAAAGTTCAGTTTTATAATATAGGTATAACCTCCGTGTAATGCGTGTAATCCATGCCCGAAAATATAAAAAACGGGAATAAAATGAACTTTTAGGCGAAAAAATTGTGCTTTGTGCCCGAAATTTTGTAACTTTGCCGCCTGTTAGAAATTGTAACGATACTAATAAGATGAATTTAGCATTTCCAATTGAGATAAACATCCTTGACTTCATTTTCAAAGGAATCGTCATCGGTGTTCTTGCCTCAGCCCCAATGGGTCCGGTAGGCATCCTATGTATCCAGCGCACGCTCAACAAGGGCCGCTGGTATGGTTTTGTAACAGGTGTGGGTGCCGCATGCAGCGACATCGTATATGCCTTATTCACAGGCTTGGGCATGAGTTTTGTGATGGATTTTGTGAGTAACTCCGAGAACAAGTTCTATCTTCAGATTTTCGGAAGCCTGATGCTCCTCGTGTTTGGAATCTACTGCTTCAAGAGTGACCCGATGAAGAATATGCACAAGTCGAGCAACAAGCAGGGCACACTGATGCACAACGGCATAACGGCGTTTCTCGTAACGCTCTCCAATCCGCTCATCGTGTTCCTCTTCATGGCCACCTTCGCTCAGTTTGCCTTCGTGGTGCCTGATATGCCGGTAGAAATGGGCGTGGGTTACCTCAGCATCGTCTTCGGAGCCCTGATGTGGTGGTTCGGCCTCACCTGGCTCATCGATAAAATCAGAAACAAGTTTGATACCAACGGCATCGTCATTATCAATAAGGTAATAGGCAGCGTGGTCATCATCTTCTCCATCATTGCTCTCTTCGGCACGATTTTCAATCTGTATCATCTGCCGGAATTTTAAAGAGTTTATAGTTAATAGTTTATAGTTTATAGGGGCTTTAGCTCGTTTCTTCTTATACAGAAAAATGTTTGTAGCACAAGAATTAAGAAAGAAAAGTATCGCAGAATACTTATTATATATGTGGCAGATTGAGGACATCATCCGGGCTTACGGATGCTCGCTGCCTGTCATTAAGAAAAATTATGTAGACCGGTTCGACTTTACACCCGAGCAGCGCGAGGAAGAACTAGACTGGTTCGGCAACCTGATTCGCATGATGAACGAGGAGGGAAAGCGCGAGGGAGGTCACCTTAATATTAATAAGGTGATACTGAAGGACGTCATTGACCTGCACGGCATGCTGCTGCAGAGCACCAAGTTTCCTATCTACAATGCCGAATATTACAAGGTGCTGCCTTTCATCGTAGAGCTGCGCCAGCGGGGCGACAAGGACCTCAACGAGATTGAAACCTGCCTCGACGCCCTCTACGGCGTGATGATGCTGCGCCTGCAGAAGAAGGAAATCACGCCCGAAACCGAAAGGGCCATCAAGGAGATTACCGTCTTCATAGGTCTGCTCAGCGATTATTACATCAAAGACCGCACCGAGGGACTCAAGTTTGATGACGACGACATGTAGTGATTAGGGATTAGTGATTACTTTTTTTAGAATATACATTATTATATATATATACAACAGGATGAACGAAATAGAAAGAAGAAGAACATTTGCCATTATCTCTCACCCGGATGCTGGTAAGACAACATTGACCGAGAAGTTTCTGCTCTTCGGTGGACAGATTCAGGTGGCAGGTGCCGTAAAGAATAACAAGATTCGCAAAACTGCGACTTCTGACTGGATGGATATTGAGAAACAGCGTGGTATCTCAGTATCTACATCTGTAATGGAATTTGATTATCTCCCTGCCGGACAGGAGGGAGAACCTTATAAGGTGAATATCCTGGATACGCCAGGTCACCAGGACTTCTGCGAGGATACCTACCGCACACTTACTGCCGTAGATTCAGCCATCATCGTGGTTGACTCTGCCAAGGGTGTGGAGGCACAAACTCGCAAGCTCATGGAGGTGTGCCGCATGAGAAATACGCCGGTAATCATCTTCATCAACAAGATGGACCGCGAGGGACGCGACCCGTTTGATGTGCTCGACGAGTTGGAAGAAGAACTCAAAATCAAGGTTCGTCCGCTGAGCTGGCCTATCGGTCAGGGCGCCCGTTTTAAGGGTGTTTACAATATCTACGAGCATCAGCTCAACCTCTTTACCCCAAACAAGCAGCGCGTTACCGAGAAGGTAGAGGTAGACATCCAGAGCGCTGAACTGGATGAGCGGGTAGGAGAGCGCGAGGCTGCACAGCTGCGCGAGGAGTTGGAACTGGTAGACGGCGTTTACCCTGAGTTTGAGGAAGAAACCTACCGCTCAGCCGAGGTAGCCCCAGTGTTCTTCGGTTCGGCGCTGAACAATTTCGGTGTTCAGGAACTCCTCGACTGTTTCGTTCATATTGCCCCATCTCCTAGACCAACCCAGGCAGAGGAGCGACTGGTGAAGCCGGAAGAACCAAAGTTCAGCGGTTTCATCTTCAAGATTACAGCCAATATTGATCCAAACCACCGCTCGTGCATCGCTTTCTGCAAGATATGCTCGGGCAAGTTTGTGAGAAATCAGCCATATTACCACGTGCGCTTGGATAAGAACGTGCGTTTCTCTTCGCCTACCCAGTTCATGGCGCAGCGCAAGAGTACCATTGACGAGGCTTATCCGGGCGACATTGTTGGTTTGCCAGACAACGGCATCTTCAAGATTGGAGATACGTTGACGGAGGGAGAGAAGATGCATTTTCGCGGTTTGCCAAGCTTCTCTCCACTCCTTTTCAAGTACATTGAGAATGATGACCCGATGAAGAGCAAGCAGTTCCAGAAGGGACTGGAGCAGCTCATGAACGAGGGTGTGGCGCAGCTCTTCGTCAACCAGTTCAACGGCCGCCGCATCGTGGGCACCGTGGGTCAGCTTCAGTTTGAGGTTATCCAGTACCGTCTGGAGAACGAGTACAACGCCAAGTGCCGCTGGGAGCCTGTGCATCTCCACAAGGCTTGCTGGATAGAGGCAGATGACGAGAAGGAACTCGAAAGCTTCAAGAAGCGCAAGTACCAGTACATGGCCAAGGATATTGAGGGCCGCGACGTGTTCCTCGCCGATTCGGGCTACGTGCTGAGCATGGCGCAGCAGGATTTTGAGCACATCAAGTTCCATTTTACATCGGAATTCTAAATCAAAACAAAGATGGATGAAGAAATTCTAGATTACTACGGGCAGAAAGAGGGATGGGTGAAAAGAATGGTGGATTGGCAGAAAAAGCATATTTCCGACCGCCAGATGACCCTTATCCTGGCTTTCGTCATCGGCCTTCTGGCGTCGGTGGCAGGATATTTCCTGCACGGCATCGTGCACGAAATACAGCTGCTGCTCACTTCGGGATTCAACCAGGGCACCTACAACCTGCTCTTCCTGCTCTTCCCGATTGTGGGCATCTACCTCACCATGCTCTTTATCAAATATGTGGTCAGAGATAACATTTCCCACGGTATCACCCGTGTGCTTTACGCCATCTCTACCAAAAATTCCAAGCTCAAGGCCCACAACTGCTGGTCGTCGGTGGTGGCATCAGGCATCACCATCGGTTTCGGTGGTTCTGTGGGAGCCGAGGCACCTATTGTGCTCACGGGTTCGGCCATCGGGTCAAACCTGGGGCAAATTTTCCGCATGGACAAGAAAACCATGATTCTGCTGGTGGGCTGCGGCGCTTCTGCAGCCATTGCCGGCATCTTCAAGGCGCCCATTGCCGGACTCGTATTTACGCTTGAGGTGCTGATGGTAGACCTGAGCATGGCTTCCTTGCTGCCTATCCTTATCAGTTGTGTAACAGCCACTTGCTTTACCTACATCCTGATGGGCTCCAAGAGTCTTTTCGATTTTACGCTTACCAGTCCGTGGGCGCTCGACCGCGTGCCTGCCTGCCTTTTGCTGGGCATTTTCTGCGGCTTGGTGAGCCTTTATTTCATGCGCACCATGTCGGCGTGCGAGGGCTTCTTTGCCAAGCTTTCGCCTTATCCATACGTAAAACTGCTGTTTGGCGGACTGATTCTGAGTTCGCTCATCTTCCTCTTCCCTTCGCTCTACGGCGAGGGCTATTCGGCAGTCAACGTGCTGCTGAAGGGACAGAATGTGGAAGACTGGGGGCAGGTGATGAGCCGTTCGCTCTTCTACGGGCACAACCAGCTGCTCATCCTCTACATCGCCCTGGTAACCTTTACTAAGGTTTTTGCCACCTCGGCAACCAACGGCAGTGGCGGATGCGGTGGTACCTTTGCCCCTTCGCTCATCATCGGCGGTTTTGCCGGTTTCCTCTTTGCGCGCCTCTGGAATGTGAACCAGGTGGGCGTCTACGTTCCTGAGCAAAACTTTACACTCATGGGCATGGCGGGCCTCATAACGGGCGTGATGCATGCCCCGCTTACGGGCATCTTCCTCATCGCCGAACTCACGGGCGGCTACCAGCTCTTCATGCCGCTGATGATCGTGTGCATCTCTTCGCTGCTCACCATCAGCATCTTCGAGAGCCACAGCATCTACGCCCTGCGTCTGGCAAGAGAGGGCAAGCTGCTCACCCACCATATTGACAAGGCTGCGCTCACGCTGCTGGGCATGCAGGATGTCATTGAGAAAGATTATCATCCGGTGGGTCCTGATTTGCAGATGAGCCAGCTGGTGAGCGAGATAAGCCGCAGCAACAACAACTTCCTGCCGGTCTTGGATCAGGCGGGCGTGCTGCTGGGCGTGGTAGATATTACGAAGATTCGCCACATCATCTTCCGCACCGAACTGTATCAGCATTTCACCGTGCGCCAGCTGATGATGCAGCCTTCTGCCGTTCTTACCGAGCACGACAGTATGGACGAGGTGATGCAGAAATTTGACAAAACCGATGCTGCCCAGCTGCCAGTAGTAGATGTGAGCGGCGTGCTGAAGGGTTACATCAGCCGTACCAGAATCTATTCCATGTACAGGCAGATTGTAGCGGATATGTCGGCGGAGTAGTCAGATAACTGAACTTTTGCATGTGGTTCAAGTACGGGCTGAAGGCCCAAAAGCTCCTAGCCCAGGGCATCGCCCTGGGTATAAT
>OBRN01000044.1_pt1 | contig 40214 bp, 13 predicted proteins | sample 1475621 | NCBI WGS metagenome assembly OBRN01 (sample SAMEA3360684, study PRJEB22359) | human gut metagenome | biome: ENVO:urban biome; feature: ENVO:human-associated habitat; material: ENVO:feces | place: Bangladesh | collected 2011 | reverse complement strand
CATCATAAATTTCACTACTTGGGAACACGAAGCCATATTCCTTGCAATGGCTTACGATTTTCTTAAAAACATCTTCTTGTGCCATGATTAAATCTTATTTTTCTTAAATTTTCTGCAAAGATAAGCCTTTTTCTCGAAAAAATGTTGTATCTTTGCCATAAATTAGGAAAAATTATCGCTTTTCCACTTTGTTTCATTGTGGAATGCGAATAAATTCGTAACTTTGCAAAAAAATAAAAGATATGGAAGCTTTAATCATAACACTAGCAGGAACTGGAGCTATAGCTCTTATCCTCAACATTTGGTTAGGCACAAAATCTGGAAAAAAATGGCTGCAAAGCCTTTGATAATAATCATATATGAGCGACGAAATTAAAGATAAAAACGAGCTGGAAGGCCAAAATCCGGATGATTTGGAGAATTCTGATGCTCAGGAGAAACATTCCGACTATAAGCCGGTGAACCGATTCGATGCATCCGCCGTACACCACCTCAGCGGTATGTACCAGAACTGGTTCCTCGACTATGCGTCGTATGTGATTCTGGAGCGAGCAGTGCCGCACATCGAAGACGGATTAAAACCTGTACAGCGACGCATCCTCCACTCCATGAAGCGCATGGACGACGGAAGATACAACAAGGTGGCCAACATTGTGGGACACACGATGCAGTTCCACCCGCATGGAGACGCTTCCATCGGCGATGCCCTGGTGCAGATGGGACAGAAAGACCTTCTCATCGATACGCAGGGTAACTGGGGAAATATCCTCACGGGCGACCGTGCGGCTGCACCCCGTTATATCGAAGCACGACTCTCGAAGTTTGCCCTCGACGTGGTGTTCAATCCGAAAACCACCGACTGGCAACTCTCTTACGACGGCCGCAACAAGGAGCCTATCACCCTGCCGGCTAAATTCCCGCTGCTCCTGGCACAGGGAGCCGAGGGTATCGCCGTGGGATTGAGCAGCAAGGTGTTGCCACATAACTTCAACGACCTCTGCGATGCAGCCATCCACTATCTCAAGGGAGAGGACTTTGCCATCTACCCTGATTTCCCTACGGGTGGAGCCATCGACGTGAGCAAATACAACGACGGTCAGCGTGGCGGAGCCTTGAAGGTGAGAGCCAAAATCGACAAACTCGACAACAAGACCCTCGTCATCACCGAGATTCCATATAGCAAAACCACGGTGAGCCTCATCGAAAGCATCACCAAGGCGGTGGAAAAGGGAAAAATCAAGGCTAGAAAGATAGAAGATGTCACCTCTGCCAACGTAGAGATTCTCGTGCATCTGGCACCAGGCACATCATCCGATAAAACCATGGATGCCCTCTATGCCTTCAGCGATTGCGAGATCAACATCTCGCCCAACTGCTGCGTCATCGAAGACAACAAGCCGAAATTCCTCACCATCAGCGATGTTCTTCGCCACAGCGTAGATCGCACCATGGGATTGCTGCGCCGCGAACTGATGATTCGCAAGGGCGAGCTGGAAGAACAGCTCTTCTTCTCATCACTGGAACGCATCTTCATCGAGGAGCGCATCTACAAGGAGCGCAAATTCGAGCAGAGCAAGAACCAGGACGAGGTAGTGGCTTTCATCGATTCCAAACTGGAGCCTTTCAAGGACAAACTTTTCACCGCCGAAGTGGATGGCAAGGGCATGGTGGAATATGCCTTCCATCGCGAGATAACCAGGGATGACATTCTCAAGCTGTTGGAAATCAAGATGCAGCGCATCCTTAAATATAATAAGGATAAGGCAGACGAACTGCTGATGAAAATCAAGGCAGAACTTGCCGAAATCGAGAACGACCTGGCTCACATGACCGATGTCACCATCAACTGGTTTGAATATCTGAAGGGTAAATACGGAAAACTGCATCCTAGAAAGACGGAAATCCGCAACTTCGATACCATCGAGGTGACAAAGGTAGTAGAGGCAAACCAGAAACTCTACATCAACCGACAGGAAGGTTTCGTGGGAATGGGATTGAAGAAGGACGAGTTCGTATGCAACTGCTCCGACCTCGACGACATCATCATCTTCTACAAGGACGGAAAATTCAAGGTTACCAAGGTGGCCGACAAGATATTCGTAGGCAAGAACATCCTCCACGTGCAGGTGTTCAAGAAGAACGACAAGCGAACCATCTACAACTGTGTATATCGCGACGGCAAGCAGGGCGACTACTTCATCAAGCGATTCAACGTAACCGCCATGACGCGCGACAAGCTCTACGACATCACCCAGGGCACAGCCGGAAGCCGCATCATCTATTTCACAGCCAACCCTAACGGCGAGGCAGAAATCATCAAGGTGACGCTGGAACCTGACCTGAGCCGCAAGCGCCAGAGCATTTTCCTGGAAAAGGATTTCTCGGATATCCTCATCAAGGGCCGAGCAGCCAAGGGCAATCTGCTTACCAAGCGCACCATCCGCCGCATCGGCTTGAAGAGCCACGGTCACAGTACGCTGGGCGGAAGAAAGGTATGGTTCGACCCGGATGTAAACCGCATCAACTACGATGAGAACGGAAGATTCCTGGGTGAATTCAACGACGATGATGCCATCCTGGTGGTATTGGACAACGGTGAGTTCTACATCACCAACTTCGATGCCAACAACCACTACGAGGACAACATCCTGAGGTTGGAGAAATGGAACGAGCACAAGGTATGGACGGCTATTCTCTATGATGCCGACAACGAGGGTTATCCATACATCAAGCGATTTACGATGGATGCCACCAAGCGCCATCAGAACTGCCTGGGAGAGAACCCTAACAGTCAGCTCATCCTGCTCACCGACACGCCATTCCCTCGTATCAAGGTAACCTATGGCGGAGCAGATGCCATGCGTCCTGCCGAGGAAATCGATGCCGAGCAGTTTATCGCCCAGAAGAGCTTCAAGGCAAAGGGCAAGCGCCTCACCACCTGGAAGCTGGAAAGCATCGAGGAACTGGAGCCAACAAGATTCCCTGACCCTGAAGCCCCATCCGACGATGATGCCTCAGATGAGCAGGAAGGCACCGAGGAGCCAAGAGAGAACCTGGATCCAGATGCCGGAAAGAGCGAGCAGCAAGTCATCGACGAGCTAACCGGCCAAACCAACCTCTTCTCCGACAAGGATTTCACAGAAGACGACAAGGATAGGGAATGGCTTTCGAAGCAATAATCCCCCATCATAGAAAATAGGGTGTGTCATGGACTTATGACACACCCTATTTTTTGTTTCTTCAAGAACGCAAGCCCGCCAGGCGTCCCGCCGGATTTGAAATCCGGCGTTAAAAAAATGTCCTAACCTATTGATGCTCTGCGGATTTGAAATCCGCAGCAAAGGAGCATATCTTTCCTTTTTGGTGGGGGATTACAAATCCTCATTTATCATTTTTTATTCTTATACCCCCCACCAGCTTTCTCAGATAATACTCCTTGAAATCCTTCCAGTGGTAATAAGGCGCCACGTCGCTCTTGATAGGAAGCGTAGCCTCATCCTCGCAGAGCAGCACCTTCACCAGCACATCATTCGCCTTGTTTCTATAAAAAACAAACTGCAAATTCGTAGCCATCGGCGTAATCTTATAATCCCACCATTGAGAAGCAATCTTCTCCGGGTCCTTAATCTCCTCGCCATACCCGTTCAAATTCAGCAAACAGGTGAGCGGAGTAACCATCGTATCATGGCCATATCTCAGGGTAGCACCCGGATGCGGCAAAGCGATGCAGCTATCCGCCTTCTGGAGAATATCTATCAGCAGATTGCGCTGCGAGAACGGCTGCACATTGCCCGTATAAGGCGAATTGCCATAAGCCATCTGCCACCAGATATTGGCATTCAGCCAGTTCTGATACAGTTCCTCCTCTGTAAAGAGATCGTAGAGCGAAACCTTGCCCCTCAATTCCGTGCCCTGGATAGAGCTCGCCATCTCATAGAGTTTTCTGTTCAAGTCGCTCTGGTTGATGTTCTGCTTCACCCAGGCAGGGTCGTTGAAAAGCTCCTTCATCAGGCGACTGCAGTTAATGTGCTTCTGAGCAAACTCCTGCTGCGCCACCTTGATACCCACGCTATTCTTCAGGCTATCCAGGTATCTGTCGCCCTGGTTCATATAATACATATCATGCTCGCTGGCATCGTGGAAGATATGAAGCTTAGGATTCATGCGGAGCATCTGCTGCAAACCGTTCTCCATAGAGAGAATGCATCGGATCACCGTTGTGCTTCGAGCCTCGATATTCGTATTACCGGCAAAGATCTCAGGAAATCTCTCCATCATTCGCTTGGTAATGCCCTGATGCTGCAGGGCGCCGAGCGGAGTCAGTTCGCCATCACGTCCCCTCGCCTCCTCGCGAATCATCTTCACTTTCTCCAGCGTCTCCTCGCCCTTGGCAGTCAGTTTTCCCTTCTGCTTCGCCTTGAGCAGAGAGAAATAAGGCACATCATACGCCTGCTTGCCAATCATATAGCGGGAGCCATGACGGCCATAGTGGCTCAGATAAAAAGGCTTGTATCCCTTAGGAGCAGGAGTCAACTGCTTCTGCGGTCCACGATAAGCCACATAGTTGCTACCCGAAAGGGTAATGTCGCGCTTGAAATCCTCCTGAGGAGTCTGCGCGGCGAGAGGCATCGTCAAAGCAAGAGATGCCCACAATAATAGATGTCTTGTGTTCATTGTTATGTTATCTAAAGTTTACCTGCTTATTATAGCATATTATTGCTTGTCTGCATATATAGCTTGTCTGCATATATAGCTTGTCTGCATATATAGCTTGCCTGCATATATAGCTTGTCTGCATATATAGCTTGCCTACATATATAGCTTGTCATAACTTGCCTGCAAAAGTACCATTATTTCTCGTAAAAAACAAGCGAATCCGCTTTTTTTTGCATATTTCTTCTTTTTATTCAGAAAAATATTGTATCTTTGCACTCGCAAATGCGCTTGTGGCGAAATTGGTAGACGCGCTAGACTTAGGATCTAGTGGTTCAGGCCGTGTAGGTTCGAGTCCTATCAGGCGCACCGAAGAAAATCCTAACTGCTTGATAATAAGCGGTTAGGATTTTTTCTTTTCTATTTTTGGCAACATTTTGGCAACATATCCCCCGCTAGGCACATTCGATTGTTATAAGTCGTTTTAAGTCGTTATTTGGCTATTTGAGGTCGTCACTTGGGCATAACTCATGTAACCGCTAGGCGCTCAAAAACGCCAGAAGCTCAACCCCGCCAGGCGCCCGGCGGATTTGAAATCCGCCGTAAAAAAAGGTCATAACCTATTGAAGACCTGCGGATTTGAAATCCGCAGCAAGCAAGAATGAATACAAATAAAAGATGGGGATTACAAATCCCAAGACTTAAAGAGGTCGAACATTTTTTGACGGCGGATTGCAAATCCGCCGGAACGCCTAACGGAAGTTTTAAGTCGTTCTCGGCTATTTGAGGTCGTCACTTGGGCATAGCTCATGTAACCCGTCAGGCGCCCGGCGGATTTGAAATCCGCCGTAAAAAAAGGTCATAACCTATTGAGGACCTGCGGATTTGAAATCCGCAGCAAGCAAGAATGAATACAAATAAAAAGATGGGGATTACAAATCCCCAGGCTTAAAGAGGTCGAACATTTTTTAACGGCGGATTGCAAATCCGCCGGAACGCCTGGCGGAAGACTTTTTAATTAGAACACAGACGAAAGCATAGTCATTCTTGGCTATTTTTGGAACTTCATTCGGCTATTCTTGGTTATTTTGAAGTCATTATTTAGCTATTTCCCCAGAAAATGAAAGAAAACCCTCAAAAGGTTTGGGGGAATAAAATTATTATCGTATTTTTGTAGCAAAAGTTTCCACCATGCTTTAACCTAAGCACCAAATTACAATGTGGAACTTATGCTATTCATATTTAGTAGGATGTATCGTATAAAAATCGTATAAAATTGGTAAAATTATGGCACCAAAGAATACAACAACCAAGAATTTATACTTTGTGACAACAACCGTTGTCAACTGGGTTGACATCTTCAGTCGCCCCAAGTATAAACATATCATTATAGAATCCCTTCAGTATTGCCAGAAGAACAAGGGATTGGAAATCTATGCCTGGGTCTTAATGCCCAATCATCTTCATTTCATTATCGGAGCGCAAGACCTTGACCAAGTTCATTCAATTCTTCGCGATTTCAAGAAGTTTACAAGCAAGAGAATACTTGCAGAACTCCTGAATGATATTCAAGAAAGCAGAAGAGAATGGATGCTCAAATTATTTAATCAAGCAGGAGAAAAGGATAAGAAGATTGCTCAATACCGCTTTTGGCAAGAAGGCTGTTATTCGGAAGTTATCTCTTCGCTTGAATTCTACAAGCAAAAGCTCAATTACATCCATCAGAATCCTGTTAGAGCTGAATTCGTAAGATATCCTCAGGATTACCTTTATAGTTCTGCGATAGATTATGCTGGCGAAAAAGGTTTGATAGATGTGATTGTTGTAAGGGGATAATGATTAACAGATACCCGCCGGAACGCCTGGCGGAAGACTTTCTTACGCACGAAAAATGTTTTTCTTTGAAAAAAGTATCAAAGTCTCATTTTTGCATCAAATTCTTAGCTATCAAGCTAATAAACAACACATTACACAAATGATACTTTTCGTTTCTTTTTACATAAAGTATCATAGAAGTATCACTAAAGTATCATAAATGCATCGCAAAAGATTGCGAAAGGCTTGCGAAAGGCATTATTAACACCACTTGAACACTCAATGAACAAAGCTTGAACACTCAATGAATACCACTTGGGCACTCAATGAACAAAGCTGGGGCATCGACTGAACATACTACGAGCATTAAGTGCCCGTAGTACGGGAACCGAGTGCCCAATTTACATGCTTCTTCTTGGGCAATATAACTGTGACTTTTACTGATTCTACTTTTGCTCCTGTTTTTCTAAACAAAAAAATACAAAAATGGGTATTTTATGATACTTCTGTGAGACTTTCATGATACTTCTTGTAAATTTATCCGAAAAGTCTCATTTTTATATATTACTATATATCAAGTAAATACAATATTATTTTCTTTAAAAATGAGACTTTGAGACTTTTTTCCTAAAAAACAATTACGCACGAAAATTGTATTACAGTCGTTCTTGCGATTGTTTTAGAATGAAATACAAATAAAGAGGATGGGGATTGCAAATCCCCAGGGGGAAAGTGGTCGAACATTTTTTGACAGCGGATTGCAAATCCGCTGGAACGCCTGGCGGAAGACTTTCTGATTGAGAATCAGCCAGAGCGCCTAGCGGGAGACTTTCTGATTGAGAATCCGCCGGAACGCCTGACGGAAGACTTTCTGATTGAAAATCAGCCAGAGCACCTGGCGGGAGACTTTCAGATTGAGAATCAGCCGGAGCGCCTGGCGGAAGACTTTCTGATTGTACGCTGAACCAATAACACAAAACCAAAAAGAGCCGTTTTTTGATTTAAATCAACTATTACTACGATTTAACCAAAATAACTGGAATTTATTCCTAGTTTTCATCTATTTCCTATACCTTTGCCCACGAATTCCAATAAAAAAAGGACGAATTCCTATAAAAGAAGACAAAACAACGTATAAAACGTATCATTTAAACAACGTATAAAACGTGTAATTTAAAGAAAGATTGATTATGAAGAAAATTATGTTGAGCCTCGCTATGGCTCTCGTTTCTGTTTGCGCTAGCGCACAGGTTTACATCGGTGGTACTGCTGGTATCTCTAGCAACAAGATCGGTGATGGTGACAGCAAGACTGCTTACAAGCTCATCCCTGAGATTGGTTACCAATTCAACAACAAGTGGGATGCCGGTATCGAGGTAGGTATCCAGAAGGGCGAAGTTTGCAAGATTTCTCCTGTTGGCGATGCTACAACCTTCACTATTGCTCCTTACGTTCGCTATACAGCAGTTGAGAGCAAGGTAGTTGATCTCTTCTTCGAGGGTACTATCGGTTATGGCAGCGTAAGCAAGGGCGGTGGCGACTTCTACGAGGTAGGCATCAAGCCAGGTTTGGCCGTTAAGCTTACAAAGCATGTTGAATTCATCTCTAAGATTGGCTTCCTCGGATACAGAGGCTATTCTCCTGAGCATGGTGAGAGCTCATCTACATTCGGAGTTGATGTAGATGCAAGCAACATTTCTTTTGGTGCTATCTACAAGTTCTAAATTAATACGGGGGATGCAAATCCCCCTTTTTTATTTTAAATAGGTGGGTGGGGATTGCAAATCCCCAGGGTAAGAGGTCGAACATTTTTTGACGGCGGATTGCAAATCCGCCGGGACGCCTGGCGGGAGACTTTAGGAGGGACGCCTAGCGGTGTGTCAAAAGTCCAAGAAACGGATTTGGCCTTACGGCCATTGGGCTAGCGCATTTGCATTCCTGCTTTAGGGGGCATCGCCACGACCGCCAGGTCGAGTTTCCGTTTAAAATCCGCAAATAATCCGAGGAAGGCGGTTAAGGTTCCGTTTATTCCGCGTAATCCGATGAATAATGATACACCCCATAAACCCCCATATTCATAAACATAACATGCTAAATATGTTAAAATATACATGTTTTGGAATAATTTCAGTTATTTTTCTTGGAAATATTACAGAAAATATTTATCTTTGCAGCGTTATTTTGGTTTCTACATCTGATATAAAAGCAAATCGCTTATGATATAAAAGCGAAAACGCTACAGGGGGGGGGACCTGAAAAAACGATGAAATCATTAACTGGGTTCTGTCTAGAATAGGTTAAAAGTATAAGAAAGTTATGGAATGTATATCAGAAGATACAAATCACGTAACAGATACACATGACGAAAGAGATGCAATGACATCTGATGGTGCTGGACTTGTCTCCAGTGCGCCCTCCGAAACGATGAATCCTTCTCATGAAGGAAAAAATCAAGTAGGGGTGTCCACCAACTATGCCCCTTCGGGAATTAACAGAACACAGGAATTCCCTTCCGGAAATAACCATAAACAGAAATCCCAGCATGCCGCTTCCCACTGGTTCGCACTGAGAACCACCTACGGAAGAGAGAAGAAGGCTTACGATTATCTGGTAAGCAAAGGAGTAAAAGCCTTCTGCCCTACCCTTCACGTGACCAAAGAGGTGAAAGGCGAAAGAAGAGTGGTCGTGGAATCACGATTGCCGAATATCTTCTTCGCTCATGGCACAGAAGAGGAATTGGAAAAATATGTCTTCGACAACGTCAACCTCCCTTTCCTCCGGTTCTACTATCGCCATTATCACCAGGGATCACGAATCATGAAGACGCCTCTTATCGTGCCCGACTATCAGATTGAAAGTCTCAGAATCATCTGCGAATCAGAAGCCAACGATGTCTTGCTGGTTCCTGAAAATGAACAGAAATTCAAAAACGGACAGAAAGTGAGAGTCATCGAAGGAAAGTTCAAAGGCGTAGAGGGCAGAGTGGCTAGATATCATGGTCAGCAGCGAGTGGCTGTCATCATCGACGACATCGCCACCATCACCACCGCCTATCTACCTAGCGCCTTCCTCGAATTCATCGATTGATAAGACATTTAACGAAAAAAAGCAAATAAAGTTATTTAGAATAATAGGATAATAAAGTCTGAACGTGCGAAAAGTTTTGATTCTACTCATAGCTGCAATAGGTAATGTGATGGATGTACCTGCCCAGGTGAAAACCACCGACAGTACATTCATAGAGAATTCACGCCCTATTATCTATGTGGTAAACAAGACTAATATCAACGCACAGGACCGAGAATGGATTACCAACTATCTCATTCCGCAGCTCGAAGCGCTGGGAGATAGAGGTATCGTCCTAGGTCGTGCCACGGCATCGCCAGAAGGTCCTACGCCCAACAACGTTCGACTTGCCCGGAGCCGAAGGGCTTCCATGGATGCCCTGCTCGGCAGATACGGCATCAACATCAGTCGCATCAGATATGATGTGGTGCCCGAGGATTATCCGCTCCTCCTCACGCTGATGCAGATGGAGCACGATAAGCAACTGCCTGTGGTGGAAGCCATCGTCAGGAAATACCACGGCAAGGGCGAACCGCTCAAGGCGGCTCTGAAGCGACACGACAGAGGAAGACTCTGGAAATATCTGCTCAAGAAATATTTCCCGCAGTTGCGTGCCGTGAGAATCATGCCGATAGACGAACGGCTCGTGGATACCATCCCGTTGCCCGAGGCAAAGCTCATCCATGCAGAATTGCCGTTTCCAAAGCCCCACATCTATGTGGAAATGCCGCTCCCGGAACCAGCTCCCGTCATCGAGGAACGCCGGGAACTGCTGAGCATCAAGACCAATCTGCTCTACGACTTTGCCTATATGCCGGGCTACAACCGCTTCTGCCCCATCCCCAACGTGGGCATCGAGTATTATCCGCTGCACGGACATTTCACCTATGGTGCCAGTTTCGAGGGTCCCTGGTGGCAGAACTACAGCAAGCATAAGTATTTCCAGTTGCGCAACTACCAGTTGCACACCCGGTATTACCTGCGGAGCGGCGAAACGGGTTTCAGGGGATTTTTTGTAAGTGCTTACGCGCACGCGTACCTTTATAATATATGCTTCGGCGAAAAACGGGGCTGGGAAGGCGAAGGCTGGGGAGCCGGAGTGGGCCTGGGATGGGCGATACCGCTGGGACGCTCCAAGCACTGGCGACTCGACATCGGCCTGCAGGCTGGATTCCTCAACACCCGCTACGATCCCTACCAGTGGCTATGCCCCATCGACCCCGACTACGACAAGGAGCAGTATTACTACAAATGGTACGGCGATGCCAAGGATTTCAGAAAGCGCAAGCATATCTACAACTGGATGGGTCCTACCCGACTGGAGATAAGCCTCAGCTACGACCTGCTCTATCGCCGCAACCACAAGAAGGGCGCAAGCTTCCGCAGCAAGGAAAAAACAAGGAGGGCGTATGAGGAATAACAGGAAAAACTGGAATAATAGGAATAACTGGAATAACTGGAGATACCTTCTATTCTGCATCCCCCTGCTGGGCTTCTTCCTTTCCAGTTGCGAGCGAGAGCCGATGCTCAACCTGCACCAGGGCGGAAAAGATATTACCATGGATATGCCTGTCATCGACCTGAAGCTCGATGTTTATTGGGACTACCAACTGAAATATGACGTGGTATATGACTGGAAGGCGGAATGGTTCTACGGTTGGGATGAGAAAGACAAGGAACTTTTCGGCATTCTGGGTTACACCGAGCCGACGGCATTCGATATTCGCCGCTATTATACCGGAAGGGTATCGGGCGCACCGCACAGTTCTCCCTACAAGCATTACATCACCAGCCATTCCATTTCGGCGAAATACGATTTCGGATTCTGGGACATTCTGGCTTGGAACGATATCCAGACGCCGGACGGTGTGCAGAGCGTAAGAATCGATGAGGAGAGCACCTACGATTACGTAACGGCGAAAACGGGCGAGACGATGCATCCCGTGAAATACAACGCTCCCCAATTTCCGAGGGCGTTCTATCAGCCGGAGGAACTCTTTGCCGGATATGAGAAGGGCATCGAGATTAATGAGAACCTGGATGGCTTTACCTTTGATGAGGACAGAAACTGCTGGTACAGGGTGCTCAACATTCAGCTCCAGCCAGTTACCTACATCTATCTGTTGCAGGTGATATTGCACAACAACAATCGCAACGGTCGCATTGTGACGGCGATAGATGGCAATACCAACCTGAGCGGAATGGCCCGGTCGGTGACGCTGAATACGGGTCATACGGGTACGGATGCCATCACGGTGAACGGTAATCTGAGGATGAAGTTCGACCAGAAGGGCAAGAATGGTGAGACGGTGGATATCATCGGTGGAAAGATTCTCACTTTCGGAATGCCGAACATGAATCCGGGCACGCTGAGCCCCAAGGCTTACAGGGAGTCATTGGAAAAGGTGAAGGCAGCGGATTTGAACAACCGCCATTATCTGGATGTAACGATGCAGTTTTATAATGGCAAGGATTCTACTTTGGTTTTCGACGTGACCGACCAGATACGTCGCCTTTTCCGTGGAGGAGTGATCACCGTAGATGTTGATATGGATCACGTACCGGTTCCCGTTCGTCCCGGCGGTTCTGGTTTCGATGCCGTGGTGAAGGACTTCGAGGAGAAGGAATGGGAAATTGAGATGTAATTGATAAACATGAATATGAAATCAGGATATAGAATAATAAATCAAAAAATTATAAACATTTTATGGATATGAAGAAATATTTATTTATAGCAGCTTCTGCACTCGCACTTGCAAGCTGCTCAAGCGAAGATTTCGTCGGAACAGAAGGCGGAAATGTTGAGAATGGTGCCAATAAGGCGATTGGCTTTGGTGGTGGAACGGGTAAGATTACTCGTGCTGTATCTTCAACTAATTATTCAATAACCGACTTGCAAAAAAACGGTTTTTGGGTTTATGGTACAAAGCATTATGAAGATGAAGATAACAGTACAACTAACGACAATGTAGTATATAAAAACTACTACCTCACCTACAATAAAGACAAAACGAACCATACACTGTCTAACACTGCCGGTTGGGAGTATGTAGGTATTACCAATAGCTATAACAATGTTACTCCTTTTCTGAATGGAAATCAGACCATCAAATACTGGGACTATTCTGCAAAGGCTTACACTTTCTATGCAGCTACAGCCTTGCCTAGTGATTTAACTGCAGGTAATGTTATTATCAACAAGATCACAGATGAAAAGGATGCCAATGGTACTGTTTATACCAAGGGTTACGAAGTAACTCTGAAGGATGGTGCGAATTTGGATAATATCTATTTCGCCGATCGAAAGGTTATCAACAAGACTAAGGACGCTGTACATGGCAAGGATGATGTATATGGCGGTGAGGTAAATTTCGTCTTCCGTAATGCACTTTCAAAAGTACGTGTAGCTATGTACGAAACAGTTCCTGGTTATAAGGTAACAATCAATAAGTTCTACTATACTAATAACAGTGCAACAGGTCAAACCACTGAGGCAACAGACAAGTTTACAGCAGATGCCAACAACACACCATTGGAAACAAGTCAAGAAGGTGTAAAATACAAGGTTGTTTACTATAACAATACTGAGGCAGGCGGTCAGTTAGAAAATCAGCCAAAGATGTTGGCAAATGCCAGTGGTACTGGTGCAACCACAAACATCTTTAAAATCGGTGATGGTAAAAACTTAAAGGGTAATACTGACCTCTCAACTATCATCACAAAACCAACTTACGACACAGAGAATGGTAAATACACCTTGTTCATGCCACAGGCTGATAACGACAAGACTCTCAACCTCAAAGTTGATTATACACTTACATCTGATGACAACTCAGGCGAGACTATCACTGTAAAGGGTGCAACAGCTACTATCCCTGCAAAGTATCTCTGTTGGAGACCTAACTATGCTTACACATATCTCTTCAAGATTAGTGACAATACAAATGGTTCTACAGGTGGTACTGATGATCCAGCAGGTCTTTACCCTATTACCTTCGATGCATCAGTGGTTGTAACAGAAAATGGTAATGCTGAGTACATCTCTGCATTAGGCGATGCAACAATCACAACATTTGCAGTTGAGGATAAGCTATATCAGCATGACAAAGCAGACTACGAGAATGGAGCAGACCTTTATGCAACAGTTGTGGATAAGAAAAAGAATACAGTTAAACTCTCTGACCAAAATACAAAGGTTTACAAGTTGACAGATGCTGGCGCTAAAGCTACAAACCTTTCTGAAGCACTTGTAGCTAATTGGGTTAGCCAGAATTTAACAGATTACTATACTGAGCTTAAGAATATTACAGAGCCTGCAGAAACTGCTGTAACTTACTACACATTTGAAAACTCCGTTCCTGCAGAGGACGGCAAAACCATTTCACTTGGAACAGCAACAGCACTCAAGATGCAGGGTATTAAGGCTGGAACATACGTTATCCAGTATAAGACAGCAGCAGCTTGGACTGGCTCTTACTCTACAATTTACAAGATTGTTACAATCAAGTAATCGAAGTTCAAATATAGGCTAATACTCTGAAAGGGCAATGGCATCACTATTTCAATATATTTAAATGCTTTTGCCCTTATAGGGCACTAATAGCTTTTGTGGATATTCCATGATTCATCATGGGATTCTATTCATGACATTATGATATAACGTAAACCGGACGGGGAAATTCTCCCCGCCCGGTTCCTAGGTTAAAAATACAACGAAAAAAATATGCAAAACTTCCGCATCTTATCATTTTTGATCTCGGCTTTATGCCTTTTGTCCTGCTCCTCAGAACAGGATAAACCAGAGACACCGGAGCCTAAGCCAAACGTGGGAATCGCTTTCGGCGGTGCCAACGGTATATGGCAGGATGCACCTACCACCCGCTCCGGCGAAACGGGACTGGAAACGCTCTTCAAATCCTTCCGGGTTTGGGGATACAAAAACTATGCTGCTACTCCCAACTCCCCGCAAGTCATCATGGACGGCTATCAGGTAAACTTTACGCAAAGTAGCGCAGGAACCACAGAAAGCAATACCGCCGACTGGGAATACGTCGGACTTACTCATCCTAAACACTCCACTACTCAAACCATCAAATACTGGGATTACTCAGCATCCAGCTACCGCTTCTACGCTTATACTCCGGCGGATGCCCCTATCACCCCAGCCTCATCAGCTGACAACAGTTCAGCCTCATCGGGAACCCCGACATCCACTACAGAAGACGTCTTCCAGATTCCATTTGCTTATTCAGAAGACGCCACGGCAACCAGCGTGCCTTACATCAGCGATTTATGGTTCTCCAACAATACAGACGCCACTTCCCCTTACGGCAAGTGCGTAACCCTCCGTTTTTCTCCGCTCATCGCCAAGGTACGATTCAAGTTCACCTATCCGGCGAACACCAAGCGCGTCACCATCACCGATATCCTGTTTGGTGACAGCAGATTCATCAAGAATCCATCTTCTGCCAATACCCCGCTCAAGGGAACCATCACGGCAACCTATCCCCTTACAGGAATAGAAACTCCAGCCAGCTATACTCCTTCTTTTGCGTGGAAAACTTCGGAGGAAACAGGTGCCAAAGGATTCCTCCACCTAACGATACCTTACGAGGAAGAGAGCGATGCCATTCATATACTGCAAGACAAGAAGCTATATAACAAGTGGTATTATGTGCCACCATTTAACATCGCTAAATACACACAGGGCGCTTACACCATCAGCGCCATCATCGACGGAAACAAGACCCTTGCCACCGTTCCGGCTGAATACATGCAATGGAAGGCAGGCTATCAATATACATACATCTTCAAGATAACAGAAACAGGCAGCCTCATCGCCTTCTCGAAATTGGAAGTGGAGGAATGGCTGCCAGGAAAGGAAATTGATAACAACGGCAACGGAACCGGCGGCTGGTAGGCCAGTTCTCAATAGAAGTGTAAAAAAGCAAGAACTCGAATATGAGCAAGAACACGGATATGAAAAAGTTTTTAAACATAGTAACACCATTGATCATTCTCCTCGCAATCCTCACCGCTTGCGAGAGCAGCGACATGCCGATTCAGCATGCCGACAACTATGCTTATATCTCCTTCTCGGCAAAAACCGAGAAGACGCTTACCCGAACCAACCCCTACGAGGCATACGATGCCGCCAAGCATCCTGCCACCATGGGCGTGTTCGGCTACTATTCCAGCACCAGTCATCCCAAGCTTGATGCTGACAACTCCATCTACACCAACGAATCGGTGAGCTATAATTCCACCACGGAAAACTGGACGGCTACCAGCCGCAAGCGCTGGAACGACTATCTGGGCAAGGCTACTTCCTTCCATTTCTTCGCCTACATGCCAAAAGTGGATGGCGCCAAGGTGATAGAAGAAAAGAGCGATGCTCCCTCTTCTACATCCACCAGCCGCACCTTCACCCTCTCGTTCCCATTCGCCATGACCCCAAGTCCTGTTATCTTCGATATCAAGAAAGCCCCTATCATCTGTGCCAAACCACAGAGCAAGGATAGTATGGATGCCCAGAAGACAGAATACATCTTCGACCGTGTGGTGAAATTCAAGTTTGACCAAACCCTGACAGGTTATCGCCTTCTCTTCAAGCTCGACACGAAGATGGGAGCCGTAAGACAATTCCGAATCAAGCGCGTAACCCTATCGGGCAATTTAGCCACCAAGGGCACCGTAAGCCGGTCTTATACCTGGGATGTGACCAAGAAAGAATGGACCCAGGGTGCCATAGAATGGAAAGAGGACGACCTCACTTATACAACTTTCGGAGAGAGCACGGCAGCCGGAGGGAACACCGTCACCGCTCCATTTGAGATTCCTTACAAGGACAATAAAGACGATACGAATACGACATCATCTGCTTTCGAGAACGCAACGAAAAGCATTCTTCTCGACAATTCGATAAAAGACTACACCCAATGGGGACCGGCTTTCTATACCATTCCCGATAAGAAATTCACCCCAACCATTGAGGTTACTTACGATGTGGTGTTCAAGGACGAGAAGCAGCAGGTGATTACCCGAAAGAATGTAACCTCTGCCATCGAACTCAACGAAAAGAATTTCGAAAGTCTGAAAAATCAGAAACAAGGCGTCACCGCCATGATATATCCCATCCGCATCCTGATTCAACCCCGCTATCTCTATGTATTGGCTGATGAGGATGCCTACACGGGCCATCTGTTGATAGATTAAAACTCCATCACGATTTTTACCAACTGACAAATAAAAGGATTCATTACAATGAGAATACATTCAATATCAACAATATGCAGAAAATGTCTGATGCTGCTGGCTCTGCTGCTGGCGAGCATCCAAATGGTGCATGCCCAGGAGGAAGGCGGCACTACTACCACAGAGATGAAAGTATATGGTGAGGGTGACCTCATCGCTACAAAATATGCTGGTGGTACGGGAACAAAGGATGATCCATGGCTTATCAGTAACGACCTGGAGCTGGCGAAGTTGGCACATGATGTGACTAACGGAAATACCAAGCTTATGTTTGCCGGCAAATACTTTAAACTTACCAAAGACATCGACCTGAGCAAAGGTAAATGGATGCCTATCGGTACATGGAAATGTAATAAGAGAGATAATAACGACCGCTATTTTGCAGGAAAATTTGATGGTGACGGACATACCATCAGCAATATGAAGATAGAATGGGTTAATGAGAAAGGTTTTGAAGCATCATGGGGTCTTTTCGGCCGACTTTATGGTACCCCGGAGAATACTAAAGACCCAAAACCGGAAGAATATGCGACAGTTACCAATCTGGTAATAGAAAATGCACAGATTGAGAAGAAAAAAGGATATATCCCGCAAGGTAGTTCTGTCATCAAAATCGGTATAGTTGCATCCGACCTGACACAATATGCAGAAATCAGCAATATCATCATCCGAAAATCCAAGATTACTGATAACGGAGAAAAATATGCATCTGCAAGCAATTACCGCGTGGGCGGCATCGTGGGATATATTGATAATGGAGGTAACTTCAGAATCTTCAATATCTCTGCCGATACGGAATTGAACATGCACAAGGACAATGCATCTTTTACAGGTCAGATGACCATTGCAGGTGGCTTTGGTTTCTCAAGTATCTATGGAACTCATACTACGGCTATCCTGCCAACCCATCTTTATTTCCATGGTCCACAAATCCAGACCAAGACCTCTTCCAATAAAATATTCAGAGGTAGCCTCTTTGTTTTTAACGATAAAACAAACAATCCAAAGCAATTTTCTGAGAGTATCAAGAACACCTGGTTCTACACCCCGACAAACAAGGTTAGTGGAACCAACAGCTATAACTATGGCGTACAGAAAGAGATTTCTGAAAACGGAGAAGCCTTTGCAAAGCAAAACAATGAATGGCTCAGCGAAAATGGGCTTGACAAGAAAATCTGGATGTTTGCTGACGGAAAGTTTGCTTTCAGTACTATCAAGATCAAACTGGACAGAGGCAAGCAAGATGAACTGAAGGTTTATGATGGAAAGAATACAGAACCTTCTACAGCCCAATACGACTGGTATGTTTCTATCGACAACAAAAATTGGGAACTGAAGAAGACAGCTAGCAGCACCTATTCGCTACCACGCCAAAAATACAATCAGTATGTTTATGCCACCGATGGAAAATCACGTACTAATTCTATATTGGTAAAGGCTATCCATGTAACAGCATCACTTTCAACCCAAAAAAATGAATATACCGTCAACGTAACCAATGATACGGAAGAATACAGCAATGAAGCTTTAGGATTGAAAATCACCTACCAGTGGTATAATGGCGAAAAAACACTTTCATCAGAAACATCATCCAGTTTTACCCGTCCTGACAACGCAACTTATAACGATAAATACAGCTGTTATATTACCGTTACTTCCGGAGGAGAGACACTTCTCGATACCTGGGTAAGTGCCACAACGGTAGTATATCTGAATCCAACATCAGGTGAGGATAAGGACGAAACCAATTGGGGATATACTCAAGATAAACCGATGAAGACCTGGAAGGGAGCCTACAGCAAACTTTCGGAAAAAGGATCATGGGATGAGAATATCATTGTATTGATGGGAGAAAGTAACAAGGATGTAACAAATAACACCGAAAATGGTTTCAACATTACCAAAAACAATACAGGTAATAGCATTCTTTCATCAAGCGATTGGAATAAAGCAAAAAAATCTCCACTCTTCCGTAACGCTACCATCACTGGCGAATATGGCACTTACAAAGCAGGAGGCACCATCGAAATTACAAGTCTCGATATCGGTCTGCCTCTTTGGGGAGATACCCGTTTTGAATATATCACCTTCAAAAATACCGACACTGGAACTTTAGCTTATAAGAATATCTACTGTCAATACAACAATTTGGAAATGGGTGAAGGTATTAAGATGGTAGGCTTCAACGAAAATGCAATCAACTATGGTACCATCGATGGTGCCGTAACCACCCCTATGCAGATATTCGGCGGTTTCTGCAATGATAGTCGTTTCTATCCCTTAAACCATAAAGACAGCATTACTGCCTTCAACAATTCCATGCCTCATGGCAAAGAAGGTTTCAGTATCACCATCAAATCGGGCTTCTATTCTGCTATTTGTGCAGGCGGACGTCAGACTATAGTAGGACAGCAGCTGAATGGTGTGATGGGAACTCCAACCCAACCTATTAAGTGTACCATCACCATGGATATCAACAGAAAATGGAACGATGCCAACAATTTCCCAAAAACCATTGAAAATACGAAAAGGACAAACGACTACGATGCCGGTATTATCCTAGCCGGAAACCACGAAGGTGCAATGTATGCCGATGTAGATATCATCATCAGGAGTGGAAAGGTGGCACGTGTGGTAAACGGAACCCTGGGAGCTCAACGTCCATTTACTTTGGAATACGAAAGCAAAACATACAATGTTCCATTGAATTCATTTATGGGTAGAGCCAATATTCTTCTAGACCCCCAAAATTCTGAATACAGGAAGAGCGATGGTCTCAAAGACAACGACCGTGTTGTTGTCACAGAACTTTATGGCGGTAGTATGGGACGTGGACATACAAGCGATGTAAAAATCAATAATCCGTTCTATGGCTATAGCACCATCACCATCAATGGCGGAACCTTTAAGGTTCTGCCTGAAGATAACAAAAAGACAGACCTCATCATCTGCGGTATCTTTGGTGCAGGAGCAGGCGGTATGAATGGTATCGGTACCGATGCTCACCATACTCCAGATGAAAGCATTCCGTATTGGAACAGCAGCAAGGACGTGATGCTTTATGGTCCTTACGCAGATGCCAATGGAAAGCTAATTTCCTACCATTGCTATAACGCAAAGACATATACTTATACCGATGTAGATCCTCTAAATACAAATACAAAGATCATCATCAATGGTGGCGTTTTCGGCTCAACCGCTGTAAAAATAGATGGAATTTATGCAGGAGGTAGCGGATATATGAGTCCAGGATTGTGGACTAAGACTTCAGCGACACCAAGTAAATACGGAGGCAATGTTTATGGTCAAAAAGGCAAAACGGTAGCTTCACTTACCATCAATGGCGGTACCTTCTATTGCAAGAACGGTATCTTCGGCGGCGGTCGTGGAACGGACTATTTCTTCCATAAAAACAAATATGGCGGAACCAATTTCAGCGATTACAAGGAATTAGGTCAAACCTATGGAAACGTAACACTCAATATCACTGGCGGAACCTTCTACTGCCCTATCTTCGGCGGTGGATATGGTGTGGCGTATGCTACAGAAAATGATCCAGAAAACAAAAAAAATACACCAGAAATTCTTTCCGATATGGCTCGCCTCTTCGGAAAATCTACCATCAGCATCAAAGGCGGAACCTTCTATGACAATGTATATGGAGGTGGCGACATGGCGCAGACAAAAGATACAGAATTGAGTATCAGCGACTATGCCGACATTCGTGGTTCTGTGTTCGCAGGTGGAAATGGAAGAAAGAAGATAGTAAAAGCCAACGACGGAAACTGGCATCCGGAATATATTGGTAGAGTTACCGGCAGCACCAGCCTTACCTTCTCCGGCTCATCAGCACAGGCTCCATCTATCTATGGAAACATCTATGGCGGCGGAAACCTGGCACAGGTGGGAGAAAAGAAAAGCGAAAAAAATACAAACGGAGAAAATACAAACAAAAGCAGTACAACCATCAATATCTATGGTGCCAACTTCGCCGGAGAAATCTTCGGTGGAGGTAAGGGTAATATCACAGATAGCATCGGCAAGCCATTAGCATCGAAAGACCTCTATACTTCTGCCGATGTAAACGGAAACACGAATATTTATCTGGCACAAGACCCGGGCTTGCAGACAAGAGAGAAAGACGGAAATTTGAAGGATAATTTCTCTATCAATGTGATATGGAATAAGTTATGGAATGACAGCATTCAGAATTTCTACGTTTGGGAGAAAGTAGAAGGAGAAAACTACAACGTTGACAAGAAAAAGTTCTATGACGAAGCTAACGACAAGTTCCTCAACCCTCATAACATCTATGGCGGCGGAAACCTCGCCTGCACCGTAACAGGAACAGCTACGGTAAATGTACAAAAGGGTATGACCCCTTATTCGCTGCTGAAAACTCAGGAATGGAAGGAATCTTATGATGACAACAAGCACCCTCATTTCTCTGTGTTCGGCGGTGGATATGGTGAGAACACCAGCGTGGGAAGCACCGATGTTACCGTCAACGTGGAGGGTGAATATGGTGAATACAACGGAGAAGTGGATGATGACACCGAACAGCTCGCCCGTCCTCATCGCAGCAAGAGCAAGAGTAAGAGCAAGAGTACAAATAAAGACACGAATAAAGACATGAATGTCTTCGATAACTCGAAGGGCGTTCCGAATTTCACCATCCTCAGTGCATTGGGTGGTGGCTATGCTGGTACCGTAATAAATAACACCAAGGTAACAGTGGATGGCAATACCTTCCTGCACCGTGTGTATGGTGGCGGATTCGGCGACCCGGAAGCCTCTACCGAAGCAAACAGTACAGGAAGTATCGGCGGCAACACACAGGTATTCGTCAAAGGTGCCTATATTCATGGTGATGTATTCGGCGGCGGTGCCGGCGTGGATCCAAAGAAAACCAACGGCACTTACACCTACTTCACCAACGTGGCAAAGGTGACGGGAACCACCCTGGTGGAAATCTCTGACGAAGCCAAGATTTATGGCAGCGTATTTGGCGGAGGTGATATCGCCAACATCGGTGATACTATAGAAACACCGAATTACTCCATTTACTCCATCAAGCCTATCAGCGTATCAACCATCGCACAAAAAGATGATACAGAAGGACATAAAGAAGGCGAATTCATCAGTTACAAGGCCGAGAACTACAAGACCTTCGTCAACCTGAAAGGTGGCGATATCTTCGGTGAAGTCTTCGGCGGCGGAAAGGGACTCAAGAAGGAGAAAGCCCCTGAATATCATAAGGTGGGACGCATCAACGGTAATACCCTCGTTCACATCGTCAACACCGATGCAGCCTCATCTACAGAACTCGACTACCAGAACAACGTGGTGCCATTCGTCTGGAACAACGTATATGGCGGTTGTGCCTATGGTACCGTGGATGGCAACACCCTGGTACATGTGGAAGGCGGAAAACTGGGACAGAATATCTATGGCGGTGGCTATGGACATGTAAAGGTAGATCTTGACGGCACAAAAACCGAGGCGGAAAAGCAGAAGAAAACACGCCAAACCGTGCTCGGCAAGAAGGATACTGACCACGAGGGAACCTATGCCAACATTCTGGGTAACACCCAGGTGCAGATAGATGGCGGAACCTGGATATGGAATCGCAAGGCTGATAGCAAGGGTAATTTCACCACCTGGCTTGCCGCTCAGGAAGACAGCGAGAAGATTTGCGATAACATTGAGGAATTCAAGGAGATAACAGCAGCCATCCTGAAAGCCAAGACGGTAGATGAAATTACCAACGAAAAGGCAAAGGCTGCCATCAACCGCATCATGAACGATGAGAATACCCAGCAGTTCTTTGAATTTACCAAAGGCACCATGAACTCGGGTTCCTTCAAGCGCAACCATAATATCTATGGTGGCGGCAACCGTGCCTGCTATGTGGGTACCTATACCAACGATTCTACTGTAGTAGATAAAACCGGCGATGCTATCGTAATCGTCAACCACTCGCCACTTACTGATATCATCATCAAGAATCAGGACAACAGCATCAAGAAACTCAGCCTCTTTGATGAGACCTCACTGCCTGGCTTGTGCTGGTATATCAGCAGCAAGAACACGAACGACCCTGAGTTCTCGGTATTCGGAGCTGGCTTCGGTGCCAATACGAAGGTGGGTAAAACCCAGGTATATGTGCAGCCGGGTGCCAAGATTAACGACTATGGTATCCTCACCATCGACGGTATTAAATACCGATATCTCAATCAGGCCGAAGACCATAAGACCTACTTTGACTTCGAAATGAGTATCTATAACGACTTCCTGAAGGTTTCCAAGGAAGACAAGAAGCTCTATTTCGGTAGTGTAACTGGCAGCAATCCTGGAGAAGAAGGCTTCGACCCGATGACCTACAGACGCTATCATGCCAGTCGCTGGGCATGGATTCTCGGTTTGCCAGGCTTCACCTTCCAGGACATCCATGGCGGTGGCTACTCGGGATATGTTACTGGCGACACCTATGTAGAAACCGATGCACAGCCAGTATGCGAAAATATTTATGGAGCAGGCCTGGGTGCGCTGCCTTACGGCGACATCACAGACGGCAAAGATTATGACTTCGGCAAGGTGGGCACATCATCCAGAGTATTCATCAAGTCGGGTTTTATCGCTCAGAATGTATATGGCGGTGGTGCCGGCATAGAATCTATTTCTAATTCTAACAATGAAAAGAATACATGGATTGACTTCCCAAATATGGCCCGCGTTCCAAAGACGGAGGTTCATATCTACGGTAGAAACTTTAATTATACGGCAAACGGAAAAAACCTGGGAACGATAGACCGTACCATGATATGGGGTAGCGTATATGGCGGTGGCGATGTTGCCAACGTGGGTAATACAGAGGCAGGTCCAGATGTATTTACCTATGAGCAGCACAAGGTTCCTAAGAACTGCACCTCGCTGGTCAACATCCGTGGTGGCGCCATCTTCTCGCAGGTATTTGCCGGCGGTAAAGGTCGCCTCGTGTCGGAATGTAGCGACTATAAGAAACTGGGTGGCATCTATGGCAATTCCTGTCTGGTCATCGACCGACCAGTCATCTCTTATCCATATTACGATGAAACTACCAAGAAGGCTCTCGAACCTTGGAGCACAGAAGCCATGGAGCATCCGGCTGAAACTGTCAATGCCAATATCATCCCTACCTTCCACGAACGCATCTACGGCGGATGCCAGAACGGAACGGTATATGGCAATACCTTCATCAGCATCTGGGATGGTTATATAGGTCATGGCATCTATGGCGGCGGATGGGGAAATAGTGATTCCGAGACAGTGAATGGAGAAAAGACTACCAGCAATGGAGAAAAGATCACTTCGGCAGATGTAACCGGCAATACCAACATGATTATCATGGGTGGCAAAGCCCTGCTTTCTTCTTACTGGAACCCAAATACCCGTTCCTGGAATCCAGCCAGTATCATCAATGGTATCACCTATTCTCCACAATACAACCACGAGACCTTGAAGTTCAAGATAAACCACAATATCTACGGTGGTGGCAACGAGGCCTGCGAAGTGCGCAACAACACCAATATCACCATTGCCAATGGATTCCTGCATAAGGATACGGAGGTGAAACCTGGACAGGCCAAGGACTTGCACTTCTACCAAACCGCCGAATGGAAGGAGATATATTATAAGGTGGGATCTCCACACTTCAGTATCTTTGGTGGCGGATTCGGTGAGGATGCTATTGTTGATGGAAATACCAACATCAACATTGATATGGTGAGGGACAAGAAAATTCACTTCGGCATCGACTTTGAGCTGGGCAAGGAATACGAACATTTCTACAATGGCTATTCTTATATGGACATTGTAGGCGGCGGCTATTCGGGAAAGGTAAAAGGCAGCACCAACATCAAGGGAGCCGGCGGCGCTTTCTGCCGCCGTGTGTTCGGTGGCGGATTCTACAGTTCCGTGAATAGTACCAACATCACCGTCAAGGCCATCGACTGCCATGATATCTTCGGCGGCGGCTTCATGGGCGATGTGAAGAAATCAACGAATGTCATCATCGGAGAAGACAACAGCAAAACAGCCACCACATCGGGTAATGAAACATCGGGTACAGATACTACAACATCGGGCAATAATACCTCGGGGGAACCATCAGGCAAATCTCCTTATGATAATACCGATATCTATATCCATGGCAGCGTATATGGCGGCAACGACGTATCGGGCTATGTAAACATTGTGCTCGACTCCAAGGGTTACTTCAAGGAGAACCTGGGTTCAGGCACCAACATCAAGATAAATGGCGGTCATATCTATGGCAACGTATATGGAGCCGGAAACGGTAACTACCTGTATGCCAACGACAGAAACGGCAACACCAAGGTTACGGTGAACGAGTATTATCCGCTGAACCCAGACGACCCTAATTCAGAGAAAGTCGATTTGGTTTATACCGTACCAATGCGTGAAACCATGCCATCTATCAAGGCGGCAAGCGATGCGGCCAAGATTGTAAACATCAATTCATGGCGACCACTCACCAACAAGGTGAAAATCGATATTACGGGCAACACCGGCAAGACAGACGAGAACAATCAAGTCAACAGCCAGGAAGGAATGGTTGTGATTGATGGCGATGTATATGGCGGCGGAAACTCTGCCACCGTACAGAAGGTGTATGATTACAATGATGACTCACATAAGAAGGTGGGCGACATCAAGATCAACATCGGCAGCCATGTCAACATCCGAAGCGTGTTCATGGGAAGTAACGGTGATGAACTCTTTACCGCTACTGCGGAGAACGACTTCATGAACATGTTCCAGAGACTGAACGGTAGCGTTGAGGACTATACCAAGGAGCTGAACCTTGGCGACAGCATCGACTGGGTTAACGATCCATCGAACAAGGTAATCAGTACCCTCTATCTGCCAACAAAGAATGAAGACCGTCCTAAGGTATATCCTCACCTGATCGACCTGTATTTCCACCCAGTGGAAACAGATATCCAGGGCACGCTGACCTGGAACAATACAGCAACCGGCGAAGGACTTACCGACTGCACCATCGGCACCTTCTGCTGCGGCGGTAACCGTGGCAACATGAATGTTTATCCTAAAACAGCAGCCGACTTCCAGGAATCTGATACCAAGAAGATTGGCAACGTGGTGGATTACATCTTCCCAGAAGGTCTTACCATCACCGACAAGATTGTGGGTGGCTGCAACAATGCCAACTACGACTACAAGGGAAAGGCTACCCACACAGGTGGCTATCTGCTGGGCCTTGCCCACTCGGAATATCCTTTCATCAAGCTTACCATCAAGAACAAGTTTGAACCAAAGACGGATGAAAAGAACAATGCCTACATGGGAGGTAACGTCTATGGCGGCTGCTACCAGAGTGGTACCATCAAGGGCGACGTAACCATCGACCAGCAAAGCGATATGCTGGCTGGCAAGGACAAGACGAAGCTGGAGAATTCCAACAACCTGCTGCTGCAAAGCGCCAAATATGCCAGCCTCAACATTTATGGTGCGGGCTATGGTATGGAGAGTTATGTATATGGCAACACCCATATTCTGATGGGCGAGAATATCAAATGCGTTGCACCTACCATGAATGTTGACAAGGCTAACAATGTCACCCTGTTCAATGCTTGTGGTGTAGTGGATGAAACCAACAACAAGGAAGGCTTGGGCGTATCTGCCAACTTCGTATATGGTGGCGGTCAGCAGGGTAACGTCATTGGTATTACCAATGTAGATATTCTCAATGGTCACGTGTTCCGTGCCGTTACAGGTGGTTCCTATTCGGGATATGTATATGGTTCTACCCAGGTAAAGGTGGGCTATCCTAAATATTATAAGGTGAGAAAGGATATGCACAAGGGCGGCAGATACGTGTTGAAGCGTACCGACCAGAACCAGAAGAACCTGGACCTGGTGGACAACAACGGCAAGACCACATCACCAACCGTCAAGCAGCACATCTATCTGCTGAGCGATGAGCTGATTACCCAGGGTACCCGTGAAGACATCGTGGCTATCAATAATGGCAACAGGGTAGAGATTACGAATGCCAACAGTGACGTTTACTTTACCAAAGTGGAAGCAGCGGAACCAAAGGTAGGTTGGGACAACGTGAATATCAACATTGATGAAGCGGTATATGGCGGAGGATACTCCCTCGCCGAGGGTTCATCGGTGATGGCCAACAACACCACCGTGCTGAAATATACCAAGGAATTTAATGTGGATGAGGCATTTACGGATACCAAAGAGCATCTTGATGAGCTTAATGGCTTCCCTAACGGAACCACCGTAGGCTTCGGCGGCAACACCGTTATCCTGGTGGGCGACAACAAGAACAGCGAGCACATCACCATCTCGCATCAGGAAATGCAGAAAATCGACTTGCCGGAGGGCACCGACCTCTTTGGTTATTACTATAAGCATTATGATGATGCCGAAGCATATGAGAAGGGCATATACACCTATCGCTTCATCTCGCTGCAGGATAAATACTTCTATCAAGCAAAACAAACTCCTAAACTGGAAGGTATCAAAGATAACGTCTTCTATGAATACGACAGCGAGGGTGGTATCTTTGGCGATGGTCACCTTTCATACGCAGAGGGTTTCCGCAGCACCGATGTCACTGGTTATGGCTTTGCAGCTCATACCATCGACAATCCGAAGATTATCAACACCTTCCAGCGTATAGACATTCTCCGTCTGGAAGACAACTGCTTCACCCTGCTCGGTGCACGCGACTATACCGTGAACGAAATCAACAAGACTCCATACTCCATCGCCCGTGTGGGTGAGATTAAGATGGTGTCGAATGAAATCACTTACAACACAGATGGCAGTCTGCAAGCTGCTAAGCCAGATAACATTGCCTCGTTTAAATACGGCATCAAGGCACGTAACTACATGGGATTATCCAACAATATCCACTATGTAGGCGCCGTGGTTTCGGATGTTCCGTTCAACGACAAGACGAATGCTCCATGGCGCAACCATCTGGGGCAGGTAGCAGCCAAAGACAATAAGAGCCAGGAGTTCAAGGATATGTCGTATCTGCAAGTAAAGCAGAAATATATCGACGATTATAATAATGCTAAAAAGAGCAATCAGGTTGACGTCAATGCGGGAGATATCTTCGGAACCTTCCAGAAGCGCAACGACGGTACGGCAAGAAACATGATTGGCATCGCATCGGGTTATGCCATGAAGATTCAGCTCTGCCAGGTAACCTACGATGAGACGAAACAAAAGGTTGCCGAACAGCAACATTACGGTCCTATCTATGGCGTGATAGAGATGAACCTGATTAATGTACGTGAAGACGAAGGTGGCGGTTATGTATATGCCGACAACCACCACAAGAGAGCGACTGGCGATACACACGATGAAGACTTCCTGGAAACTACGGGTAACTTCGTGTTCCCATACAAGGATGGAAGATACATCGTGGATGACTGTTTCCCTACGGGATACTACAGTTGTACCGATAAAACCAAGCTACCGGATATTCACTATTGGTATGTAACAGGTTTCCACTACTACTACAATGCCCATATCACGGGTTACACCTTCAAGTCGTCTCCTGATCTTCCTATCAAGTTCAACAGCGACAACAAGGATGGTCTTACCGTGCTTTCGGGCTTGAAGAGTGGTCAGACGGCACGCATCTACAGTTGGAAGATGAGAAGCGGACATCCGGCTAACTTCTCCAGCGATCTGGAATATCGCAACTATCTGGAAAAAACAGATACAGCTTATGCCCCTACAGTTGCCGGCGGTTACCAGCTCTATGTGGGTGGTTCATCGGATACCGAGTTCAATGGTGCCACATCTAAAGATGATACCGACAAGCAGAAAAAAGGTTTCTCCGCCTTGTTGGAGATGAATAATGCAAAAACCACCGACAACGTTGAAATCTTCAACAACACTCTGCCTTCGGGCTTAACCGAGGATGCCAAGATTTCATTCCAGTTGGTTGACAAGGTTAACAACACGAATGATGCTGAAAAAGATTACTTCAAGAATCACCTTGCCGAAAAGAGTCTGGCTACCCTGGTTATCAAGGCTCCTGCTTACGAGAGATACGTGAGTGATACCGACAATAAGCCTATCTATGCGCATACTGAGAAATTCTTTAAAAAAGATGAGAATAATAATTATATAGAGATAAAATCCGGCAAATTGGATCCTGCCAATACCTATTACCAGCCACAGACTGACGAGTATGTAAAGGTAGAGAAACTCTATGTATTAGACACTACAAGCAAAAAGTATGTAGAGAAGGCGCTTTCAAGTATAACCATCGGTGCTAACGAACAGGTAAAGTATTTTGTTCCTCGTGAATATACCTACACCATCTATCTCACCATCGAATATGTGCAGGGACCTACCGTAAGCGGTAACATCAGCATCGAAAACTGTGCCTTGCCGGGAGAGATGATCAGAATCAACAAGAAACCGGTGAAGATTGATGCCGACGAATCGTTTGCTGCCAACGGCTACTATTGGCACATCGGCAAGCTGAAGCGAGACAAGGACGGCAAGCCTACCACGGAATTTGAGGATGGAAACACTTGGCTGAAAGATGTTTTTGACAAGAAAGATACTCCTCTAAATAATACCTATCAGCAGGGAACAGCCACAGATAATAGAACCGACCTCTTTGCCGGAACCTACTACGACAAGACGGAAGACTATCTGGAAATTCCGGCTTACTACTTTATGAATGGCTACGGCGTGCAGTTGGCTATCTCCATGACAGGATTCGACAAGAATTTGTTCACCGTTCCGGTGCAGCTATCCGATACCCTGGTGGTTCACAACTACCAGGAGATGGATCCGCAATCAGACAAGGTGAACCTGCATATTCCTGAGGCTGTGAAACGTGCAAAGGAAGCAGCAGAGGCTCGTGCCAAGGGTGAGCCACAATATTTTGCGGAGCCTCGCATCTACATCAAGAACCAGCGCGACCTGACGGCTTTCAAGGAATACCTGAAGGAAGAATCGAATGATGGCGGTGCCTATGCCCAGTTTATCCTCCAGCGCGACCTGAGCATCGGAGACAATATCGATGGAACAGGCGCCACATTCAAGGGAACCTTCCATGGCAATGGTCATGTGCTGAAAGGCTTCAGCAAGGACAAGGCACTCTTCCTGGAGAACCAGGGACAGATTTACAACCTCGGACTGGAAAACGGCAATATTGCTACCTATGGCTGTAAAGAAAAGGGTGCCTACCACTGCTGCTTTGAGTATAATCCTACTAATCCTACTAATCCTATAGGAAACACCTCCCCTATCGTCTATCGAATGGATGGTACTGCCGAAAAGGGTTATACATACGATGACTTCAAATATGGCAAGGTGGCATACGACCTCAATGAGTACTATCTGCGTGCCCGCTACAGCAACGATATGACGGATCCTGATGACAAGGCGGCATTGAAGTACATCTACGATTACTATGCCAACGGCGACTATCAGTATGCCAACCGTTCGGATGCCTACACCGGCAACAATACGGGTATCGTCTATCTGCGTACGGGTGGCAGCAGTGCCCTGACCCCGAACTACGGCAAGAGTCTGACACGTCACGACCAGAAGCATACGATAGACAAGGCACGTGCACAGGAATACAAGGAAGCCACAGAAACGAAAGCAGAATCGAGAACCGGCGATTACCTGCCACTGTTTAACAAAGAACAAATGAACGACTTCCTATTCTGGGGACAGTCATTGCAGTTGACTCCAGACAAGTATCCTGCCGGGATTACTTCCCGACATATAGATTACATGACCAACCGTGTATATCGCACAGCCGGTTATTACGGAGACACCCTGCTCGATGCCTTCCATTACAATGCCTACAACAGTACGAAGAGTCAATGGAGTACATACGTGTATGAGCCAACGACAACGGCGATAGACTTTACTTGCCAGAACGACCTCAACAAGGCTACAGGCATTACTAAGGCGCAAGGCAGCCAGGAAAGCAACAAGCCATACATCTGCGAGCGTGGCATCTTCTATCCGCCAGTGGCCGACAATGCCCAGAAGTACTACGACCTCATGATCAAGCCAGAAGTTACCCAAAACCTCCTGGTATATACCGCAGCAAACAGTACAGAGGCGGCTGATACCGAAGAGGCAAACACAACCGAGGCTTACGACATCGTTCATACGGCACTGAACTATGATGAAGAAAAGAAAGAAGTCCTGATTAAGGGTCATCATCTTGTAGCCAATAAAACCAGCGTTGGAACAGGCAATGGAAAAGGCGGTAATTTCACCACCCCTTATTTCCATCTCGTGGAGCGCACACCAGAGGGCAAGAACAGCGAGAATGAAAATTGCATCAACAACGACTTCTGCGCCCCTATCCCATTCACGGTAACCAAGCATGCCTGGTATGTGCGCAAGCCGATGTACTATGCCGAGGAAACCACGGGAGCATGGGAAGGCATCAGCCTGCCATTCACCGTGAACAAGGTAAAGGCGCAGGTAAATGGTGAGATTACTCACTTCTATGGCACACCAACGGAAGATGAACAGACTAACCCAGCCTTAAACACGCACACCCTGCACCATGAGTACTGGCTGCGAGGATTGACTGGGATAAACACTGGAGGAAACACTGGGGTGAACACCGGGGAAACCACTGCCACCTTCCAGCGTCCGGGCAGCGAAGCGGGACTCTTCCAGGCTGAAAATGCCGCAAGCTGGAATTACAGCTTCAAGAACGACTTCTTTGTAAGGACATACGAAAGCAAGCTATATAATAAGGTGGATAATCCATATTATAACGAAGCACATACATATAATGATTATCTTGCCTTGACAGCGAATATTCCGTATGTGGTTCGTTTCCCAGGTTACCGTTATTATGAATTTGACCTCTCAAGCAAGTTCTATAACGAATACACCCAAGGTCTGGGAATCGATACTCCGGCACAGACGGTTACCTTCCATGCTTACGGCACGGAGTACGAGCCAAAGGACGAAGAAGTAGTAGAACAGGGAGCCATCGAAATTCCTATCACAGCATCCGCGGGAACCCTGGATGTAAACGGTTATTCACACATGGGAACCTTCAAGGCACAAAAGGTGGCAAACGGAACCATCTATGGCATGAACGATAAGGGTACGGCATTCAGCGATGCATTTGCAGAAACTTCGCCATTTGCCACCGTCATGCCATTCCGCACCTATCTCACACCAGCGGCAACCACATCTCAGGCTCGCTCATCTGCTGCCCCATCCGTGATTCGCATCGCAGATACCACGGGCATCGAAAAGATTGAACCAGATGTGAAGATCACCGATGATGATGACCCATCGGGCAACTATCTCATCGTGCAGCCTATAGGAGGCAGGCGAATCCGCATAGAGAGTACCTATGCCACCCAGCTCCAGGTATTCTCAACCACCGGTCAGCTTTACCGCATCCTGGATGTTCAGCCGGGCACCGCCACCTATAGTGGCTTCTACCCTAGCATCTACATCTTCGGAAATAAGAAGGTGATCGTAAGATAAAAGTAAAAAAGAAACCAGCAAATATGAATACAAAGAAACAAATAGTAACCCTACACCTGGTGCGTTCCATCATGATACTGCTCATGATGGGATGGACCGGTGGTGCATGGGCACAAAACGGGACAGTGACCGAGAAGGTGATTTATACCACCGACTTCACGGATTGGACCGAAGAGATTAATAGGAAACAGGCCAATCAGGTGGTTGTCAACAAGGAAACCGAATTTGGAGATACGTTTTCCTTTACCCTGAATGGTGTTGGTATCTATCCTAAAGCCGTAATTTCCTCGACCACAGGTTACATGCAAACTGCCAAATACACCAAAGAATATTCGGCAGCCAAACCTAGTGTCGTGACTTCACCACTCAAAAGCATCACCCAAATCAAACTGCATCAGGCTGCTACGGGTAGCAAACGTGGTATCAAGGTATCTGTGAAAGGAGATGGAGATGCCGACTGGTATGTTCTCCACGATAAATCCATTGAAAACACGTCAGGAGAAGACCTTACCTTGACGGTGAACCGTACCAACTGCCAGATTAAATTCGAGAACTATTCGCATGGTCTTGACCAAAACGCCTACGTCACCGACCTCACCATCCTGGGAAACGTAGAGCAGAAAACAGAGGTAACGGTTTGGTATTACGACACCCAAGGCCAGTCCATCGGTTCTGAAACCGTGGCTGCCAATACTCCCTTGAAATACAAATATAATGAAAGCAGTCTGACACTCCCTGAAAATTACGTATTCCGTGGCTGGTTCAACAACACTGAGGTATCTGCCACCAAAGTGCCAGAGGGAGAAATACTCGTTACCGACCTCCATCTCTATGCCAAGGCTACTCCTAAGGAGACTACCCAATATGGCGATGAACACGCTTACGACCTCACCAAGAAATATTTCTATCCGGAAGACCATGACGGATTAATCAAGATAGATGGCGGAGCATGGCAGAACACCACCAACGGCTGGTACTTCAAAGAGGGAGGAACCATCCAGCTGGAAGTGGCCGAGGCTGCCAGCATCAACCTGCCCCTATGCAATGCCAGCCAGGCAGGAACCATCAAGGTGTATCAAGGCAGCAATCTGCTGACCAGCTTCAGCAACCGGAGCGCATCGGGCAAAGACGGAGAAATCCATACTATCCGCTACGACGGAGGAACCCCTACAACCATGACCCTGAAAATACCAGCGGGCTCTTACATCCGCAGTCTTGATGTGCGCAACATCAAGCTCATCATCGTGTCCTTCTTGGGAAAGAGTGTAAAGGGCGATATCCCTTCCAGCATCAAATGCGATGTAAAGGGCGAGGCACAGATGCCTACCAACGCCCTGTTCTACCAGGAAGGCCACACCTTCCAATACTGGACCGATGGCGAAAACAACTACGAGGCAGGTGAAACCTATGCCTTCACCAACGACGTGACTCTCACCCCGAAGATGACGGCAAACAAGCTAGACCTCACCGATACCAACCGGGAGACAACCGTAACATGGCCTTTCGATAGCAGCGAAGCACCTGAAATCAATATGCAGCAACGTTCGGGTACCAAGGGCTATACAAGCACAGGCAGCATCTTTGTGGATGACAACACACAGGTAAAGCAAGACGTAAACCTGCTGATGGATGCCTCTGCCGCTACGGCAAAGATAAACAACCACGATGCCCGCATCAATGCCCTGGAAGGAAAGGGAGCACAGGTGAACAACGGAACCATCTTCACCTTGTCTGCCGTGTATGGCATGAAGGTAACGGTGAAGGCTTCTGCCAAAAAGGATACCGACTACGAGAATACGGAGGCTTATTTCAGCCAAGATGCCAATGATGCCCAGGCTGCCAGAATTACGGTGACAGACGACAACAACTACACCATACCGGCTAGCGATATCGAGATTGCTGACAACAAGACCATCACCTTTACCTACAAGGGCGATGCTACCAGTCTGCATATCAACATCATCAAGGCGGGTTCTACCAAAGCCTGGGGTTTCTACGAGTCTATCAGTGCCACCTATCCGGTATTGCCTAACGTGGTAAGCAAGAACAGCATCAGCAATGCCGACCCTGAAAAATTCCCGAACGAAAAGAACGAGAATGCCGGTACCGTCAATATCAGCACCACCTCAACCCATACCAACAGAGGCAACCGCTTTGAGGTGGGCGATGTGGTTACACTGGAGGCAAGGGCAAACTATGGCTACACCGTAACCGGCTTCAAGGTGGAAGGCAGCGATACCTCATTGCCGATGAAGGAAAATACGGAGTATCCAACCATTGATTATACCATTACCAGAGAAGCACTCACCCAATTCAACAACATCATCCCTATCGTTGTTACTTATCAGCGACAGGAGATGCGCAAGGTAACTGCCATTTCTTCGGATGCCAAACTGGGTAGCGTGGAACTTTCGCCAAAGTACAGCAACTTCTATAACGAGACCAAGGAAAACGGTAAGGTGGTAAAGGCGGAGAGCTGGTACACCGCAGGCACCGAAGTAACCTGCGATGGCGAGACAATCACCGACTATATGATTGATTACTGGCAGGATGAAAATGGAAATCAGCAGAAATGGTACACCTATCAGTTTACCATGGGCTGCACCGCAGAAACCTTCATCGACCACACTTTCACCGCTCATTTCGCTCTAGGTCACCAGGGAAGCGTATCCTTCGAATATCAGCCAGGAACCAAAGTGGATGGAAAAGACCAGAAGAAGGACTATCAGAATATGGTGCCGGAACTGGAAGTGGCCATCATAAGCGAACTGCCAAGTGCCATGAAAGATGTACGCTCCTTCACCATTCCTACCAACTACACCCTCTTCAAGAGCGTGAATGATGATGGAACGATGAACAAGAATTATTATACGCTCGACCATTGGGCGCTCAAGACTGACCTCAACCAGATTTACGAACTGGGCAAAACCTATTCGTTCAGCAAAGATGGCGAAAACCTCGTTCTCGTACCTGTATTCAGAGAAAACCCAGCCGATCAGGACAACCGCACCAACAATCCTGTAATCCGCTATGACTTCGGACGCAAGGTAAAGGAATATCTCGATCCGAATACCAGAGAAAACCGAAAAGTATGCGCACAGGCGGTAAACATCGAAGAGAATAAGAATGTTTTCTGGACATCAAAAGTATTTGTCAATGTGCGTGAAAGCGGTATCGACTATCCGCATTGGCGCGACGCAACCTTGTGGTGCAGCACGGGCAGCAAGGGCTTTATCCGCAACACCGATTTAGACAACTGGTGTGCCTTCGGTCCTGGCACCACCTTCTGGTTTCCTTCAGGAACAGGAACCAGAATCTCCATCCTCTCGTATTCCAAGATAACCACCACCACCATCGACGGTGTGGTGCCTACCCTCGACGAAGAACGTACCGACATAGAGCGTAAGAACGCCGGTTTGCCTTCGCTGAAGGAAGAGGAAAAGGGTGCCAAAGCGCACATGTATGTATATAGCTATACCACCCCAAGTGCCAAGACCCGTTCTCGCATCATCATTGGCGACGACTATTCGTACTACCAGTGGATAGAACTGGGTACACAGGCAGCCAACTGGGTGAAACTGAATGCCGAAACCGAAGATGCAGCCCGTGGTAAGATAGACCTGATAGAAACCGTGACGAAGGGAGAAGGACACGAAACCAATGACCTGCCAGACGGCGGCATCGCCTTTAGACAAGGTGAGCGAGTGAGAATGACCCTCTACAGAAAGAAGGGCTACAAACTGGATAAGATTGTGGATCCTGCCAAGACGGATGCAAACGGAGAACCGCTCGCCGTACTGAAGATGAACGATGACGGCACAGTGGATATGGTAAAGATGCAGGATGCTTCTACCACAGAGAATGTGAAGAAGAACGATGATGGAACCTGGGGTATTGCCAGCGGCTCCAAGCAAACCGTATTCGTTCTGAAAAAAACAGAATGCTACCGTACAGATGAAAACGCCTATCTGGCAGAAGACAGCATCCGCACCAAATACGAACTGGAGTTCGACATTACCAACCACCGCCACCTGCTGGTTTATTTCAAGGAAAAGACGAATACCTACTACGTTACCTACAATGCGGGATCGTATGCCACAGGTACACCCCCAGAAGCTACCTGGGTGGAGAAAGGCGACAAGTTTACCATTCCTAGAAACACTACCCTCTACTACGAGGGAAATACGCTGAGCTACTGGATTGATCAATCGAAAAAGGATGAATCTGACGTGGATGGCTCAACGGGGGATGAATTTACCTATGGTATAGGCAGACAGTATATCGCTCCGGAAAAGAACATCCGTCTGTATCCAGTGTTCAAACCTAATAAGTCCAATATCCTCAGTCTCCCACAAGCTGCCACTGCCACCTGGCTTTTTACCAAGGACAAGGGGGCACCAACCATCAACCTTCAGAAGACAAAGGGTATTCTTGTTACCCAGCTCACACTGAAGATTGCTGACAACGTAGAACAGGGAACCGTGGGAGGAGAGGTAAGCATTGACCTGAAGCTAGACCTCGATGCAACAAATGGTAAATTCGACAACACCACCGAGCGAACAGAACGAATGCAGATTAATGCGGGTTCTATCATCTCCTTCCCTTCTACCCCAAATTGCATCGCCAAACTGGTGGCTACAGAAGGTAATAAAAAGGTGAATATTGCCGGAAAAGAGGTAACGCTGGATGATAAATATGTAGCAGAAGCTACCTGTTCGGGAACTACCGCTACCCAAAACGTGGAATTCACAGAGGGCCCATACAGCGAAAGTTTCAGCGTAACCTATCAACCACAAAAAGAAGAAAAATTGCCTGAGATTACACTCACTTGTGGAGAAACAAAATATGATGCGGCTGAAATCAAAAAGCAATATGAGTCAATGGGAGAGATTACCTTTACTGTTGCTCCTTGGAAAAACGCTGACGAGGAGATTCCGGAAGTAACGGGTACAGCCACCAACGGGGGCACGGTTTCCGTAACCTCTGCTACTGTTAAGAATCCGGAATGCATCGTAACGGTGAAGAACAAGAATGGTATCACCGTGGCTACCTATCCCGTGAAGTTCGATTTCAAGAAACCGGATGATGCTCCTGTCATGACACAAGTAACCATTAATGGCACGACATACCCAATAAATGCCACAGAAACTCATATCCAAATCGAGGCTTCTGATATGCCTGCCAATGGTATCATCAAATTGAAGTTCAACCGTACGATGCAGGCTGTGAAAAGAGGTCTCTTCCAGACTGAGCGGGCAGAAAGAGAACATTTGTTCAAGTATTGGGATTTGGAGCCAGGAACCGATATCACCTTTAACTTCTCTTCCACAGAAGCAGAGGGTGGAAATGCTGCCGAGGCCATCTTCAAGGATATCTATGGCAAGGAGTGCCTGCAGAACCTGACCATCACCCTGCATATTGCCAAGAAGGAAACCTTTTATCACAAACATGAATTTGACTTCATCGTAGGTACGAATGGTACCATCAACGAGGCTATCACGGCGGCAAACAACAATACCAAGACTGACGGACATCGCTATTATATCTTCGTACCTGATGGAGAATATCAGTTGACAGGAAATGCCGGCAATGGCGTAACCCAAATCAAAAAGCCAAATATCTCTATCATCGGACAGAGCAAGGAAGGCGTGAAGATCTACAATATCCCGGAAAAAGGAGGCGTCAGCCAGACTGCTACCCTGCAGCTGATGCAAGAGGCTACAGACTTCTATGCAGAAGACCTGACCCTGGAAAACCGGTTCGACTATAAGAATCAGAGTTCAGATGCAGAAAAACAGGCTGCAGCCTTCCATACGAAAGGCAACCGAAGCGTGATGAAGAACGTGAAGCTCCTCAGTTGGCAGGATACCTATTATTCCGACTTTACTAATTCCGACTTCCGTGGCTATCTGGAAGAATGCGACCTTGCGGGCGTGACAGATTGGATTTGCGGCAATGGCAATATCTGGTTTGAGAAATGCAACCTCATCCACCGTGACCGGGCAGGCAACAACATCGTGGCTCCGAATACGGAGGAGATGCAGGAATGGGGCTATGTGTTCAACAACTGTAATATCAAGACAGAAACAGAACAGCTTAGCCTGCTTAAAGACAAGGAATGGACCCTGGCACGCCCTTGGGGTAAATCACCAGCCTGCACATTCATCAATACCAGGATGTACACGCAGCCTCGCAACTACGGCTGGGGAAAGATGGGTACAGGATTAAAACTGAGATTCCACGAATACAACAGTAGGGATAAATCAGACAACGAGATTCCTCTTGCTACCCGTTCGCTTGCCGCCTGCTCACCAGCCGCCGGCTCTGACGACTGCATCCTCTCAAACATCTCGGATTACAACCTCCGCAATGTATTGGGCGGTTCTGATGCCTTCGAGCCACAAGTGCGCTGCAAGCAGATAGATGCGGTTTCTGGATTATCTCCTGTTATTAAAGAAGATGAAGTAAACAACGATGTACCCAACCGTCTGGAGTGGAAGGATAACATCGTGCTAAACGATGAGCGCCTGCAATGGAAGCCACAGCAGGAAGCCCTCTGCTACTTCCTCTTCAAATGGGATGAGAAGACAGAAAAGTGGTTGTATCAGGAGAATACAACAGAGTGTGAGATTACTCTTACCGAATCGGGCGTTTATTGCGTACGTGCTGCCAACCAGCAAGGTGGTCTGGGTATAGCTACCAAAGCCATCGAATATACCATACAGCCAGCATATGAACTGGCTATTCCTGCTGTTGGTAACTACAAAGATGAACATTTCGAATACGCTTGCGGTTGGACTACCATCTGTCTGCCTTTCAACGCCAGAGTACCTGCGGGGGTGACAGCGTATGCCGCTACAGCGCACTATCAAGATACAGAAACAGAAAAGACAGAGACTGATCTGGTTACAGACTTCATGATGACGCTGAGACCCGTAGAGGTAATCAATGCCAACAAGGGATATATTGTTTATGGAAGAGCTACTTCAGAAACAACCCCTGTAACGCATTCGTTCTATCCTACTTCCAGTGTAAGCGACAAGCCAACTATCCTCAAGGGCAATGCTACAGACGAAGACATCTCTTCTACCAACATCAACTGTTATGTACTTGCCTATAAGAACACCCTGGGATTGGGCTTCTATAAGTTCACGGGTACAAAACTGAAGGCTCACCGAGCTTGGCTACCACAAGACATGGTAAGTACAAGCAACCAGGAAGGTTTGGCAATGGGTAAACGAGCCATCCACTTCGTCTTTGCCAAGGGTGAGGATACCGCCATCCACAATCCTATCATCTGGCAGAATGATCAGGAAGATGACAAGTACTATAATCTCTCGGGACAACGGGTGGAGACGCCATCAAAGCCAGGCATCTATATCTCGAAGAAAAAGGGAAAAAAGATTATCAGATAAACTCCTGTTTCCGCCAGGCGTCCCGCCGGATGTAAAACAAGAACGCAAGCCCGCCAGGCGTCCCGCCGGATGTAAAACAAGAACGCAAGCCCGCTAGGCGTCCCGCCGGATGTAAAACAAAAACGCAAGCCCGCTAGGCGTCCCGCCGGATTTGAAATCCGGCGTTAAAAAATGTCCTAACCCATTTAGGCTCTGCGGATTTGAAATCCGCAGCAAAGGAGAATGCATTTTCTTTTACTGGGGGATTACAAATCCCCCGGTTTAATAGGTCGAACCTTTTTTTACGGCGGATTGCAAATCCGCCGGGACGCCTAGCGGAAGACTTGGCGTCCCGCCGGATGTAAAACAAAAACGCAAGCCCGCCAGGCGTCCCGCCGGATTTGAAATCCGGCGTTAAAAAATGTCCTAACCTATTTAGGCTCTGCGGATTTGAAATCCGCAGCAAAGGAG
>OBRN01000043.1_pt1 | contig 40584 bp, 76 predicted proteins | sample 1475621 | NCBI WGS metagenome assembly OBRN01 (sample SAMEA3360684, study PRJEB22359) | human gut metagenome | biome: ENVO:urban biome; feature: ENVO:human-associated habitat; material: ENVO:feces | place: Bangladesh | collected 2011 | reverse complement strand
GTTAGTTCTAAAAATTTAGATACAATCATAAGCGATCTAAACGCATGATTTTTAATGCGCAATGCTGGATCGATCTTCATTGGTTTAGACCCTGATGTCTTGCCACTCTTTAATAAGTTAGGTACATAATAGTTGCATTTGCCAGCATCATGTAAAAGGGCGCATAATACGATACTTTCACGCGATACCTCACTTTTGAGAACATCAGCAAGTTTCAATGCATTTGTTATAACATTATAGGTATGTTCTGCTAAACCGCCTTTATAGTTGCAATGAAAACTTGTTGACGCCCATGCTTCATAAAAGTCATTGTCATCGTACCATTTCAACATATCATCGATACCTTCGCGCTTGACATAGTTATGTACAATATCTTCAATCTTTTGTTTCATCAATTACCTCCAATAAACGAGCCTTAATAGTTGGCCAATCTTTAGGATATACTAAATATCCCTCACAGCCCCAATTATTGATATTCTCTAGTATCTTGACTTGTGCTGCACTTGGTTTACCGCTGACATCTTTTAACTCAAGATCAATTGAATGGCCATTGATACATATATGCATATCTGGTAGGCCATTGATTGAAAACTGAGAACCAAAACGTTTTTCATAGTAACCAATGGGCTTGGCTCGTATCTTCTGCTTTGGCGTGTTAGGAGGATATACTCCATGATCCGCCAGCCAACGCTTTATACGATTCTCAAAGTTCTTTTCACCTGCTATAATATCACCTCCGATATATGTATTATATCATAGTAACAATAGCTTGTAAATGCTTTTACTCGCCAATTGGCATCAATGTGATTGAACATTCGCCATACTTAATCTTTAGGTATCGCCAGCATTCATAAATATCATCCTCGAATCTGTAAAATGTCTCTTCGACATCAGCTGGCACGTCATCAGTACAATAAATAAATTCCCAAGCTAACTCATCAATAGCTCTTCTCATGTACCTACAGAATGACAAGCTATCTTGATTGCCATTGTCCCAAATATCTTGCAGCTCTTCTAAACTACTTTTGCATTCATTTAATGTCATTTTCTAAACAGCTCCTCTGTATAATCTTGTTTCTTTGCTAGTGTGCTATATATTTGTTGTTCAATACTATCATGTGTAATCAACTTCCAATAGGTGCATTTATGATTCTGGCCTATTCGATGTATACGCTTTTTAGATTGCTCATAAAAATCACTTTTGATAGGTGGCGAGTAGTATATCATCTTATTCGCTTTTTGTAAATTGACTCCTGCCGAGCCAGATTGGTACTGAACAAGTGTAATACTATCTTCATAGTCGTTGTAACAATTTAGATTTTTTTCATGGCCATTGATATAACTTATAGGCCTTTTCAGTTTTTTACAAAGTTGTTGCAACACTTTTAGCTCAATATCGAAGTTATAGAACACAACAACACGGTCATTTGTACCTTCAACCAATGTTCTAAGCATATCTAATTTTTCAGATGAGTTACAAAGCTGTCTCAAGTACAACATATCTTGAGCTGGACCATTCGATATATATTCTAGTTCGCCACAATCAACGTAACCGTCTTTTTCAAATGTTTTATACGGCTTCGATTTATTGATCCATACATTTATGAATCGTTGTTCAGGTAAATCAATCACCTCATCAGTCTTCATAAAGACACATCCGAGACTTGCCATTTTAGATTTAAGCTCATCTACATTTTTATATGGGTTACGTTTAGACAACACTCTAAACTTTACACCGGCTTTCTCCATATCAAAGAAATTACAATAGCGATCTTCGTATGAACGTTTATTCATGTCCAAACCTAATAATTTAAGCTGTGTGTACAACTTGTCGTATCTAGCGTTTGAGGCTGGCGTGCCAGACAAGAGGATCACGTTTTTATAACTAATCTTCATTATTCCTTTCGTCTGTTTGCTTGTGTTGTTCGCAACAGCTTGTGACTCGTCTAGCATCAATGTAACGCCTTTAACTTTTTGTAATTCTGGCCGTCTCCAACAGCTTTCATAATTAATAACGCCAATTCGTAGACTGTCATCATTACTTATAAATTGTTCAAGTTGTTTCTTTTTTGTCAGGTCATATCTGGCCCATTCTTTATGGTTATCCTCAAAGTGTTGTAGCCATTGCGGTACAAGTGACTTAGGACACACTATAAGAATTGGATCATTGAATGACGTTGCTTTTACCGAGCCGCAAAAAGTCTTGCCTAGACCATTCAACCCATGTCAAGATAATAGGCCACTCGATTATAATTTTTTGTTTGTTGTAACACTTCTTTTTGATGTGGATATAATGACATGAATTTATCACCTCCTTTTGTTACAACGAATATTAATGTACGTAACTTAATAAACCACAGATGATTAGCATTACTACATAGCAAACGCCACCGATAATTAATGCAGATTTATCCATAATAAGTACCTCCTTATTTATTAAAGAATCTTGTAAACGATTGAGGATCAAGAATAATAAAACCTACTAGCCATGCTAATAAAGGCATACAGAACCATAACAAAGTTTCTAACATACTACACACCTTCTTTCAATAAATAAGCGCCAATAACCATAATTACAATCATTACTAATAAACCCATAATATTTACCTCCTATTATTTATATTCACAATCAAGTGTTACAACAAAGTTTTCAAGATCTTCGTCTTCATTAATTATTGATAAGCCTAATGTATCAATATAGTACATTACGTCTTCAATACTTAAAGCAGTCGCTACCAAATTGTTTCCCACATACATTTCATATTTCATTTTAGTTACCTCCTAAGTAATTCACTTTCTATAATTATAATACACCATCTTACTAGTTTTGTACAATGCTTGTTGCGCACACGGTCATGGTTAATACTCCTGATTCTAATGTATATATCCAACCGTATCCTAATCGTTGCAACACAGTTTGTACATCTAAGAAGAATGCATAAAATGTATTTGCGTTTACTAACTCATTTTCGTAATTATAATAAATCTCTTTCAACCAGTCTGTCACATTTTCTTTGTCGCGGCCTAACACGTCTGAGTAGTCTACTTTTATTACTCTTGCATCCTCGCATAATGTATATAGTTTGTCCATTATAGTACCTCCCTTAATGTCAATGTTAGTGATCCAGTCGTCACCTGAATGACTGCGGCTAACAGCATAACAAATAGCATTGTCATAAACATATCTTTCATTTTAATTACCTCCTGTAATTATAATATCATAACCGAGGTAAAATGTACAATGCTTGTTGTGCATAATAAAAATGACCGGGCAGCATAACCACCCGGCCAAATATTATTTACTTAGAACAACAATCACAACCGCAATCACATTTTTTCTTGCTAAATGTTTTGTAAACTACACTTGCGTCCATTGGTTGACCACATACATTTTCACTGTCAGTATATTGCCAAATGAATGGGTCAGGATAATCGCATTCATTATTATATTGTGCGACCCAAATCGGAACCCAAGGCACTTGACTATACATATATGTTTCGTCCCATAGTAATGAATAGCCACTATAGATACCAACATTGTTAAACCCCGCACGATTTAGGGTATTAACAAATTCACACATGATATTTGTCATATCTTGTGCTGTCAATTGACCAGCATTAATATATGAACGTAGTCGCGTATGATCTTCATAGTCATACCAAATACCTAGCTGCAAGTGCCAATCAGTCAAGCCAATTTCTTGCAATTTAGCAATAACCCAGTTTGCTTCATTTCTACATTCTTCAAGGCCATATGCATGACTGAAATAGTAGACACCAACTTTTAGGCCAGCCTCTAATGCATTTAGAATTTGAGTTCTACCACAGTCAGTCTCATTATAGCTTTCACCGAGCTTTACGATCACGCCATCATAACCTTCAGCCTTAGCTTGTTTGAATTGTTCTACACTTGTAAAATTATCTTGCCAATCTGAAATATCAAAACACTTCATTATTGGACCTCCTTAAGTTCGCTCAAAATATTAGTACGTTCTTGCATTTTGGTTGTATGATATTGGTCGATCTCGTCACTTGTCATTGTTGTAACAGTACCATCAATGACAACATCTGTTGTGTCGTTGCCATTATCGCACATCATAGCAACATCTAATTCTTGCAATTCAGTATTTACAGTTGTTAATTGTTGCAACAATTCAGCTTTACGAACAGCTTTATTATCCTCTTCAGTAGGTGTGCAATCGACTACTTCATAATAGTCACCTTTATCTTCAATTTTCTTATATTGTTGATTATTGCACCATGTAGCAAGCTCAGCATATTTAGTTTGATTGAATTCAGATTTTAACATTTTTGTGCCTAACATTATATATCCTCCTTATTTCCAACGACCGATTAACGTTGTTTGTTGGCGAGATGCATTCGCACCGTTCGCAGTTTCAAATGACGTAGTTGTTAGCTTAGCAACAGTGAACATATTTTCTTGAGCCGTACCATTTGTACCTATCGCTAGTCGTCCAACATGTACAATTATATCATCTGTTGCAACGAAAGGTGTTAAGAACGTAATAGTCTTCGTTGCAATATTAGTTTTGCAAGTAACTATATTCTTTAATGTACCATCATTATACTTAATAGCACGCAAGTCATACTCGGTGTTGCTAGTATCTGAAAGATCTTCGATAACATAATTCAATGCTTTATTAAGTACAGTAATATCGCCAGTAAAGTTGCCGCCAGATGTAGGCATATAGTCAAGCGGTACGTTTACAACAGTATCATCTTTTTTTGTAAATGTTAAGCCACTATCTGACGTTGTAACGTTTTTAATATAGTCGAGACCGCCAACAGCATTATCAAGTGTGTCCATATTCTGATTAAGTACGCGAATGTCAGCAAAGTCAGTTAGATCTGGCTTTACAAGTTTTAGATTTGTAGTAGTAGTTGCCATTATATAACCTCCTTACTTCCAACGACCCCAAATATTAACCATTATTTTTTGTTTTTCTTTATGACCAAACGCCCATGCATAATGATATGATAATGTGACACTAGTTGTAGACAATACTTTGCTAGGCTGTGTTGCCCCTAGTGTTTCGCCTACGTAGTCGACAAATGAACCATATTCACCAATATCCTCTTTTTCACCACAAGTGCCAATACAGTAATTTGTATCAGCAAACGGTGCCATAAAGTTTAGTGTAAAAAATTGGTCTGTTGTTGGTTGAACTTTATAATGTTGCTCCATGTAGCCATTTGAATATTTAATACAATAGCCTGTATTACTTGTAATTGTTTCCTCAATAGTGATTATCGGTTTTGTTAGTACAGTAATGTCACCAGTAAAGTTGCCACCAGCGATAGGCATATAATTCAATGGATAGCTCTTATCGTCTACATGTAGAGTATTATCGCTGACACTAACAGTCTGTAATTTGCCATCAATAATATCGAAGTTGTTATTGAGTACTTGAATGTCAACGTCATCGTCGTACGTTGGTTTACTTAACTTCCATTTTGTTGTGTACTCCATTATCTGCTCCTTTCAATTGCTTTGTCTAGTATATCGTCCCACGTCTTATCAACACAATATTGCCAATAAACAGCTTCGATATATTTCAATTCATCTCGCCACTTTTTAGATCGTGGCTCACCCCAATTCATATATGTATCTTTTGCTACACCCCATGAGTATGGTCGATAGTAATTAATCCATCTGTTATGATCGTACACCCATTTTATAATAAAGTGGGCTGGTATAATTAAGTTGTATGCTTTAAGAAATTGAGAAATATAATCATCTCCAAATATTTTCTTAAAACCAATTTGAGCAGTATGTAATAATTCTGCATCGCCATTATATGAAATGTTGAGTGAATTATCAAACCATTGTTCTCCAATTTGTTGCAACAATTTTAGTGTGCATCGTTGGCTTGCTCGCCATGCTGATATGATATTTTGACGGCGTACATCTATATTATCAGATGTATCAATATCAAGATCTCGCTCATATAACGAACAGCCATAATCATCAAGTTTCGTCATGAACATATTCGATAAATTAATATTACTCAACCGATTTACTTCATCAAGTAATGCAGTATCATATATTGCATTGACCCATTTGTCTGATCTATAGCATTGAGGTAATGTTTTTAATATATCTTGTTTATTCATATGTTACCTCTGTTAGTACAGCACATTGGTCATTCTCCATAGTAACAGAAGCATGACCATTGTTAACCTTTATTTCTGCATAGTCGTTTACATTATCAGTCTCGGCAATAACCATACCTATTTTAGCGAGTGATACATAGTCAGTATTGAATGCGCTTGTACGCACATAACGATCAATATTTGCCTTGATTGCTTCTTTTGTTGTTTCTAGTTGAGACTCTTTTGCAACTTTTAACCCTTTAATTTGCACCGTGATTGGCACACTTGTTGCGCTAACGACAGTAGTTACTGCGCCAATCGTTGCAACGCCTGCGCCATCACCATTTTTGTTAGGGTCAATATAGTTTTGAACACGCGCCACAAGATCCTCACTGGCTGGCTTAAAGTCGTTACCGATGATAATAACTTTCACAGTGTTCTTGCCCTGCCAGATTGGAACACAACGAGCTTTGCCAACCCCATCTAATGACTCAGCCCATACAATATATTGATTTGCATTTACACCATTGACAGGTGTGCGCAACTTCTGATAGTATCTGTTTCGATAGTCATTATCTGTTTCAGCATCATAGCCACCAGTCATTGCTTCTGGGTTAGTTACTTTAGAGATACCTTGCAATGTAACAGGCATTTCTACAATTGTATTGGCTTCTACATTGTTAAACTCACCACCGACAACAGACTCAATCATGACTAAATCATTTGCATGTACTTCTTTCGATTCTGTTGCAACAAACTGAACACCAAACTTTGTAGCGAATAAATCACCTTTAAGCACTGAGCCGTTACCTTCAACAATTTTTAGTTGACCTTTTGATTTTACAGCTTTTTTGCGTTCTAGCCCTGTACGTTCTTCAATAAATAGATTTAGCTCGCTGTCTGTCAAGTTTTCAATGTCTTGCTTCCATTTTGTTTCAGCCGCAAGATCATAAGAATCTTTTATACCAAATGCAAAGCCTCGTGTCAAGTCATATGTAGGATAGCCTTGTAATTTTCGATAGTCATTATCAATATTATCTAATATCTTCTTATGTAACTCATCAATACTTTGCGTCTCATACATAGATAACAACCTCCTTTTCATCGAGGTCTAATACTAACGTGAAAGTAAATGTACCCTTATCAAAAGTAAAATCTCTTGCATCGATAACGTGATCACACCCGTTGACAATTGTGCGTTTTAAACGGCGTATGATCTCAGACACTTGTACAGAACGAGGCAGGCGATAACCTACAATATCACTAAAGTCCATACCAAAGTTTTCATTGTAAATTTTGTACTTGTCTTTTTCTGTCCTAATAAGCAACTCAACCCATTGCTTAATTTGCTCAACCTCAGATGGCCAAGTATCAGGATCAAATGAATTAGTACTATAATTAAATTTTATACTTTTCACGTTTAGCCCCCTTTCCAAATAAACACTCTTCATCTGACCAGCCTTTTAGATGTCTGGCTTTAATTGTACTATAGTTAATATTTAACTCTCTGGCCCAGTCTTTCATTATTTGGCTTCTATTATTATAAGTCAAATAGATATTTTTTCGCATGTTTCTATTTTGTGTTGTTCTGTCAACCCAGCGGCAATTGCCTGGTTCATAGTTGCCATCTACATTGATTCTATCAATAGTGAGACCTTCTTTGTAACCATTATCCATTGCCCATGAATAGAATGCTTGAAAACAATTCAGCCATTCGGTACAGATCACTATACCACGTGCCCCATAATATTTATATTCTTTACATTTTGTATTATAACAGCGTTTTCTAATACTGTAATATACCTGACATAATTTAGTATGGCACTTACCGTGGCGTTCATATTTCACAATCTCACCTCCTAACACTATTAATTATATCACAATGTTGCAACAATGTAAACCTATTCAGCTTGATTATTGCAACCATTTATAGGACGAACAACGTCAACAACAAAAAATTGTTGACCAGACTCACTAGGGACAACAAGAACAAGATCACCAACCTTCCAAACTTCGTCAAGATGAATGTGACCAGACGAAGTGATAGACCCTTGATACGAGCCGCCGCATGGGTGACAATCAATGTTGATCGAGCCATTCATGTTGCCAACCAATTCACGGTACGTCGTTTGTCGCTCTAATAAATGATATGATACATAAAGTTGGTCCCCTTGTATCATATATTTGCCATCTTGAATACTTATAATCGCTGGCGACAATGACACAACTTTGCCTAGACATGGACCAATTCTTGTTGTGTCGTTGTCACGAGCTTTAAACTCACCAGCCAAGTTATAGGCCCAGTTAGCTGTCTCCATTGTTAACCTCCTCACTCTTTGTTAGTTCACAGTCCATAGTATGCTTGCCAGCATCATATGAATGTGTACAGTCCGTTACCAAGTATTCACCTATCAGACCTATATTAGGTTGATTGAATTTTAATATGCGGCCAGATCGAACATAATTATCTCCAAGTAGTGTGCATTTAAACTGTTTACTAGGCCAAGCCATTGCTTTCAATTTATTGTTCGCAATCGTTTGTGCCTTTGCCTTCTTCTTGTCGTCAACTTTTTCATAGTGAACATATGTGCCATAAATCTTTTGACTATCTTTGTCCTCAGCTGTTGCAACAACTACTTGAGATTTTTCTTTGCCACTCATAACAACAACCTTATTAGCAAGCTTTGTTGTGTCAAAATCTTGACTAAAATCGCTAACAAGTGGCTCACTTTGCCAGATCATTTTTAGGTTATCAAATGCATTAACGTATAACTTGCCGTAATTGTATTCTCGACGATAGCGTTTGCCGGTGTCATCTTGTGCTAGTTTCAATAGGTCATCTATAATTTTAGATATAGTATCACCATTATAAATCTTAGTAACTTTAGTATCAATATCGCAAGCTACCTCACAAGGTATATATTCTTGTTCACATAATTTTTCGATTGCTGCTTTTACAGTAATATTGTTGAATTGTATTCTTGCTTCTTGCTTATTTAGATAAAATGCGTTGTCAAACGCACTATATTTATATGAGCTTAAACCATCGCGGGAAGCTTTAACTATCTGGCCCTGAAAAATTAGTTCATCATTATCATACATCAAGATCGTTGCACCTAACTTTAATGGGATCCAAACACTATTTTTGTCAATTACTTCATTGTTTAAGTAATCAAACTCCATTTCAACGCCAAGAGATTTGATATTGTCTTTGCGAGTTATATTTGCACAAAATGCTGTGATGATATATTGAGTATCATCGATAATTGCTTCAACTCGTATCATGCTTCGAGACCTCCTGTTGCGCTATTGTATGTACGATATTCAGTAAACTTGATCGTCAAATGGTAATCGCATTGATTATCAAGATAATAGCTAAAGTCATCAATCAAACATGACATATTGCAATATGTTACATCACCTTTTGAGATTATTAGTCTAAATGGCTGACCACTTAAGCGCGCATCATTTATAAAGTTTATAATGTCACCACCGTTGTCACCATTAGCCCAGCTATAATCAGAAGTATTGCCTGGCGCTAGAATATCACTAAACTCTATAGTGCGTAGCCCCATTAGCCCCATTATTGATACGTCACCAATAACAGAATTAAATGTGTCATTATTTTGCGGTGCTGTAATTGTAGGCAGATCAGCCGGCGGCACTGGTAATGTTACAGACGAACCCCCTTCTTGCAACAACGTAATACTAGCGCGTACATTTTTCTTATTGCTGGTAAATGACAGATAGGCCCTATATAGGTTGAGTAAACTTAACAAATTCATTATTTTACACTCCTTCCAAACAAACACTCTTTATCTGGCCAGCCTAATTTATGACGCTTCCATAAGCATTTATAATTTATACCTAGCTCCTCTGACCATTGCGCAATCGTTTGAGTTCTGCCATTATATGTCAAATGCACGTTGCTTCGTCGGTTGTTGGCTTGTACCTTATTAGTGACCCAGCGACAATTATCGGGTGAGTATCCTTTATTGTTGTCAATTCGATCGATAGTCAGACCTTCTCGATAACCATTATTGATAGCCCAGTTATAGAAGCTCATAAAATCGTTCAGCCATTCATCGCAAACAACAATACCTCGTCCGCCCCATCGTTTATAATGTACTATATCGTTTTTGTTATAACACCTTTTTTTCATTGATGCATAAATATTGTATAGTCTTGTATTCGACTTGCCTGGCTTTAAGCAGCCACAAGACTTAGTACTACCTGAACGTAGCGATCCACTACGAGCATAATAAACGTTGCCACAATCGCATGAGCACTTGTATTTTATGACTCCGTTATTATAGCGTTCGTTGCACTCTTCTAGTACAGTCAGGCGTCCAAACCGTTTACCTACTATGTTTATCTTTTTTGGCATATTTTCACCTCCTTACATATTATATTATATCATGTTACAAGGTCGTTGTAAATAGAAAAGAGGCATACTGTATTGGTATACCTCTTATAACTATATTACATATTACTCAACGCTAGTGAAATTCTATTAGATATTGCTGCACCCATTTCATCTATGAATGCATCATTGCCTACCATGTTGCCAGCAACATTCACATTAACAGTAATATTACTACTATTACTTGCTGTCATTTTTGTAGAGACATCATGAGGAATGATCTGCGTACCATTAGGCAAATTCATGATCTCGCCACCATTTTCATTGACTCGAGTTAAACCGCCTTGCCAATAGTTGGTACCTGTCGCGTTTTTACCTATACCTACAGCTTTACCAGCCTGCTTAACAACACCAAATGGTGAAAACTGCGTCGCTAAACTGATACCGGCACTAATACTATCAAGTAAACCACCACCATTCTCGGTGCTGCCTCTGAGTTGATCGTCTAACGTTTTAGCCCATTCTGACGCAGCTTTTAAGGCCGCGACAAGGTTGTTGACAATAGCTAAAAGGCCATCAGTTAAACCAAAATTTGAACCAAAGTCGCCGGACGTACCAAATATACTGCTAATATTATTGTAAATTTCTTTGCAGCCGTCACGAATACCTGCTAACGTGTTTACAGTGTCATCCGATAAGAAGCTATAGCTGTCTTGATCGCTGTCACTCATTACATTCATAAATTCTTGAAATGAACCAGTGACATCATTAATTATTGGTAGTGCCATTGTAGCAAAGCCGCCATAAATAGCATTAACTAATGCACCAACTTTTTCTTCACAGTCACCTATGGCATTATTCATTTGTTGAATCTTGCCACCAGTTGTCTTGGCCATTTCTTCATTAGCCCCTGCCACTGAATTTTTGAGTTTGTTCATAACAAATGAATAGCGCTCAGATTGTGACATCGCCTTAAACTGTTTACGTTCTGTATCAGTAACTTGGATACCATAACCTTGTAGCGTCAACTTGCCCATATTGACCATCGTTGCAACAGATTGTGATACTTGTTTATATTGTTCACCAGATACATTGAGGCCATACTGCTTTACAGCGAGATCTTGTAGCAATGGCGTCATATCTTTTACTTGCTTAGCGGTTAGCCCCATTTGAGTCATAACACCCATACCAGACAAAGTGACTTCGTCGCCGATGACGCCAACTTGTTGCTGAGCTGATGCAAGGTCTTTATATGCTTTTACTTCGTTGTCAATCTCTTTTTGTGATGCGCCACGAGCTGTCATATTTGAATATAATGCATCATTAATATTCTTTTCAGCTAACCATTGTACCTTGAATGCGTCGTACATATCATCAGCCACTGACTTAATACCTTTTGCTATACCAACAACGGCTAAACCAGTCAAGGCTCCTCTAAATTGTTTTAAGTTACCAAGTGTGCCCTTCAGACCAGAGTCAAACCCTCTAATTGAGTCAGTTGCTTGCTTAAGGCCACTTGTATTTGCTTTAGTATTTACAGTTACCGTTGCATTTCTATTGCTCATACTTTACTTTTCCTTTCTACTTGCTTTTTGACAAAATCGGCTAATCGATCAACAAAGTCTTGAGTGTAATTATCGAACATTTGTTCTGTCTTTTCTTTGTTACCAAAGCCAGACCTTGTAGCAAGTGTAGTCGTACCAATATGAGGCGTAAACTTCTTCGCCTCCCAGATATTAGACAACCCGATCTGATTCTTTAGTTTAAAATCAAATTGGCCATTACCTTTATCTCTAATTTGCTGCTTCTTATATTTATATTTTGATTTACTAATATTTTTATCTTTTTGACTATATCGTCTCATAGAGCCTGTAAAACTGCTAGACTTTTCATGGCCACCAGCAAAAGGGAAGTTGATGCGAGCATTCGCATCTTTCGCCCATTTTGTTAGTATTGGTCCAGCGGCTTTTTTTGCAGCTTGATAAAAGTCTTTATCAAAATATTTAGTATCAAAATATTGTAATTGTTGTATCAGTTTTTTTAATTCTCTGTCATCAACCTCAATCATGTTCCAACTCCATCGTAGCATACAAATATACTATATCATTGTAGTCAAGATTCTTGAGTTCAGTGAATGACATACCACGAAGACTATAGAATGATATAACTGTAGATCTAACGTCTTCAGCTATTACTTTTTTAGACTTTTAACTTGTACTGTTACAGCTTTTTTCAAATCGTACCAAGTCACAATTGCTGTAGCAATTTTGCCAATCAAGATAGGATCATCCCCAAATACGGCTTTAACAACGTCATGTGGTTCAGATGATTCATTGAGTTGCATAACTGCTTCATTATTAAATGTTTCATATGCTGATAAGTACACCAATTCAAGTGATGCATCATATTCTTCTTGTTGTGCTTCATTAAGTAGTTCAAGCACCTTTGCAACAGGTAAACGCTTAATTTTTAACTCAGTACCGTCAATGTCTAATGTCATTTCTGTTTCAAGATTTTGCTCTTTTGCCATGCTTTTGTTTGCACGATCTAAAATTTGCTCAATATAATTCATATGTACCTCCTATTATTTACTATTGATAACTGCCTTTACTGCACCAGAAATGCAGCCACAAAACTTATCACCAAGCCATAAAATAAATGTGATAACTGCACCAGCACCGCCACCAAACAATGCACACATGACAAACAAGATAACGATCCATGTGAAAATACTTGTCCAATTAGTCTTTTCTTCTGGCTTGTTCATTGCATCATTGAATAAACGTAATGCAAATGTGCTTAATTTTGTACCGTCACCGAACTCTTCACGAATTACATAATCGCCGCACATGATACCTTGCTGTTGCAACGTTTCTTTTAATTCATCAGGGTCAACATTCAATGTTGTAGCAACTTGTTCAATTGTGAAAATACCTTTTTTATCTTTCGCAAGAATCTTGCTTGCATTACCACCATTTAAGTAATGTGCTTTACTTGCGATGCTCATAATTTGATTTACTGTTGTTAACATGCTTTTTGCCATTTTAATTACCTCATTTCATTAATAACCTTGGAGTTTCATATGCTCCTTACAATTATTATTATATCATGTTGCAACAAAATGTACAATATATAAAAAGCATAGTATAAATGAATAGGGCGCATCGTAAATGACACGCCCTGTTGCAACAATTAAATAGTGCTCAAGTAGTTATAATCACCTGCACGGAACGCGGTTGATTCTTCTCGCACTTCGCCATTAGCAAAAGATAACAATGTAGCTTCATCAAAGCATACATCACTAACTTCGATGGCTTCATCACCAGAAGAGTTAGGATCTGCAAGCTCGCCCATAAATTTGATACTAGGCATAACACCTGTTTTGATAGAATCTTTTACAAGCTTAATGTTTGCAGAATCGACTTTATGCACAACCATCGTGCCTGTCAATGTTGCACCTTTATATTTAGATTGAGTAATCAAATTACCATTCACATTGATGTCCTCATATTGTAAAGATGCTTTCAATTCGAAAGACTTAATATTTGCAACTCGTACGTTGTTCATATATAATTTGCCAAACGTACCAAGAATAACAGATTGACTATTCATTGATAACCTCCTTCATTAAGCCAAAGCAATTTCAAAACGAAGATCTTCCATAGCATCACTAATTTTAGCATTGCCACCAAGATATACATTAGTTCTGAATGTCATTGTTTCGACTGTATGATCGTCCCAATCAGCTGCCTCTTCTTTACCGATACCCGTCCAAGCAAGTCGTTGAGACTCAATATCAATATATGCATGATTGTCATATGCAGAATCAAGCACCTCTTCACGGCCAAGTTGTTTGAAATAAGTATTGACAGAAGAAATGAACAAACGTTGATTGCTCAAAGTGTTTTTATATTTGCCCACATAATAATTTTTGAATGTGTCATAAATATCTTCAAGAATCATATTCATCGCTTCAACAATGATGATATGGCTCATATCCTCTGTATCGGTAGACGTGAATGTAACCAAACTATTTACGGCACGGCCACATTTCACTTGGTCGTCATCGTTAATAAGGGTCAAGAAGCCTTTATCGATCCAACTATCGATAGTGTTATCAGCATCGATATATGTATCGTCCCAAGAAGCAAGATCACTAAACACATAATATGTCAAACTGCGATTCATAGGCAAGTTGCATAATGTAGATGCAATACGAACAACATAAGAATTTGCTGTTACATTACCACCAGATTTTAATGTACCACCAGTACCTTTAACATTTACGATGTACTTGCTGTCAGCTGTTTCAATATTAGCAACAACACAAACAATTTTATGACCTTTAGATGTTGCATTAAATTGCTTAGTATAAGTTGCTAAACCTTGTTGATAATTAGCATCATTTGTACAAATATAATTGAATTTAACTTTTTCGATCTCGCGAACTGCATCAGCCGGTTCAGTAGCACCAGCGCAACGGAAGACATACACCTTATTTACAGCAACATCAAATGCTCGTTTGATGTCTGTTAAGTTTGGTTCAGAAAAGTCAGTGGCTTTAATATCACTCAAACGTTTATATGTAAAACGTGTAACCCCTTGCGTTTGTTTAGTATCTTTCACGATAATGGCTAGCACACCACGTTCAGACCGTTGAACCGCTGTCACGGCTTTTTGTGTAAAGATAATATCGATATTAGGTAGTCCATATCGTACGCTCATTTAATCATCCTTTCTATTGAATATTAGTTTCAAGATTTTCCATATACGAATCTGTGGCGTCTTTTCGTTCTACTTTTTGAATCAAGTCGGCAGTAACGCTAAACGTCAACACCTTATCAGTCTTGAACAGGTCACTTGTTGTTTCGAGTAATGATACATAGTATTGTATGTCTTCATTCTCGACAAGTAACGGCTCATCAAATAGCATTGTCAAATTATTCTTCATGTCTAGCAAATCTAAGAAGCCGCTATAGCGATCTTCTGCAAAGAATACTATATTCAATTTACTAGATTCTTTAATATAATCATTCGCAACCCAAGACGTTTGTACGTCGTCCACGTCAATAAAATAACCTGGCCGCGGATAGTCCTCAGTAACGTCCATGTCAATGACTGGATAATTCGGATAGTTATTTTCAATTAGCTCTGATAAAGCTCGTATAATATCTATAACTGATAGCAAAGCAGTTTCACCTCCTAACAGTTATATTATATCACAATGTTGCAACAATGTAAATACTTAAATTACAACCTCGCAAAAGCATTCTAGTCGTTCACCATTTAGATAAGGGTCCATAATATATAAAATGTCATAACGAGTACCATTATATATGAACCATTGCGCGCTTGTGATATTTTTGTTGTAACGCATCACAATTTTATGTGTTGTTCTTGTTAATGTTGTGTCAGCCTGACGACCAGACAGCAAAGAGCCAGTCTGAGGTATAATTGCAGCCCAAACCTCAAAAAGTTTTTTCTCCTCTTTAGGATATTGACCTAACCTATTTTTAGTCGTTGATGTTACTTCTCCCCAAACCTCAACACGGTTTTTGCAAATCGACGTCAATCGCATATCTTTTACATATCTCATACTTCATCACCTGCAATGAAATTAGAACAGTGTAGATCTAAAACCCCCTGCATTACAGGGTTTAAAGTAATTGTTGACGTTGTAAACTGACGTACCTCATATGAGTCAGCAATCAATGATAATACAACGATCGTGACATCTGGATACTTGTCAAGGTCTAACTGACTACATCCCATATAGCCGGTACAATAGCCAATTGCAGAGGCTAGCAACATTTGCAATAGAATATCATCGTCATTACCATCGATTCTCAGGTATTGCTTGATAATGTCAAGTGTCAACTCAGATACTTTCACATTTGCCTCCTTTATGATAATGAATAGGGATGAGGCGATTTGCCTCACCCCTTAAGATTTATTATTCAGCTTTTGCAGCTTTCGCACGTGCGGCTACCGCATCAGCTTTATTTACTAATTTTGCGAATTTGTCTTGTTCAACAAGTTTAGCATCAAGCTCAGCCCAAGCAACAAAGCCTACACCATGTTGCGCAGCATATACTTCATTCAATTGACGAATATTGATGTCTTCATGAATGTTTACGTACATTGCAGACCAGTTGCCATATACAACAGTATCATCTGGCATTTCATCAGAGATCATAACTTGTTTACCAAGTAATTGGAAGCCAAAGCCTGTGCGTACATCAGGATTCAAAATGTATTGGTCGTTACCATCTTTCAATTTGCGTACTTTAGTTAACATTTTTTGATTCATCAACCAAGCACAGCCGTCTTGAACATTCATTTTCAAAGCTGCTTGAGTGTCGATTAAGTCATCAGCTGTTAATACATCTTTTGTAGCTGTTTCAACTTTTACAACGCCGTGGCCTTCATAAGTTGTATCTGTAATACCTTTGATTTTACCTGTAGTAGAACCTTTGATCAATTCTTTTTCTAAGAATTCGGCAATAGATTGCGCGATTTTGTTGACAACGTAAGATACAATGTCAAATTGTGCATTGTTGATCAAGGACACAGACACTTTAGAAAGTGCCCCGATCAAGAAGCCATCAAGTTCAACGTTTGTGAATGTTACTGCACTAGAAGCAATATCAGTGAATTCTTCTTGATAACCAGTTGTAATAGAACCAGACGCAACAGGGAATTGCAATTTACCTTTTACATTGAATTTAGTTGTCATTGCATAGATAGGAGCAACTTGTTTTACAGTATCAATGATACGGTTAGCAATTGTTGTAGGAATAACTACACCGTTTGCACCTTTTGTCATATTAGCTGCTTCACGTTGTTCACGAAGATATGTTTCAAACGCACGTGTTTCTGTTTCTTCAACAGAACGTTTTTCTTCTTTTTCTTCTGGAGTTTTTGGTGTTTCATCATCCATAACTGTCAAAGAACGAGCTTCGCGAGCAGATTCGATAGTCTTATCTAACGCTTTCAATTCTGCATTTTTAGCATCGAATGTTGCTTGTTCGTCTTCAGTCAAGGCACGTTTTTCTGTTTCAGCACCTTTAAACAAGTTATTGATTTCTTCTACGATAGAGTTACGTTTTTCAATTAAAGATTTAAGCATATTATTTATATCTCCCTTTTAAGAATTCAAAATGTTGTTTGTATGTATTAAGTTGTTCAAGATCGTGAGGATCACGTTTATCGTCAACCTCAAATTGTTGTTCTACTGATCGTTGTTCATGCAATGTCGCATCTTCATCACGAGCCTCAATGCTAGTAGCAATATAAGCTGGTGTAACAGATAAGATGCTCACCTCCTGCAAGTCAAGATCATCGATTGTACGGCGTCGTACTTCTTGAGTATCATCCCAAATGTCAGACTTAGCAACAAAACCAAAGCTAAAACCAGTTAGCTTTCTATGTTCTGCTAATTCAACGACTTCAGGATCATCAATATCAATCTTGGCACGCAAACCAATATTATCCTCATATAGTTCCCAGTTGGTCGGCTCTAAACTTCTTTTATGATTTAACATTAACCCGACATCGGAACGTTGCTCAAGACTTTTAGCAAATGTACCAGGTTTAATAATTTCAATGAATGGTCCATGTAAATCGCGTAGTACACGAGATTCACGGCCAACAGCATTTACATAACCCTCAAGATGCACACCGTTATTTCTTAATTCGATTTTCAAACTTGTTTCACCTCCTAACAATATATATTATATCATGTTGCAACAAAGTTGTAAACGCTTAATTTGATGCTTGTTCGTCATCATTAGATGTATTTTCGTCATCATTCGTTGCAACATCATCACTTTTCATAGTGCTGTTTGTGTTAGGAACAAAAATTTCACCAGTATTGACATTATAAAGTACATCGGCTAATGACATCTTAACAAATGGTAAATTGAGTACAGGCAACGCCTCTTGCTTTCGTACTTCATCAACTGTCATTACGCCAGAAGTCAATGCTTTCTGATACATGTCAAAACGCTCGTTTTCATTGATTCGTAAAATATTACTTGTATCAATACCAAATTTTAATACGCCTTTTTCACTCTCCAATAACATATAGTTATTTAGCGCTGTTTCAAATTGTCTAACGATCGGTAAAATAGCAATTCGAACCGCTGTCAAATAGGCTTCTGAGTTAGTACCCTCAAAAAAGTTAGTCGGTAACCCAAAATAAGCAAGCACCTGTTGAGTATTGATAATTTTATTTTGACTCAACTGACTTTCAGTAGCTGTACTCGAAGCATCCTCAAATTCGATACCAGCATTGAGAACCATAACGTCTGTTTGCGATGGATTCGTTAGTTTTCGCCATGCACGGCGTAACTCGTTCATCTTATCAGAATCTAATTTGGCTTTACTCTTCAAAAAGCCACGACGTACACCACTACTAATGCTAGAATTTTCATATTCTAGGCTAGATAAAATAGTAGACAATAAGCTTTGACAATCAGATACAAAGCCTACACCTGCAATACCATTCTTACTGTTTTTAACTAAACGAAAAACATTATAATCTTGCACTTGTCGACCATCAACCCAGACATTAATGACCTTGTTGATATTGTCAACTGACTCGGTATAAGTTAGTCTACAAGTAGGTATGTATGATAATTTTTCTATTTTGTTACCTTTTTTGCTAATATAGGCATAGCCATTGCCCTCAAGCAATAGGTCAGCAATTATGTTGTGCTTTAAATCATAAGCAGTTAAACAATTACCAACAAACTCATTGAGTAATGGCAACCGATAATCGTTAGTAACTTCTACATAGCCTTGGTCTGTATTTTTGTACAATTTAACTTGTAAACCAGCAATAACAGAAGCGATCCATTCTGTAGATTTGGCTACAGCAGGAATAGATAATGCTTCTTGCTTTGTTATTGTCTTCGTATTAACCGTTAGACCGTCAATAAAATCAGCGAGCACTCCATCACTTTCAATAGACCGCTTCTCTTTCTTAAAGAAGTTAAACATTCTCTATAGTTTCCTTTCCGACTATGCATTCGCTATCAGTATACCCTCGATAATGTCTTTTGTATAACTTTACATATGATACACCAAGATCCTTAGCCCATTGCGATATAGTTTGAGTTTTACCATGATATGTCAGATATATGTTGTTTCGTCTATTTTCGGTCTGTTGTTTTCGAGTCGACCAACAACAATTATCTGGTTCATAGTTACCATTCACATCAATACGATCAATAGTTAAAGCATTGTTGTAATTATTATTCATAGACCAGTCATAAAACGATTGAAAGTCATTTAGCCATTCATCACAGATTTTGATACCGCGCACACCATAGTCTTTATAATCTTTATTACTAGAATTATAGCAACGCTGCTTCATATTTTGCCATATACGATATAGTCTAGTACCTGACTTTTCATGAATTTTAGGATGATTAGACACACGCAAGCAGCCGCATGACTTTGCTCGGCCATTTCGTAATTCAGCACCAATAGTATCTACCATTTTGCCGCAATCACACTGACATTTATATACTATTTTATGTTGCCTAGATCGTTCATCACATTCTTCAATGACAGTCAATTTACCAAACTTTTTACCTATCATATCAATTTTTTTCGTGTTTTCACCCCCTTTCATCAATAGGTTCAGAATCATTCAATACGAGCCATTTCAGATAATCTGTTACGTTCAGGCCAGCATTATCTGCTTGATCTCGAATATTTTCAAACTCTTCTTCGGTACAGCGAAACGCTATACGTTTTTCTTGTTTCATATATTGCACCTCCTTACAGTATTTATTATACCATAATGTTGCAACAATGTAAATAAGAAAACCTATACTCATTACGCATAACAAGTATAGGCAAAAGACATTATATGTAGTTTTATTTTCCCACTCATGGGCTCGTGTCATTAAGTTATTTTGTCTGTTTTTTGACTCAATTACATTATATCACAAATTATCTATTTTGTAAATAAGAAAAGCGCGCCGGTTAAGACGCGCCATCGGAGGTACAATATAATTATATCATAGATATGAACATTTGTACACACTTAACTACAAACCCAATTGTCATCAAGCAATTCTTGCTGTTGTAACAAACATACCGCATTTAATGTTGCAACAACCATATCAACTTTGCCCCGCGATTTTTTCTTGTGTACATAACGATTTAAATTAGTATCGTATGTACAAACCGCGTTAACGAAATTAATTTCATAAAGCTGATTAGTAACATATCTAAAATTATGTGTAGTTATCTCTTCATATAATAGTTTGGTTGGCGATGCAAGTACGCTAGAATGTTGTTTCACTTCTATACAATCGATACCAGCTGCCTCTAATTTATTGACAGTTGAGATCGCATTGTAACGATCATAGCCTACCCCAAGAATGTTTACATTATAGTCTTGTTGCAACGTCTCAATAATATAATCTTCAACTTTGCTATAATCAATAATATTAGTACCACACGCAATACATGTACTTAAATCAATATATTTTTGATAATCACATTTTTCTTCTTTTGTCTTTTTGTCAATATTATCAGTAGGAATAAAGCACATCGGATGAGATACTAGATGGCCAAACTCATCTCGAGTAACCATAACAACAGAAGTATTATCATTTGTCTGACTCAAGTCAAGCCCAACATAAACATCTCGGCCAGACCAATCAAACTCATCAATTCTACATTGTTTTAGATCATTAACATCGATATATGCTTCTGTACCACTATCAGCTGTAATAATATTACAATGCTTTGTCAAGAAGTTCGAGCGAGCGGCTGGCTTCTCAATTGCAAGAGCACGTTTTTTGATTAAATTATCCCAAAGAACAGGCACGTCTAATGCTAATGGGTTGCCATGTGCAAGAATAGTATCGTCCGTCATCCAATCGCCATTCGCATTATCAGGTTCATATAACAGACCAAATGTATTAGGATCGTCAATAATATCATCAAGTACTTTTTTGCAGTAGTCGACTTCGTCTTCGAAAGGGTTGTCAACAGTAGGATATTTAGTAGACATTATAATACCAAGCTTATTTTTTAAAAGTACTTGACCAGACCTCATCGCTTCGATTGGATATGAACAAGGCAACGAACCAACTTCATCGCCAAGAAAAGCGTTAGGCAAACGACCGTCAAGTGTGCCCGTACTATAATTAAGTGGTGTATATTCACTATCCGTTAATAGACATTTTATATCGTCACGCATCAATTTGAAATGCTTCTCAAGCGCTGGGCTAACCTTAACAAATTCCTTAATCTGCTTAAATGTCTCACGACTTAGTGCACCAGTACTAGACACGGTAAAAAATCTACTGAATTTAGGTTCAAGTATCATCAATATCAAGCATATGAGTGCAGATACATATGACTTAGCATTCTTACGACAAATCTCTAAAATAATGTTTTCATATTGACGTTTACGCGGGTCAGACCGTTGCATGACACAAAATGGCGCAATCAATAGCAGCCATTGAAAACCAGTCAAGGTATTAATAACAGTCTTACCAGCACCCTCACCTTTAGGCACATTTATCAAGGTCAATAACTTCTCAATCTTTTCTGCTTTTTTATGATCAAAAATAGACAACTCATCATGGTCATCGTATATTTTTAAAAACTTTTTGCATTGTAATTTAACGTACTTAGGCACGTTCTTGTTGTTCTCGTCAATTGCTTGCTCACAATATTGTCTTGCCTTTTCATACATCATACTACATCACCTAGAAGCTCTACTAATGGATCACTAACTTTCACAGTTTCAGCTTTTGCTTTGTTGCGAGCTTGAGGCGTTATGTCAAGAGCTCTCAGACCGTTCTCAACTTCAGCAATAAATTTTGCGCGGCTCGCCATGAAAGTACGATCGCCCATAAGCTGTTGCTCTTTGTTTAGTTTGCGATTAAAATATCGCACCTTTTCAATTGCATATGCAGTATTACATAATAGTTCGTAGTCAGTATCAATAAGGCCATCGATACCATTTACAAGTGAATTGAAAATATCTTGTTGCTCTTCATTAAAATAATCAGGACATTCTTTCATAATATCAACCTCCTTATATAATTATATCACGATGTGACCACAATGTAAATATAACCTGGTACTAGATTTTGCAATTTTTGTTACAACAAGGTTCATCTGATTTTACAGATGTGCAGCACTAAAGATTTAATACCCTTATCATTAGGGAGATTGAAAATGTGACGGCGACGTGGGTGGCAGGCGCGACATACTGCACGATATACTAAACAGGCGGGGGGATATTATACAGCATGTAGTGTTAACTATATGATACTATATACTGTATGCTATAGTCTTCCTAACCCCAGCCTATATACCATATACTGTTATTCATATAGTAGTTTCCAGTTATCTGGCAAACCCTTTGAACAATTATTATTGTATTCATCACAACCATCTTCATAACCTAGATCATACTTCACTTGTGCAATCTCATCAGCTGCGTTGAGTACCTTCTCAAATTCATTGTCAAGCCAATCGTTATATAAGTCAATAACGTCATCAATATCTAATGCTGTAACATTATAGAAGTACGTAGCTAAACAATCAAAATTAGTAACATCACTTAAGTCAATAGTTGTTGTTTCGTACTTATCTGGTAGACCATATTTACGTTGTAGTACTTGATAATACGGCAAATATAGTTTACCATCTACAACCATAAAACCTTGATGATAGTTTATAATATTATTCTTGATCTCTTTAATAAGAGAATCAATAAATAAGTAATTGCAATCGATAACTTGAATCTTCATATTGTCGTTCCTCCTTTTTAATCTTCATAACAATCTGAATAACCTAAGTCATATCGTGATTCAGCTATACTACCAACAGTATTCAATAACTCTTCAAAATTAGATTGACTATCATATAAATCAATTACGTCATCAATACCTAACCCATTAACCTTATAGAAGTATGTAGCTAAACAATCAAACTTAGTAACATTGTCTAAGTCAATAATTGTTGTTTTATAATGTTCAGGTAAATTATATTTACATTTTAACACTTGATAATATGGTAAATATAGTTTATCGTTTACAACCATAAAACCCATATGAAAATCTGTTAGATGGTCTTTAACAACATCTATTGCAAAACTAATAAATAAATAGTTACAGTCTATAACTTGAATCTTCATATTAATGTCCCTCCTCAATTCTGTAATCATAACCGTCTTTCCAACCTTTGTCGTAACCTTCTTTATATTCGTTATACATCATGTTATCAACATAAATCAAAATATCTTCAACAGAGAAGCCATCGTTTTCAATCATCTTAATAAGTTTGTTTTCAACGTCTTTTCTTAAACAAATATACATATTAATAATCCTCCTAATCACGATTAGAGTCAATAATGGCAACTAACGTCTTGATAACACACCTTCTATAATTATAATATCATAGTACCAGTAATATGTACAATGCCAGTTAGCCATACTATATATCACAATGAGGAACAACAAAATGCTACCCTAAGACTTTTTATTGTTGTTCCAAATTTTGTGCGCAAATACCTTTTGCACGCGCTAAGTGCGCGCTTGAAAAATTCAGTGTTTATCTGCCTTCGTTAGCCTTTTTTGTCTTTGCGCGCTTGAACGCACATTTTTTTGTTTCTCTATATACACGTATATGTATATATGTATATATTCTTTATATATTTAAAATAATATATATTTGTGCGCATGCGCGCAAGTAGCTTAAATGCAAGTAATTACTAGCTTTATTGACATTTATCGTTGCGCACATTTTACTGTTTTGCGCCGCGCAACTATTTATTTCTCACTACGTACGCTGTTAAATAGTTGTCACCTTTTTTTCGTTTAGTACGATATATTTCAATCTTGTCGCTTTGTTTATTAAATGTATTCACAAAAGTCTTGAGTGACATTTGTACACCATATTCTACAGTAGCAGCATTGAACCAGTTACGAACATCATTATATTCGCTCCATTCTTCAAATGTTTTACTTAGTGCTTCATACATAAATGGTGCATTGTTTTCTAGGAATGTATTGAATTGTTCATTATCGTTGTAACAAAATTCACCATCAATTATCGCATTATGAATTGCGATCGCTGCTTGTTGCAACAGCCATTCAACGGCTTCTTGAGTTTTCAAATTTTCTTGTTCCCATGCATCATAATTAGGGTTCTTTTCAAATTTATGTTTAAAATGAATGATATTGAATCGCGATTGCCATGCAGATACATCACTATCCATTTTGATCTTAGGGAATTCATTCATGCTCATAATTAGCTTAGCGTAGAATGGCGATTTGTAACCATCTTTGCCTTTGTTTTCTACCTGCATTGTTGTAACGCCTGAAATTAGTCGTTTTAAAAAGTTAGGTTTTTCGATATAGCCTGCGTCAATATCATCTGAATAGTTGAATAGTTTACCACATACTTGCGCCTTATTAAAGCGTCGATTTACTTCATCAATATCGAATGTAGCATAATTTTCTACTCCATATAAGTATTCAATATATTCTACAAATTTAGTTTTACCTCCTTGTGCTGAGCCATGTAGCAAAAACATTGTTCTTAAATTACAATTGACTAACATTGGGTAGCCGATCAGTTGATACAACAATTTTTCTATATTGGTATCATAATCAGCCCATTTTTTAATTTGTTCACGTACTTGTGGTTGATCTTCGACTTCTTGATTATAGTTCCAAGGAATACGATTGCAAATAGCAAATTGTTGTAAATTATCGGTGTAGAATTCTAATGTACGTAAATCAAGTACACCATTTAAAAATGCAATTTTATAAGGATCAACTTGAGCAAATTTTCTAAATACAGACTTAAATCCAACAATAGTATTATATACTTCAATACGATTTGCTTTTGTTGTTGACGGGTCTAGTTTTATACCTAATAGGTTTACTTTGTCTTGAACATCAGGAGTGTATTTGCCTTCCCACCATATGTAAATAGTATCATTAATTGTACAGAATTCATATTGATCAATAATATCTTTTGCCATTACATAATGCAGAAATTTGTTATGCTCGCCTCTATAGTTATTCATGTATTAGTCCTCCTCAATAGCTGCAATTTGATTTGTTGTTGTAACAAACAATGAATAGTCATCATAATAAAATGTTAATGTTTCGGGATCTTTATACATTTCATGACAATAGTCTAATATATCACGACTTAGCGATTCATGCGGCTCTTCTATAAAATCAAATTTTTCATCACCCCATGTTGCAACAATTTTTTTAGCATCATTAATAGTTACTATTTGGCCACTTTTCAAATACAATTTCATATTATCTTCTCCATTCATTAAATTCTTGAATAAACTCAAATTTTGTCAACTCTTCAATATCAAAAAGTTTACAATACATGACATATGCATTATAGATCGCAGTCATTTCTAAACCGTCTGGTACTTTACCATAAAATGCAAATTTCACAAACTCATTCATATGTATACCCCTTCTATATCTAATATTTTGAATATATAAAAAGCCAGTAAATACAAGCCTCCGTAATCTCCTGCTAGTTTCAGGGTTTGAGCTGTATCGTGACTTTATTGTCTTAGGCTTATAATCTACCTAGGACTAATTATTTTGTCATGCTCTGTTGCAACAAATCATAATTACTACTAATAAATCTAACAATTTTGGTGTAGTCTTTCACGTCATATCGCTTGACAAATGTTGCCAGGTCGTCAGCAGTCTGCGGCATGTCTTGCACTACGTTAGTCTCGATCCATTCTCTAATCTGTTTTACAGACCAATTGACACTACTACGAGGCTCATCAAAAATGTTGTCGTTAATCCACTGAACAACAGAACGGATCTCCTCGGCGTCTACCGTATATGCTGTTGCACGAGCGATCAATTTTTGATGTACACCATGACGGCCAGATCCTTCGCCAACATCTTTCAAGTTCATTTCATTAGTGTAATATAATAGTTGCCATGGTAACGTTTGAGGTTCGTCACATTGTTGCAACACTTCTCTAGGTTGACCATGTTTTATAATACATTCATAATCGCTGCTTCGCCAATTTGAACGTCCTAGTTTATAGTCTGCTCTAATACCTACGAACAACTCACGACCTACTACGCTAGATATTGGCATATCAGGTTTTTTGAATACCGCATGGATCCCACTATCGGTTGCAACAATGTGTGTCTTCCATTTGTAGATGTCAACAAGCTGCATAAACAAATCTGCGTCCTCAGATGTATCGATGTCTACCATCATATAATCAGGTGCGAACACGCCGCCAACTGTCGGCCAGTCTGGCACGTTTCGGCTCATGCGCTTATCCAATGGCTCTTTATCTTCATTTAGTTTTATATAACCTCTATAGAATGACATATGTATACCTCCTACTTTTTATTTACAATGTTGCAACAAAATGACATTCTAGTTACACCATTCTTGACATATACTATCATACCACAATTTTTTACTTCTTCATACTCTTTTTTAGTAACATTTATCACGTCACCATTTTGTAATTTAAGCTTCATGTTTTACTAGTCCTTTCAATATATTAACATACTTTTGCCAGCCCTCACCGTGCACGGTTGCATGACAATCGTGACACAGATAAATACAGTTAGCTGCATCAAATATTTGATCGTCGTCACATACTTCTCTTGGTATAATATGATGTACCTCTTTGCCTTCTGAGTAGACTCCTTTTGACCAACATAGGCGACAGCATAGGTCACGTTCTTTTATTTCTTGTCGTAGTTTGCGCCATTGATTGGCACTTGTGCCACTATTAATTTCTTTTTTTCTATTATCTTTTGCTCGATTCGGGCATACATGATCGTAATCAACGATCTTGCCACATGTTGGACATACTTTACGAATGAGAATTACCCCCTTTTAGGGCTTCCCCAATCGATTTGCCCCGCCACAATCTACCTCTAATAGTTTGATGAGGAATACCAGCAATATTGCTCCAAGTGTTTATATCATGAGTTTCACCATTATAAGTATATAAATTATTTTTAGGTTTAGTCAGTGCTTCTACAATGTCAAGTCCTCGTTTTAATCTATCAGCTACGGTTCTATAACTAACTTTATATATCTCACACCATTCAATTAGGCAATGTGTTTCGTTATTAATAGTATAATAAGTATTAAATCTGGTATTTCTGCATTGCTGTTTTTGTGTTACCCATCTGCAATTTGATGGTTCATAGTTGCCATTTACGTCTATTCTATCAATACTAAGATCTTCTTGATAGCCATTATTCATTGCCCACTTATAAAACGCTTCAACGTCGTTTAACCACTCGTCACATACTCTGATACCTCGTGCACCATACCATTTGTATCTAGGGTCATTTTTTCTGTAACAACGATCTTTCATATGTCGCCACGTCCTATATAGTCTAGTACTTGATAAATTGTGTCTTTTCACAGTATCTCCTCCATTCTTTCATATTTAGTAACTCAAATAGTTTATTGAACGCTTTCCAATAGACATACCATGCATTATCTGATTGGTAAAGTTTATAAGTATGATACTTTTTGCCTAGTTTTACATATTGCTTAGTCCTTAACATATATCATCACTCCTTTAAATTCTTTGTCACTAGGATATTCATTTTCTCCAATAAATACCGCATATTCTCTTGATAATTTCATAGCCATTGTAATTGCTTCGTTCATCGTTGCAACATATATTACTTGTTTCATTTGGCACCTCCTATTGTAAAAATATGTCTCTCAATTTTTTAATATCTTCAATGTTTGCACATTCAGCACCTTTTACAACTTTGCTAGCAACAACATTTGCGATTGTGCTTTGTACATCTTTACCAATTAGATTATGTCTAACTGCCATAAATAAATCCTCTAATAATTGTTGTTTAGTCATTTTAGTTACCTCCTAAGTAATTCACTTTCTATAATTATAATACCATATTCGTTGCATAATGTAAAATGCTTAATTAGCAAAATAAAAAGGACCATTATACATGGTCCTTAGATATTAAGTTGATTAGATATGGTGTGCTGTAAACTGCGTTATGGATCTGATGGTGACAACTGCTACAGACTGTTATGATATTATTATTTTCTAGTCTCAACTGTGGGTGAGAATCTAAACTGTAAATATGATGTGCCTGTAACTCGTTGCAAGATCCACAAATTAAGCACTTATTATGGTCCCTTGCCAATATTTCAGAACGTTTGTTCTTCCATATCTGAGAGCTCCTAAATTTAGCTTTGTCCATATCTATATTATATCATAGGTATGTTATTTTGTATACAATTTCTTATATAATTGACTAAATAAGCTATATTCAGGCACATAGCGCTGTTTTCTTCTTGTCAATGTATCAGCACTATCGTTTAAAACGTTTAAGTAGTGCACTTGCTGCTTTTTCATATAGCCAGCGTTGACGTCATACCAATAATGGCAAGGGTCTTCTAGATTATTCGTTGCAACAATATCGAAGTCAATTTGTTTAACTCCTTTATATCTGATCTGAATGCGATGCGGCACGATAAGCTGGCCGATATCTTTTGTGTTTAGTACTTGCTTAACAATATTGTGTTTGTCATACCGTTGTTGTAACGCTTCAAAGTTCTCTGCCATATACGGAGTACCAAATTTAATGACGTTACTAATTATAATGACTCTGTTGCCACAGTCAAGCCAATCAAGTAATTCAGTTGCTTCGCTCTCAAAGTCTTCTTTTTTCTCATTGTTGAATCTGTTGCCACAAATGCTAAGTGCATGACAATTATTAGTGAACACAACAATAAGCTCATTACCAGCTTTAGTCTTAGGAGGCGTCTTAAAGTATGTACACCATACACCTTTATTTTTCATGTATGTATAAAAGTCTACATTATTTGTGATCATTTAGTAACTCCTCTAATACAAATTCTATGTCGTCTGATAAATCATAATCGTATGTGGCGAAAACTACTACGTCCCTAGTTTTATTTACAAATGCCAATAACATATTATTTCACCTCAATAACAAAATTATTAAATACAATTTCTTTCGCATCTACTGTACCAGTACCATGCACAAAATTATTTTTTCGTTCTTCTTGCAATTTAGCGACGTTTTTAATTACCTCTGGGTCTGTGATATGAATGTTTACCATTTTAGTTTGGTCGCCCATTTTAATAAAGTCATGAACAACAATTTCAGGTTCATCACCAAATACTTTGTCGCTGATAGTTGCTTCGAATTTAACTTTTTGAGGTGTAAATTCACCTTTTTTTGCTAAGTCGATTGCTTTAGCTAAACTGATACCATCTTGTTTTTGTACTGTTTGTTGTTGTGGTACATTGTTTGCTGTGCCAATATTATTGTTATTGCCACAACCAGCTAAACCTAATACACTCAAACCAATCATTGTTGCTACTACTAATTTTTTCATTTTAAGTACCTCATTTCTTTTAACTATTGGAGTCTCATATGCTCTTTACATTTATTATAATACACCATTTACTACATTTTGTACAATGCTTATTTGTCATACTAATGCTAACACAACAGCAATATAAGTCATTAATAACCACACACAACATTTTGCTAAGTTACTAATAAATCGTAAAGTTGGACTAAATCGTTCAATATCTACAATTTTTTTATCGCCAGTGGTATAGCCTATTCGCAAATCTTCAACCCCGATATACCATAAGCCATCACGTTTTACAATATCATCGTTATTATACAATTTTGTGGTACCATCATCAAATTTAACTTTAATCATAATAATTACCTCCTAAGTAATAACTCAATATATCTTCTATAATTATAATACACTATGTTGCAACAAATGTACAATGTTTGTTTGTCATACTTCAATGTATTTAAACCATAGACCAGTTGACCCTTGATACCTTTCACTAAATGGCTTATCTTGGTCGAGCTGATTGAGTATCGTACACCTATCGACTCCGGTCGAATCACTTGCATTTTGAATTGACCAATAACGGCCAACTTCCTCAAGATACATGTTATCATATACTGTAATTACTTTATGTTGCAACGGTTTTTCACTAAAATAATATGATCGCCTATTACGTTTGAAATTCTTCTCACCTCGTACTTGACGATGTACCGCCCTGTAGCTTAAACCATTTGCATCAGCGGCTTCTTGTATAGAATAATAAGACCCAAGAATTTTGTTATCAACGACATTGAATTTATAGATCATGACAAGCTCAACCCCAATACAATAATTAATGTAAATGCTCCGTATAGAACACCAAATAAAACGTTATTGTACATTGTAATATACCTCCTCCATGCAATTTAAAATTTCTTGATAGTTATACGCTTTACGTCTTGCTTGATATTCATCAAATATTCTGTCAATTGGTATGTTATGCTTTGTTGCAACACTTTTCAATGATAACGTTTTATCTAAACAATCCACAATAAACTGATCCATTTTATTTCACCTCAATAATTAATACACATCTACCAGCACAGTATGTATGATACATTTCATATGAGCTACGATTCACATATGCTACTGCATCATCAAAATTTGTAAATTGGGCTAACAAACCTTTTTCAATATGATATACTTTAGTTACTATCATTTACTTCACCTCTATAATAATATCATTAGTATTTCTACGCCATATTTTTATAATACTTTTATTGTTCATTTCTAGCCACTTATTGGCGTCACTTAAGTCTGGTGTAATGTACATACAAATGTTTTTCTCTAAAATATAGTACCACATATTACTCGCCTCTTCTATACCATACATTATTAGACTTGAAAGCAATACGATATTCTTTAACGAGCTCACATGCTTCATAAGTGTCTGTTGCTGTGTCAATAACTTCATTGTTGTAAATAATTTCGTAAATCATAATAATTACCTCCTACCGTGTAGCTAATTCATTCAAAATTACTTGTTTGATTTCTTCGTTGTTTGCCATTTTTAATGCTTCGTATAATGCTTCTGTTGTTAATGCTTTTGCTCTTTGTTCGTTAGTCATTTTAGTTTCTCCTTTGTGTTAATTACGTGATTCATTCTCTATAATTATAATACCATATTTACTACATAATGTACAATGCTTGTTAATCATTTATTGTTGTCATTTAGGAATAGGTACTTTACCTTATACCGGTTACAGTTCCATGTGTCAAATGTGTCGCCATCGTTTACATAGGTCATATGGCCATTGACAACAACAATTGCTGGATCGTCAGACAAGTCAGTTAACTTCTTTACTGTCATATCAAATTTTGGTTCATAATATCCCCAATTTTTAGACTTTAAATATTTTATGAATACATCTGATCGATCAACATCGCTGTCTAATTCGTCCGCTATTTTGCATAGATCGTCAAACACTTGCATATAATCAATGTTCAGTGCTAAACTGATTGCGCGAATTACGCAGTCATCAATATTAGCATCGAACGGGTTTCGGTTTAAATATACAAACATATTAAGTACCTCCTACATTTATTATAATACACTATGTTGCAACAAATGTACAATGCTATTTAGGTATAATAAAAAGGACCACTATTCATGGTCCTTTGTTTCATGTCCGAGCCAAATCGCGACTAAATATATTACATACATGCTCATATACCAACGTACCATTTGAGGTGTAGCTGATATGCACACGAGCGTTGCAACATAACCGATCAAGGCTAACACGTTTTTAATTTTTCTTGTGCTCATCATTGTTGGTGACTCCTTTTAATTGTTCTAAACTATTCGCTAATATCTTTGGTAGTTGTAGCCCACACTTGCCAGAATTTTCTAAACAGCTTAGGCCTTCATTTGCTATAAAGAAGCAAGTCACTGTTCTACAAATAATATCGGTTTGCATCATTATATCTAAATGATGGCTAAACGCGACTAATGCTAATAGAACAATTTTCTTGCAAATTCCTCTTGTCATACGTTTAGAGTTAAATTGTAGTCGAGGATTGATAAAGCTGGCCATAACACCTATAAAAATGTCGCAAGTGATAGCCCATAGCAAAACTTCAAACATTGGCGAGATGTCAAAACAATATGATAGGAAGCCGCCTACAACGCCTAGAAATACACTTATAGAGTTTTCATGCATTGCATTCCTCCTATAATATATATTATACCACACGTTGCAACATTTGTAAATAAAAAGAGGCTATCAATTACGATAACCTCTTCAACCAGTTAACCCTATCGACTGGTACGAGATGATGGATCACCTCCGCTTATTTAATAAGCGTTTGTAATTTATCAATTGCATTGTTTAAGTAGCGTTTATCCTTAGTATCGATAAATGCTTTAACGTCCATGATTGCACCCGCAACTGCGTCAGCTTGTTCATCCTTCAAGCCAGCACCAGAAGCTAATGCTTTCAATGTTACTTCATTTAAGAGAACAGCAATCAAAACTGTACGAATCTTGATCCACATAGTATCACCTCCTTTCGGCAAATAATATGTCTAAAGCATCTCATTTATATTATATCACATATCGTCTGAAATGTAAAAGTTATTTACAACTAAGTAGCCACATTTGCAGTCAATTATTTTGTACATTTCTAATGTATCTGATAATTTAGATATACCAGTAATAATTGCACGGTTCATTGTGTAGTGTTTTAGCGAATCGCTAACGACTAACTCTTCAGCTCGTTTCCATAAGTTGCGGCCGGTACACATATATGTATCAGGCGTTACAACGATGTCACCATAATTTGTACTAATTAATAGGGTATGTTTACATAGTGTTGGTCGTAACAGCATATCACTACGACTTAAGCAGTCAAAAGCATACTCGCCACAAGTATTTACAAAGCTATCGCTTGAAAACATTTTGCTCGTACCTCCTTTGTATATTCATTTACGTAAATATCAATCATGTCAATTGCTTGTTTAGGTAGGTCTGCAAAGTCAATACAAGTAAATAATGTTACCATGACACGTCGATTCTTGATCGAGCATAATGTGATTAAAATGTCTGTTGCAACGTCACCTGTGATTTCTACAACGTCAAGACAATCTATATTATCAAGTAATTTACCAGCTACTACTGTTGCAACGATTTTGTCATCTTCATCAACTCTGATTTGCATTAGTCTTCCTCCATATCTCTAATTAGCATATCTAAATAAGTACGCGCTTTTTTGATGTCACCGATCGATTGATTGCGATATAAATATTTGATAACATTACCAATCCAGAAAGCATGTAGGCCTTCACGGCCAAGCAGTACCTTCTGAACGTCAGTACAAGGCATTTCTCTGAAATTGTATCTGGTAGGCATTTCACATTCTTGTTGCAGCAATAGTTTTGCTTGGTCGTCACTAATATATGCACCGTCTTGGTCATAGTCAATTTTAATATTTTTGTCTTTGCAAAGTTGTTCGACATACTGATCATCTTTGTTGAGATTATTAGCGATAGTTGTAATGCTAGTCATTTTCTTACCTCCAATGTCAGGGCTTCCTCAATGGACCAGTGATATTGATATATTCGATCGTACACCATATCGTAATTAAGATTTAAAATATCACACCATTCGGCAAGTGGTTTAGTCTCATCATGATAGGTAATATACTTAGTATTTCGTCTGTTTCTTGCTTGTTGTGTTGGCGTAGCCCAGCAACAATTTTCTGGTTCATAGTTACCATTGACATCAACCCGTTCAATAGTCAAGTTATCTTTGTAACCATTATTGATCGCCCAATCATAAAAATTTGTAAAATTATTTCGCCATGCATCGCATATTATAATACCGCGGGCACCATAATCTTTGTATGCAATTATATTTTTATTATAGCATCTATCTTTCATACCTTGCCATATTTTATACAGTCTAGTGTTATACTTACCATGTTTAGTGCCATTTTTTATAGCCATATCGATTTGATAACATCCGCACGATTTTGTATGGCTGGTTGTCAAATTACTTATTGTAACTTCAGCAAAATTGCCACAATCACAAATGCAAAGCCATTTTGTGTTACCGGTTGTGTTATGTAATTTATATAGTGCAGTTAACCGGCCAAATTTTTGACCGGTTATATCCTTAAATCGACTCATTTTAACGTGCCCCGAATAGGTGTCTTTACGCCTTTTTTGGTCCAGCTGCAAGATGTCTCGCGACAACCTTCACAAATTCGCATAATATCAACATTAAAAATGTCAGGGTATTGCTTATTGAATGCTTTATATAATTCAGTGGCGAACAACAAACATTCTTTGCTGTTTCTGTAACACAATCTTTGCTGTAGGAAGTTTAGCCAAGTGCGCAAGTTACCTGTCATTGTCAACCGTACATTTGCACCAAGCGGTAACAAATAGCCACATTGTTCTTTAGAGTAGCCACGATCTTTTGCCTCATTATATGCAGCACATTGAGCTTTGATTTTGTTGTTCAACCACTCGTCAAAGCAATCTGCTGTTGCAACGTCACTCATATCAGATCCGATTGTAGATTCAACTGTAAAACTAAAATGGCGATGGCGAGTAATTTGAGCCAATAATTTCTGGCTTAGTTCACAATGAATGCTAGCGGTAGCATGCTCTAATAGAGATAAATGTCCGGCTTTAACCGCTCGTACTAGGCCAGTTTCAGAGCATTTTCTATTGTAACAATTACCCATAGCCTCTACAGCAATATCTAAATTATTGAATGTAATACGATTAATTTTCATTAGTATAACCTCCTGTACTACCGAATGCGCCAGAACCTCGCTCAGATGGATCTAGCTCATCAACAACCTCAACATCTGGCAAATGAATATCATGGACAACAAGTTGCGCGATACGATCGCCTTCATTAATAGTAAATGGCTCATTGCCAATATTAGTATAGCATGCATGTACTGGTCCAGTATAACCACTGTCAATTACTCCTACACTATTTGCCATTCTTAACGGCGTGTTAACGCCAATTGAGCTCCTAGGGAATACATATGCAACACAACCGGTAGGAATAGCGAATCCTACACCAAGACTCATATTATATGTATCGCCTGGTGCAATAGTAACGGTCTCGCTCGCTTTTAAATCTAGGCCGGCGTCCCAAGCATGTTGACGCTCTGGCATACAATTTTTATTGAACAATTTAATCTTCATTATTTTACCTCCTGTAATTATAATACACCAAATAGTGGTAAATGTGCAATGCTTTATTCGCAACCTTTAAATGACTTTATTCTATCCCAAGCCATATCAATATAAAATTGCTTATCTAGCCAATCTGGTACTTTCATTCCTTGAATGTTAGTGTTTACAATTTTAGCATGTTCTGGACAACTAGCAAATTTTTCAGGGTTCTTATTAGTCTTAAATTTGTATACTATACCATCATTGTTACAACGAGAAGCAAAGACACGATATACTTTATCAGTTAGCACTTCACCATTATGCATAGCACCATCATATTTGTAGCTCAATTTGTACGTTTTCATGAACCTAATCATATCTGATTCTTTGGATATATAGTCAGTAGGGTCTACGCCATTGACAAAATACTCAACGACAGCATCTGCAACTACTGGAAGGTCATTATCAATTATCTTGGCTTCTTTAACTGCACCACCTTTGCGTTCAATTTTGCCATTATCAAATATCGCAATATAGTTATTAACATCACGCTGATAAATCGCATTTGTATAATCGTACTCCATTGTTAGTCTGGTACGTTTCTCCCAGGCCTTTACAATGTTATCAAATTTGTTCCAATCATTATTACGTACTTTAAATACAACGCCGTCTGTGTTGCTCTGTACAAGTATACAATCGCACGCCTCACAAACATCCTCGATTAATTGCAAAATCATTAATTGACCATTGATACATACCTCGCGCATTCTCTTTGGATCGTACACGTCAGACATAACTTTATATTTATTATCGTCATCACGCTTGCCTGCCCCTGACATACCATAAGTTGAATTCAAAACTAGCTTCAATGGCTGTTGCAACGAGTTACCTTCTTTTTTATATTTTAGCCGCTGCTCACGTATTTCAACATATAATTTAGGGTCAGGTATAGCCCTAGATAATAGGCTCCACTCGATCATAATACTTGGATACATTGAACCAACGTCAGCATGCACCATTTTTGACTCACTATCATTTGACCACATATAATTAGGTAAAGCGCCATGCAAGCCGCCTAATGCAAAAGTATGTTCTGTACCGTACAAGTTTATATCTAAACTTGCAGATGCGTCTTTTGATTCTCTGATGCTATCAAAAAATTCAATTACCTCTTTATGTTTATATGAATAATCTTTCACACATTGAACATACTCAAAATCAAATTCTTGGTCCCATTCGGCGGTACTCAATTTTTTAGCTTTCAATATTTTAGCGGCTAGCTGTGCCTGAGTCTTTGCCATACTAGATAGCGGTTCGTTTGCTAACTGACACAAACCAAATCTGGCATCAAAACTGTCTTTCGTATTTTGAAACACCAAAGCCGTGTTATATACATCGTCGTGACAATACTCACGGTTGAGTTGTCGCTCTTCTGTTGTCAATGGCCGTTTCAAATCGAAGTCAACATCTGTTTCATGAATGTTGACGCCCATATATGACTCAAGTTGTTTCAACGATTTACTGAACACCATACAATCATATATATTTAATTTTATAGATCTAAATTTATTAGTAAACGACCAGCCTGGATGACCACCCCTAATGATGTAATCATTTACAATTTTAGGGTTGATACCTAACAAGATAGCTTTTACAATGTACTGATCATATCCTTTACAGTTGTATCCAATCCATAGATCAGCCTTGTGCTTTTCATAAAATTGTTGCAACAATTTACGGTCATTCTCAATATAAGTAAATTCTTTACCATTGAATGCAACAAGTAGCCAGTCATAAGCAAATACTTCTGTATCAAAAAATATCATTGTTCAATAACCTCAATATTTTCATCCATGATCAAACATACCTCATTATATTCTCTAAACTCTTCACAATCTTTTTCATCGATGAGTTTACCAATTAAAGTTGTTACTCCAGTATGTTTATCAAACTCGATAGTTGTTAAATTCATAATGATATAGCTATCATCACCATAAGTCTTTTTAATAATCATTTTTGGTCTCCTTCACCAGTTGTTGGCTTAACATCATTAAGTTCTCTTGTCACATTTGCGCTTAAGTTACTAAATACAATTTCATATTCATGATACATGTCGACACTGATGCAATCACCATATTTTTTAGTGATAATATCATATAATGTTGCAACGTTCCATTCTTTCAACTTTGAGTAGTCTACAACATAATCTGTCACAAGTGGCTCATCACCAACAACCAAATAGATTTTTTGAGTTGACTTAATTTTGACAAGATTTATTTCAGGCAATTCGTTGTGCATAATAAATAAAGTTAAGTCATAATATTTTTTGTCATTATAATTGATTAACATCTATTTCCTCCCAAATTAATTCGTATAATTCTATATAATCAATATTGTATGCAATACGAGCTAGTGTCATATCATACATAGGGTCATTAGAATTCATATATTCATCTAGTAAAAAGTCACGTATAATTTGTTGCTCTTTAATTTGTTTCCTCGTCATATTCTCCTCCTTCAATCGCTGTAGCAAGTAACTCATCACCATTTTGACGAGCAAGATATGCGATCCACAAATCGAGCTCAGCACTGTCAGACATCGTGGCTTGTTCAATCAAGAAATTTGAAATAGTAGTTTGTTCTTCTGTCAAATTATCATATTTAACTAGCTTAACTCTATCATTGATTAAGAACGGCCACAATCGCATACCACACAGAGGACATCCTGGTTTTGCTTCTAGCACACTACCGATAATGTAGCCTTTGCCATTATATGTTTCAACCTCTACACTTTTAAAGATGACCCAATCGCCATTGTCATAATCTTTTCTATAAACTGTCATTATTTAACCTCCTCGATCCATTCGTCTAAAATACTATATCCCAATTCTTTTGCTACGTCTAACGGCATGTACAACATATGATTATGATCAACACATTTGTCTCTTCCAAGAAACGGCTTTTTATAATCGTACAGCCATTCAGCGTAACTGTCTACGAACATATTTCTAATAGATACTACTTTCATTTTATTGCCTCCTTATAAACAACTTAACAAAATAACCAATAGCACCAACCACATATATGTTACAACAATTATCGCGATTGACATTATGAGCATAACAAGTACGTCTAACCATTTTTCCATTTTTATAACCTCCTTACAATATTTATTATACCATATTTACGTTATTTGTACAATGCTTGTTGCGCATAATAAAAATGACCGGGCAGCATAACCACCCGGCCAGTTAATTCAATTAGTTGTCAAAAACGTCGTCAATATAGTAATTTTTAAAATCGTTTTGTGTGTCTTGACGAACAACAAAAGTACAGTTTTGCACATCTGCAAATACTAGTTCTACCTGAGTCGCTAAGTCGTCAAAGTCACCTGTAAACTCTACATTTTGTGCAGCGCCCATGCTATTCAAGAACGCTAGGCAAGCCCTGATACATGCTGCATCATTTCTCGTGCCGCTTAAAACTTTATTGATCCATAAACGCTGATTTTTGAATTCGCCATCAAGAATTCTGAAAGAACCTTTTAGCATTAGTTTATCGCCTGCTTTAGTAGTACCAAGTTCTAAATTAACTAATGCACACTCGTAGGTGCCATCTTCAATTGGTTTAAACTCTTTTTTCTCTGTCTTTGGTTCGCTCGTTTCTAGTTCTTTAAGTTGTTTATTATAATTTTCTAAGTCCATATTAAAATCTGCAAAGCTCATTATTTCTTCCTCCCAAATAAAATCTCTTTAGTTGACCAGCCTTTATGATAACGTCGTAACATAGTTCTATAGTTAGTATCTAGCTCTTTGCTCCACCGTTTTATGGTTTGGGTCTTATTATTGTACACTAACTTTATATTTGTCCTCATATTACTATGTTGTGCTTCGCTGCTTATCCATCTACAATTACACGGCTCATAGTTACCATCTACATCGATGCGATCGATTGTCAAATCATCTTGATAGCCGTTACTAATCGCCCAGTTGTAAAAAGCCATAAAATCATCTAGCCACTCACTACAAACAACGATACCTCGTGATCCATAGTATTTATAAGTTTGATCTTTTCTATTATAGCATCGTTGCTTCATACCTTTATAAATTGTGTACAGTCTTGTATGTGCTTTACCATGTTTTATATTACGCTGCATTAATACATCATGCTTTAAACAACCGCATGATTTTGTATATCCTGCGATAAGTTTGCTTGCAACAACATTCGTATAATTACCACACTCGCAAGCACATTTGTACACTTTCTTATTATGTTTACGTTCTGGCAGCACCTCGACTACTGTCAGTCTACCAAACTTTTTGCCTGTTAAATCTATAAGCTTCATTTATTAACCTCTAGAATGGGCATGTTTCGTCATCTTGTTTTAAACGTGAACGACGTTTTCTTGTTGTCGTCTTTGGTTGGTCCAAGTTGTCTGGATCGTCTTTGCTGTCGTCGATAGCAAACAAACCATTAAGCGCATACTTGCGAGCATAACTACTTGAGCCACCTGTAATCTGTGCAGGCGTTTGACCTTTCAATGATTCAGGCTCACGAGCCCATGCTGTATTTGCTACTGTTTTATTATCGTCTTCTAAATCAATTAGTGTAGCTGTTGCAACGACATAATTGTCACCACCCATTTCTCTGACCTCATCAGATAATAAGATAGTGCATTTGTTCTCCTTAAGTAGTGGCTTAACCGCTTCTAAAATATCAGAACAGTTGCGGAAGTTATAGCCGCCAAAGTTGTTACGTTGATTTTTGCCTACTTTCAACGCTTGTTGAATATCAGCTAATTTCTTATAAATCAATTGGCTCTCCTTTCTTATAGTCTTTAACTGGTTCCATAAATCGTGCTGCATACAAATCAGCACTATGCACAATATAAAGTAATTCGTCAAGACTTAGCATATATTCACGATTAGAATTTTCGAAGAAGCCGTCATGACATAATATACAGATTCGTTCACTTTCGGTTAGTTCTAAAAATTTAGATACAATCATAAGCGATCTAAACGCATGATTTTTAA
>OBRN01000042.1_pt1 | contig 40628 bp, 30 predicted proteins | sample 1475621 | NCBI WGS metagenome assembly OBRN01 (sample SAMEA3360684, study PRJEB22359) | human gut metagenome | biome: ENVO:urban biome; feature: ENVO:human-associated habitat; material: ENVO:feces | place: Bangladesh | collected 2011 | reverse complement strand
CCATCGGACTTGCCTCTCCCGAGGAAATCCTGGAAAATTCGTATGGCGAGGTGACCAAGCCTGAGACCATCAACTACCGTACTTACAAGCCCGAGCGCGACGGTTTGTTCTGCGAGCGCATCTTCGGTCCGACACGCGACTACGAGTGCGCCTGCGGCAAGTACAAGCGCATCCGCTATAAGGGCATTGTCTGCGACCGATGCGGTGTTGAGGTGACAGAGAAGAAGGTTCGCCGCGAGCGTAGCGGACACATCGAGCTTGTGGTGCCAGTGGCCCATATCTGGTATTTCCGCTCTCTGCCCAACAAGATTGGCTATTTGCTTGGTATGCCTACCAAGAAGCTCGACCAGGTGATTTACTACGAGAAGTACGTAGTGATCCAGCCGGGTGCTCTTCAGGGTCGCACCGACTCTGAGGGCATGGAGCTCAACGGTTCGCACAAGTACGACCTCCTTTCTGAGGAGGAGTATATGGACATCATCGACAACAAGCTTGGCACCGAGAACGACTATCTTGAGGACTCAGACCCCAACAAGTTCATCGCCAAGATGGGTGCCGAGGCTGTCTATGATCTCCTTGCCAACCTCGACCTCGACTCACTCTCTTACGAGCTTCGCGACCGTGCCAACAACGACTCTTCGCAGCAGCGTAAGACAGAGGCTTTGAAGCGTCTGCAGGTGGTAGAGGCATTCCGTGGCTCTAAGGATGTGAACCGTCCTGAGTGGATGATCATGAAGATAATTCCTGTCATCCCGCCAGAACTTCGTCCGCTCGTACCTCTGGATGGTGGCCGTTTCGCTACATCCGACCTCAACGACCTCTACCGTCGTGTTATCATCCGTAACAACCGTTTGAAGCGACTCGTAGAAATCAAGGCTCCTGAGGTAATCCTCCGCAACGAGAAGCGTATGCTTCAGGAGGCTGTCGACAGCCTCTTCGACAACTCTCGCAAGTCGAGTGCCGTAAAGAGCGACGCCAACCGTCCTCTCAAGTCACTCTCTGACTCATTGAAGGGTAAGCAGGGACGTTTCCGTCAGAACCTCCTCGGTAAGCGTGTTGACTACTCAGCACGTTCGGTAATCGTTGTAGGTCCTGAGCTCAAGATGGGCGAGTGCGGTCTGCCAAAGCTTATGGCAGCCGAGCTTTACAAGCCATTCATCATCCGCAAGCTCATCGAGCGCGGCATCGTGAAGACTGTTAAGAGTGCCAAGAAGATTGTCGACCGTCGTGAGCCGGTAATCTGGGATATCCTTGAGAACGTGATGAAGGGTCACCCAGTGATGCTCAACCGTGCGCCGACACTTCACCGTCTCGGTATCCAGGCATTCCAGCCTAAGCTCATCGAGGGCAAGGCTATCCAGCTCCACCCGTTGGCATGTACTGCGTTCAACGCCGACTTCGACGGTGACCAGATGGCTGTTCACCTCCCGTTGAGCAACGAGGCAGTGCTTGAGGCACAGATATTGATGCTCCAGAGCCACAACATCCTTAACCCTGCCAATGGTGCTCCTATCACAGTGCCTTCGCAGGATATGGTGCTTGGTCTCTACTATATCACCAAGATTCGTCCGGGCGCAAAGGGTGAGGGACTCACCTTCTACGGCGACGAGGAGGCTCTTATCGCCAACAACGAGGGCAAGTGCGACCTCCACGCTTTGGTGAAGGTGGTTGTAAACGACCTTGTTGACGGCAAGCTCCAGAAGCGTATGATTGAGACAACCGTTGGTCGTGTCATCGTGAACCAGATTATTCCTGAGGAAGTAGGCTTCTTCAACGACGTAATCTCAAAGAAGACACTTCGCGGACTCATCTCAAGCGTAATCAAGGCTGTAGGCTTTGCACGTGCCTGCGAGTTCCTCGACGGTATCAAGAACCTCGGTTACCGCATGGCTTATGTAGCAGGTCTTTCGTTCAACCTTGACGACATCATCATCCCGCCAGAAAAGAAGGAGATTGTGGATCGTGGTCAGGCTGAGGTACGTGCCATTGAGGACAACTACAACATGGGCTTCATCACAGAGAACGAGCGTTACAATCAGGTTATCGACACCTGGACCCACGTGAACAACGACCTCGCCAACATCCTTATGAAGGAGATGACCGAGGCCGACCAGGGCTTCAACGCCGTATTCATGATGCTCGATTCAGGAGCCCGTGGTTCTAAGGACCAGATTAAGCAGCTCTCTGGTATGCGTGGTCTTATGGCTAAGCCTATGAAGGCAGGTGCCGAGGGACACCAGATCATTGAGAACCCGATTATATCTAACTTTAAGGAAGGTATGTCGGTGCTCGAGTACTTCATCGCCTCGCACGGTGCCCGTAAGGGTCTTGCCGATACCGCTATGAAGACAGCCGACGCCGGTTACCTCACACGTCGATTGGTTGACGTCTCTCACGACGTTATCATCTCAGAGGAAGACTGTGGCACACTCCGCGGACTCGTTTGCACCGCTCTCAAGAACGGCGACGAGATTATCTCTTCTCTCGGCGAGCGCATCCTTGGCCGTGTATCAGTACACGATATCATCCATCCTTCTACCGGCGAGCTTCTCGTTCATGCCGGCGAGGAAATAACAGATGCTGTTGCCAAGGCAATCGAGGACTCTCCAATCGAGAGTGTTGAGATTCGCTCTGTGCTCACTTGCGAGAGCAAGAAGGGTGTCTGCATGAAGTGTTATGGCCGCAACCTTGCCACACAGCGCATGGTTCAGCTCGGCGAGGCCGTGGGCGTTATCGCTGCACAGGCTATCGGTGAGCCGGGTACTCAGCTTACTCTCCGTACGTTCCACGCCGGTGGTGTGGCTGGTAACGCAGCCGCCAACGCATCTATCACTGTCAAGAACGACTGTAAGCTCCACTTTGAGGATATCCGTGTGGTTCCGTTCGTCGAGAACAACGGCGAGAAGGACATCGACTGCCAGATGGTAGTAAGCCGTCTGTCGGAGGTTCACTTCATCGATCCGCACACAGACATCACACTCGCAACACAGAACGTGCCTTACGGTTCTTCACTCTACTTCAAGGAGGGCGACCTCGTGAAGAAGGGCGACCTCATTGCCAAGTGGGACCCGTTCAATGCTGTCATCGTGACAGAATATGCAGGTACATTGCGCTTCAACGACGTAATCGAGGGCGTAACCTACCGTGCCGAGACCGACGAGGCTACAGGTCTTACCGAGAAGATTATCACCGACTCTAAGGACAAGTCGAAGGTGCCTACCTGCGACGTGCTCGACAAGAATGGCGAAATCATCGGTACCTACAACTTCCCAGTGGGCGGTCACGTGGTTTGCGAGGACGGTCAGACCGTAAAGACAGGTACTACACTCGTCAAGATTCCGCGTGCTGCAGGTTCTGCAGGCGATATCACCGGTGGTCTTCCACGAGTTACCGAGCTGTTCGAGGCCCGCAACCCGTCTAACCCAGCTGTCGTTTCGGAAATCGACGGTGAGGTGACAATGGGTAAGGTTAAGCGTGGTAACCGCGAGATCATCGTTACATCCAAGACTGGCGACCAGCGCAAGTATCTCGTATCTCTGTCTAAGCAGATTCTTGTTCAGGAGCACGACGCCGTGCGTGCGGGCACTCCGCTTTCAGACGGTGTTATCACTCCGGGCGACATCCTCGCCATCAAGGGTCCTACCGCTGTTCAGGAGTACATCGTGAACGAGGTTCAGGACGTTTACCGTCTGCAGGGTGTGAAGATCAACGACAAGCACTTCGAGATTATCGTGCGTCAGATGATGCGCAAGGTACGCATCGACGAGCCGGGCGACACTACATTCCTTGAGCAGGAGATGGTAGACAAGCTCGACTTTGCTGAGGAGAATGACCGTATATGGGGCAAGAAGTATGTCACCGACGCAGGCGACAGCGATGTGCTCAAGGTGGGTCAGATTGTTTCTGCCCGCAAGCTGCGCGACGAGAACTCAAGCCTCAAGCGCCGTGACTTGCGCCTTGTTCAGGTGCGCGACACCGTTCCTGCAACATCTACTCAGATACTTCAGGGTATCACACGTGCCGCATTGCAGACTAAGAGCTTCATCTCGGCTGCTTCGTTCCAGGAGACAACCAAGGTGCTCAACGAGGCTGCTATCCGCGGTAAGAGCGACTTCCTTGAGGGTATGAAGGAGAACGTGATCTCTGGTCACCTCATCCCGGCAGGTACAGGTCTTCGCCAGTGGGAGAAGATTGTCGTTGGTTCTAAAGAGGAATACGACCGTATGCAGGCCAACCGCCGCAATGTGACTGACTATTCCAACCAGACCGACTCTACTACAGTAGAATAAACAAGAAGTGATAAAAACATAATATTAAAGAACGCTGCAAGCAGACTTCAAAAGAGTTTGACTTGCAGCGTTTTTTTAAGCTTAACCGACAAAGCCGTCATCACTGATGATAAGTGTGGCTTATTACTGATTTTATGTGTGCGATAACAATTGTGTGTTTGTGTGTTTTTTTCATTACAGAGGCAAAAAAGTTGAAAAAAAGCTTGGAGGTTTGAAAACAAAACGCTAAATTTGCAACATCGAAACTAAATAAACAATACGCGTCATTATAACAACAAGATGAAAAATGGCGCAAAGAAGAAGCATAAAGACAGACGACGGACTTTTATAGTCAACACAAAGACAGTTGCCCTGAGATGCAACATGTAAAAATAATCAAGAAATGAATGGGAAAGTGAATTGAACGTGTTATGTGCCGTACAGCCATAATTGGCTTTTGCAGGATTGGTAGTGTGCCAGGACTTGCATAGAGTGCGAAACGCATATAATGTTCTGTTGATGTGAACCCACAACTATACAAAAACTTCTATAACAGACCTCAAACCAAAAACGATATAACAACAAACACCCCAACATCCCAGACACCCCCAAAACATAAAAACGTAAACAACGTTTGAAAAAGCGATATAAATAAATTTATTATCTAACTAAACTTTTGGCTTATGAAAAAGAGATTTCTTAGCGCAATGATTCTTGGAGCACTAACCGTGACTTCAACTAACACGCTTACTTCATGTAAGGACTATGATGACGACATCTCTGATCTCCAGGAGCAGATTAATGCAAATTCATCGGCACTTGAGCAGATTAAGGCCCTCATCAAGAGCGGTCAGGTCATCACAGGCGTAACAAACAGTGGTACAGGCGTTACCTTCACAATGAGTGACGGTAATTCATACACTGTGACTAATGGTAAAGATGGTAAGGACGGTGCAGTCGGCGCAACTGGAGCTACTGGTGCAACAGGTGCTACTGGTGCAGCGGGCAAGGATGCCAAAGTATGGACAATTGGCGAGGATGGCTACTGGTACTGCGATGGCGTGAAGACCGAATTCCCATCTCGTGGCGCAACTGGTGCTCAAGGCGAAAAGGGCGACAAGGGTGATACCGGCGCAACTGGTGCTCAAGGCGAAAAGGGCGATAAGGGTGATACCGGCGCAACTGGTGCTCAAGGCGAGAAGGGCGACAAGGGCGATAAGGGTGATACCGGCGCAACTGGTGCTCAAGGCGAAAAGGGCGATAAAGGCGACAAGGGTGACAAGGGCGATAAGGGTGACACCGGCGCAACTGGTGCAACCGGCGCAACTGGTGCTACTGGCGCAACTGGAGCTCAAGGCGAGAAGGGTGACAAGGGCGATATCGGCTTGACAGGCGGATATTATAAGCCAAACCTTGAAACAGGCAATTTCGACTATGTAGATCCTAATGGCAATGTATCTGATTCTGGTATTTCTTGGCTCGGCCAGGGCTTGACCGTAGTGGATATGGGTTCATACTATTGGTTGTGCAATGTAGTTGAATTAAATCCAGCAGATGACTCAAAAGCACTTAAGAATATTAAGGTAGCTAAGGGACTCCAAGTTGGTTCTATTGTTTACCGTCCAGCTGAGTATTATCATGGTATTCAGTCTATTCAGGTAGATGCTTTCCGCTATATTCCTTTAGATCTGTTTGATGCAAAGCCTCAGATTGACCAGACAGCAAAGACAGATGGTCGTGTTCCAGGCTATTCTGATGAGTATCAGTTCTCATTTGTTCCGAATGTAGTGATGCGTTACTATGTCAATCCGAAGAATGCGTTTTTGGACATGAACGACAAGTCTAAGTATTCATTCGTGGTAACGGATTCAAAGTATACTCGTACATTCACTGACAATGATCTTGAGATTAAGTCTGTAGATCAGGAGTTTGTAAACGGTGTACCTACAGGTCTCTTTACAGTTACTGCTAAGGCTGCTCAGGATAGAGATAAGGATATAAAGATTTTAAATGGTGACAAATCTAAAGTGACTGTTGCTGCTTTGCGCTATACTGATTATACTGATGAAGATGCACCTACAGCTGTTGTTTCAGATTTTGCTGCTTTGCGTCATAATGTAGTAACAAACTTTGGCATCTACTTCAATGATGGTAATATGGTAACATCTACTCCAGCAGATGCAAAGGATAATGTTCTGTTCCAGTTGCCATATGATTCGGGTGTGATAGATTTGAACGACTATTTTAGTGTAAAATACACTTCTGCTGATGAGGGTTCTGTTGTTTTCACAAAACAGAAGATGATAGACACTCGCTTTGAACTTCAGTTTGAGCAGATTGGCTTTGTCGCTGGCGATGAGAAAACTGTACAGGCTGATCATTGCAGTTTGACTTTGGCTGGCAAGTTTGAACCTGTTAATGCACCTTCAAGTGCTGGACGAACACCAATTGTCCGTGTCAAACTTGTTGATACCAATAACAATCAGGTGGCAGCGGTTGCCTATGCAAAGATTATGCTTGTTAAGCCTGAAATTAAGCCTTTGGTTATCAAAGATCCTATCAAATGGAATAAGGATTATGTTCTGAGCTGTAGTGAAAACAACTTCAGTAAATTCGAAATGAGATGGTCAGATATGGAGACTATTCTCAATGAAGTAGGATTGTCTAAGAAGCAGTTTGACGATAAGTATAAACTTGAGACTTATGACTCTGCTAGCGAAAAGGTTGCTTACCAGTATTATAAGGTAGCAGAGGGTAAGTTTAATCAAGCTGATCCATTCGGAGTCGTTACAGCTACAGAGGGTGATGAGTCTCATGAGACAAATATCCTTAAGTGGAATATTGGTAATGACGAAGCGTATAGATTTGTTGATTATTATGGTATCGGAGCTAAGAAGGACGTTATCGTGAAATTCGTACCGAGAAATCAAACCGACATGAATGTTCTTCGTCCAATCTATGTAACCTTGAGTTGGATAGTAGGTGAGAAGAGCAAGATAACTCCTTCTGTTGAGATTATTAATTCAGAACATAAGGCACGCGCTTCTTGGGATAAGGACTACACTCATGCACTCGCATACGTAAGCAAGTCTGATTGTGAGTTCAACATCACAGCTCTCACGCCGTTCAATAATGATCCTTTGAACATCGTTAAGGGTCAGCTTAGAAATGACGGATACGGTAAGCTTGCAGATGCTGCTTCGATGAAATACAAGTTCAATGGCGCATCGGCTAATGGTTACAAGTTTGAAGTTAAGTATGAAGACGACTATCAGCGTGTATATGCAGTTAAAGGCAATAAGGCATATCCTGTAGTGGAATTCTACACTGATGAAGACGGAAATCCGTGGAAACTTCGTTACGTAAACGACAAGGATGGTTCTGGTGTTGCAACTGAGATTCTCAATTCTGCTGAAGAACCTCTGACAGTAACAATCGAAATGAATGCCAAGACATGTGCTCCTGCTGAAAACCTTATCCAGTTCAAGAACAAGAGTAACATCTATGACATGAAGTTCATACGCCCGATGACTATAAAGGACGCATCTTCTAAGAACATCAATGACGCTTCGGATGCTGTTATTGAATCTAAGGTGACAATGACTTTTGTTGACTGGCAGAAGAATGTCTTCAAGAAGGAGAAGGGTGATTACTCTCTCTATGAAATTGAGAGCATTAAGCAGGACGGTGCTATTCAGTACACATGGGCAACAGAGGGCTTCACAAATGTTGACAAATCTAAGTTTGATATCCAGTACGTAGGTCCTAAGACTGTAAACGGTTACATTGACGGCACTGACTTTGGTAAGGTAACTTATAAGAACATTAATGGCATTGCAATCGTTAATCCATTTAAGGTTAAGGTTCCTGTAGTTGTTAACTACAAGTGGGGCAAGCTGAAGACCACCTTCGAGTTTAAGGTAGGTGAATCAAAGTAGAACAAACGAAATGTACAATTGGTCAATAGACTGATTTGCATATAGCGACTTTAGGGAGGCAGGTTCGGCAAGGCAAACGTTTCGCCAAGCCTGCCTCCCATTTTTATAGACAATGAAATGAATTTTACGATAACAGTTAATAACAAACAACTAATACACAGACAACTATGAAAACAAGAAATAAGCGTCTATCGCTCCTGCTGGCTGTTCTTGTGATGTTGCTATCGGTAAGTGTAATATCGTGCAACTCCAAGAAGGAGCAGAAAGGACCGCAACCCACAGAATTTGAGATGGGCATGACCAACCAGGACTCCATCGCCGTGCGTGGACTCATCGATCAGTTCTTCTCCTTTGTCAAGGCTAAGGATTATGCGGCAGCCACAGAAATGCTCTACCGCACTTCGTACGACAACCCCAAAACGGAGCCACAGCCTATCGACAATAAGGAGATACAGGAGGTGATGGGACTCTTGAAATCGGTGCCAATGGTTGGCTATAAGATTGAGTACATCAAGTTCAACGAGTCATACGACAATGAGGTGCTATGTACTGTAATCATCAATAAGTCGAAGAGCAAGGACATGCCCGACATTACAACAAAGATGTTCTTCAAGCCTATGAACTACTTAGGGAATTGGTGCTTAGGATTGATGAATACGGGGAGTGGCGACCAAGGTGTGGTTGATCCAGCCAAGCGCGACTCCGTGAAAGAAGAATATGCCAAGGAACAGAAAGAAGCCAAGGCGACGAAGAAATGAAAAAGCGCACAGAATTTAAGTACACTTCATGTAAGATTGGTTTAGTGCTCTGCGCATTAGTTTTTTGTATTAACAGTTTAAAATCACTTTTTCATTTCGCGGTCTCGGCTGTTTCACTGGTGTGTGAACATAAGTGTGGCGAGCCGGACCGCCTTGTTTAAGCCCTGTTCAGACTCGTTGCAGGCTTGACGACAGGTGATATTTTTGCAGAAAACGGCGTAAAAGCTTTGCTAATTCACAAATAATCAGTAACTTTGCACCCACGTTTGGCGAAAATGAGTAGCCAACGCAAACAATATTATAGTATAACCAAATTAAACAAAACGAAAAAAATGATTATTGTACCGGTAAAAGATGGTGAGAACATCGAAAGAGCTCTCAAGAAGTTCAAGAGAAAATTCGAAAAGACAGGTGTTGTTAAGGAGTTGCGCGCACGCCAGCAGTACAACAAGCCTTCTGTTCTGAAGAGACTCAAGATGGAGCACGCTATCTATGTACAGCAGCTCCGCGCCAACGAGGAATAATATTAGTTTCCAAATCGTTAGCACGCGTTATTAACAACTAAACAGACCATGCGCTTCTGCTCTTTGCTACATGGAGAAAGAGCGCATCGGGTCGGATGGACCAGGAGGTGTACGTACACTTAGACATATAATCATTTCAACGATATCAAGCCCACCGGAGACCTAACCTCTGCATGAGGCAGGTCGTATGTACGGAGGCACCAACAACTTAAAAAGGCAAAAGAAACTGTCGTCACACAAGTGGCAGACTGTTTCTTTTGCCTTTTTTTTGTTATGTACAAACCTTGGTGGTTATTCATAAACCTTAGCCATTTCAATAATGCTTGCAGGAATGAGCTGGCTCACGTCTTCTCCCCGTCGTATGCGCTCGCGCACCATAGTGCTGCTCACGTCGTAGAGTCCCGTGTCTACAAGCTTGACGTTGTGCGGAAGCGTAGAGGCTTCGATGTCGTAGCCACGTCGCGGATAGATGCGGATAGGGTAGTGGGCGATGATGTCGTCGGCATGATACCAACGGTCGAACACCTGCCAGTTGTCGGCACCTATGAGCAGAGTGAACTCACGGTCGGGATAGTCGCGCGACAGACTCTGTAGCGTGTGCCACATGTATGACGGGCGAGGCATGTGAAACTCGTAGTCGCATGCCGTTACACAAGGGATGTCGGCTGTGGCACGTCGTGTCATGTCGAGTCGCAGTTGCTCGTCAAGAAGGTCGGCCGACTGCTTTAATGGATTCTGTGGCGACACCATGAGCCACACCTCGTCCACAGCATCGCAATGGAGCATTGCCCGTGCGATGGCTATGTGGCCGTTGTGTATGGGGTTGAATGAACCGCCGTAGATGCCGGTCCTGATTTTGTTTGTCATAGACCAATAAATTCCTTCACAATCTTCATGGTTTCCTCAACCGCTTTCTCAAGATCGTCGTTTATCACCACGCGGTCGAACTTAGGAGCCTGCGACAGCTCGAACTCAGCACGCTCGATGCGTTGCTCGATAACCTCGGGAGCATCGGTGGCACGACCCGTCAGTCGACGACGCAACTCCTCTACCGATGGTGGCTGAATGAAGATGCTCAGCGCGCGCGAGCCATAGAACTGCTTGATGTTGCATCCGCCCTTCACGTCGACATCGAACACCACGTTGTCGCCACGCTCAGCCTGAGTCTCCACCTGCTGCTTCAGAGTGCCGTAGAAGCGGTCCTTGTACACCTCTTCGTATTCTAAGAACTCGTCGCGCTTGATGCGCTCGCGAAACTCCTCAGGCGAGAGGAAGAAATATTCCACACCATTCTTCTCAGTGCCGCGTGGCGCACGGCTGGTGCATGATATGGAGAATGCAAGATGCAACTCTGGATGCTGCATCAGACGGTTGATGATTGTGCTTTTGCCGCTTCCCGAGGGAGCGGAGAAAATTATAAGTTTACCCATTTTGGAATTTTGAATTTTGAGTTTTGAATTTTGAATTGTCGGCGGAGCTGATTTTGAGTTTTGAGTTTTGAGTTTTGAATTTGGACTGCTTTTTGAATTATGAGTTTTATATTTTTTATTCTCTAATTCAAAATTCCTAAATGAACAATTCCTAATCGGCATGGCCGATAATTCAAAATTCAAAATTCAAAAATCAAAACTCTTACAGCGCATTTAGCACTTGCTCCTTAATCTGCTCCAGTTCATCCTTCATCTTCACCACAATGTTCTGCATTTCGGCGTTGTTGCTCTTCGAACCGGTAGTATTTATTTCGCGTCCCATTTCCTGAGCTATGAATCCAAGCTTCTTGCCCTGTCCGTGTCCCTCCTGCATAGTCTCGCGGAAGTACTTCAGGTGATTGGCAAGGCGTTGTTTCTCCTCGCTGATGTCGAGTTTCTCGATATAGTAGATAAGCTCCTGCTCCAGGCGGTTTTTGTCGTACTCCACATCGGGAATCGACTTAAGACCCTCAACAATGCGTGCACGAATCTTCTCCACGCGCGCCTTCTCGTAAGGCTCGATGCTAAGAAGCAGCTGCTCGATGTTGTCCACCTTCTCGCCAAACTTCTTCTCCAAGGCAGCACCTTCCTGAGTGCGGAAAGCCACAAGCTTGTCGATAGCCTCGTCCACGGCAGCACGAGCCACGCTCCATTCCTTGTCGTCGAGAGTCTCCACCTCGGTCTTGGCAGTAACGTCGGGCATTCGCATGAGTGTTAGGAACCAGTCCTCTGGCTCAGGAATGTTGCAACGCTGTGCAATAGCCTTAATCTGCTGGCAGTAGTTCTCGGCGAGAGCCGCATTGATGACAGTGGCATCCGAAGCAGCGTCCTTCTCAATCCAGATGGCAAAGTCCACCTTGCCTCTCAGCACACGCTGCTGAATAGTCTGGCGAATTTCCATCTCCTTCTCTCGGTAGAGCGGAGCGATACGAGTAGACAGGTCGAGACTCTTGCTGTTGAGCGACTTAATCTCGACATTGATTTTCTTTCCATTGTAGACTGCGACCGATTTGCCGTAGCCCGTCATTGATAGTATCATATTATGTTGTTTATATGTATTTTTACTGTAGTGTTGATTTATAAGAATGCAAAAATACTTATTATTTTCCGAAATAAAGCGTTATAGAGTCAAAAATGGATGATTTCATTTTGTGTTGCCGTTGATTTCCATTAACTTTGCACTTATATATATGTAATATCGCGACCCACTGTTAGCCATTGGAGCAGAATTTTGTAGCATTAAGTCCAGTGGTTAGGAGTTGCAGGGTTGCATGAACAAAAGAAAATTGTTTTAGCATGTCGTGTATTTTGAATATTGATACGAGCACCAATGTGTGCTCAGTAGCCGTCAGCCAGGATGGCGCTTGCATTTTCTCCAAGGAAGATCATGACGGTCCCAACCATGCCGTGATTCTCGGAACATTTGTCGATGAGGCCATGTCCTTTGCCGACAGTCATGCCATACCCCTCGACGCCGTGGCCGTGAGTCAGGGACCAGGCTCCTACACCGGACTCCGCATCGGAGTGTCCATGGCCAAGGGCATCTGTTTTGGCCAGAATCTTAAGCTGATTTCCGTGCCCACCCTTGAGCTTATGGCAGTGCCCGTGTTGCTTCGCGAGGAAGTGGAGGAGGGAGCCTTGCTTTGCCCCATGCTCGACGCGCGCCGCATGGAAGTGTACTCTGCCGTCTACGACCGTGCCCTAAAGGAGGTGCGTGGCATCCAGGCCGACATTGTCGACGAGAACACATACAAGGAATATCTCGACCGTGGCCCCGTATATTTCTTTGGCAACGGAGCCGAGAAGTGCATGGAAGTAATCAACCATCCCAACGCACGCCTTATCAAGGGTGTAGAGCCGTTGGCCAAATGGATGTATCCCCTTGCCGAGCGACGCATAGCCAGGGAGCAATACGAGGATGTGGCCTATTTCGTGCCATTCTACCTTAAGGACTTCGTGGCAAAAGAATCAAAAAAACTGCTTTAACACAGAAAAAGATACAGAATGAAGATAACAGGACTTGATTATAACACACAGCGCGAGCGTCTCATACTGCCCGAATACGGACGCGAGGTGCAGCAGATGGTCGACCATTGCATCGCGCTGCCCAACCGTGCTCTGCGCCAGCGTTGCGCTGAGTCGATAGTGGCAGTAATGGAGCGTATGTCGCCCCCAGCGTGCGACGACAGCGACTACCGTCATAAACTCTGGGACCATCTTGCGCTCATGAGCAACTTCAAGCTCGACATCGACTATCCCTTCGACATCAGCGAGGCCAAGAAGATGCTTGAGAAGCCGGCTCCCATGTCTTATCCCATGAAGCGCATTCCCGTGCGCCACTATGGCATGATGATGTTCGAGATGTTCGACCTCTTGAAGCAGATGCCCGAAGGAAGCGACCGCACCGAGCTTGTGCGCCTTGTGGCCAACCAAATGAAGCGCGACCTCGTGCAGTGGGGCCACGGCTCCAACGACAACGAGAAGGTGGCTTCCGACCTTGCCCACTATACCGACGGCAAGGTGCAGCTCGACCTCGACACGTTCAAGTTTGAGCGTATAGCTCCCGACATTCGAAACAACGATAAGAAACAACGCAGACGCAAATAAATTCCCATACAACGCCTATGGAAACGTTTATCATAGAGGGCGGTCATCCGCTTAGCGGCACCATCACTCCGCAGGGTGCCAAGAACGAGGCTCTTGAGGTGATAGCGGCAACGCTGCTCACATCGGAACCAGTGCGCATCAGCAACATTCCCGACATCCTTGATGTCAACAACCTCATAAAGCTCCTCACCGACATTGGAATGAAGGTGACGCGCAACTCGCGCAACGACTATACATTCCAGGCCGACGAGCTGAACCTTGAATATCTCGCGAGCGACGAATATGTGCAGAAATGCTCTGCCCTGCGAGGCTCGGTGCTGCTCATGGGTCCGCTGCTCGGACGCTTCGGAAGAGCCACTGTGGCTGAGCCGGGAGGCGACAAGATAGGTCGCCGACGTCTCGACACCCACTTCCTCGGATTCAAGTGTCTTGGCGCAAAGTTCATCAACGACGACGAGCGCAAGGTCTACACCATCGAGGCAAAGCATCTTAAGGGCACATACATGCTGCTCGATGAGGCTTCGGTTACGGGTACTGCCAACATCATCATGGCTGCTGTCCTGGCCGAAGGCACTACCACCATCTACAACGCAGCCTGCGAGCCTTACATCCAGCAGCTCTGCCACATGCTCAACAGCATGGGAGCCAACATCTCGGGCATAGCCTCCAACCTCATTACCATTGTGGGCGTGAAGAGTCTGCATGGTGCCGAGCACCGTGTGTTGCCCGACATGATTGAGGTAGGCTCCTTCATAGGTATGGCGGCAATGGTGGGCGACGGCATCCGCATCAAGGACGTGCAGATGAAGCATCTTGGCATCATTCCCGACACGTTCCGTCGTCTTGGCGTGAAGCTTAAGGTGGAGGGCGACGACATTATAGTGCCAAAGCAACCCCACTACATTGTCGACTCGTTCATCGACGGCACTATAATGACCATTGCTGACGCTCCGTGGCCAGGACTCACTCCCGACCTCCTCTCGGTGTTCATCGTTGTAGCCACCCAGGCGCGTGGCTCGGTGCTCATCCACCAGAAGATGTTCGAGAGCCGCCTCTTCTTCGTCGACAAGCTTATCGACATGGGAGCGCAGATAATCCTTTGCGACCCTCACCGTTGCGTAATCGTGGGTCACGACCGCAAGAAACAGTTGCGTGCCGGACGCATGACTTCGCCCGACATTCGTGCAGGCATAGCCCTGCTCATAGCCGCACTTGGAGCCAAGGGCACAAGCCGCATAGAGAACATCGCACAGATAGACCGTGGCTACGAGGACATCGAGGACCGACTGAATGCGTTGGGAGCGAAGATAAGGAGAGAGTAATAACCTATATTTTTTGGTAATGATAAAGAAAGAAACTGTCTACCGTATAGGCAAGATAGGCAAACCGCATGGCGTGGATGGCGAGGTGTCGTTTCATTTCGACGATGACGTGTTCGACCGCACCGATGCCGACTACCTCATTCTCGATATGGACGGCATACTTGTGCCGTTCTTCATCGACGAGTACCGTTTCAAGACCGACGAGACAGCACTCGTGCGCTTTGCCGACATCGACACTCAGGACAAGGCACGCAACCTTACGGGCAGCGATGTGTATTTCCCGCGTGAGCACTCCGACAGCGATTCCGACTCGCTCTCGTGGGCAGAGATAGTGGGCTATAAGGTGGTAGATGCTGAGTCGGGCAATATTGTGGGTGAAATACGCTCCGTCGACGACTCCACCATCAACACCCTCTTCGAGCTTGTCACTTCCGATGGCAACGACCTGCTTCTGCCTGCAAGCGACGAGCTGATAGTGGAGGTTGACACCGAGCAACGCCAAATAACCATGCAGCTGCCAGAAGGACTGCTGGAACTATAAACAAAAACAATCAAATATGAAAAAACAAATCTGCATCCTTGGCTCTACCGGTTCTATCGGAACACAGGCCCTGGATGTCATAAAGCAGCATAGCGACCGCTACGAGACTTATTGTCTCACAGCCAACAACCGCTACGAGATGCTTGCTGAGCAGGCTCGCCAGTTTCGTCCTGCCGCTGTTGTAATAGCCAACGAGAAATATTATGAGCCGCTTTGCGCTCTTCTCGCTGATTGTCCCGAGATTAAGGTTTATGCTGGAGCCAAGGCTCTCGACGAGATTGTTGAGGCTCAGCCCATCGATATGGTGCTCACAGCCATGGTGGGATTTGCCGGACTTTCGCCCACAATCCACGCCATAAAGGCCCGCAAGACCATCTGCCTTGCCAACAAGGAGACTCTTGTGGTGGCAGGCGAGCTCATCTGCCGCCTTGCAGCCGAGAACCACGTTAACATCCTGCCTGTCGACAGCGAGCACTCTGCCATATTCCAGAGTCTTGTGGGCGAGGGCAACAATGCGATTGAGAAGATATTGCTCACCGCTTCGGGCGGACCCTTCCGCAACTTCACCCTCAACCAGATGCGCGACGTGAAGGCTGCCGACGCCCTTAAGCATCCCACATGGGAGATGGGCGCAAAGATAACCATCGACTCAGCCTCGATGATGAACAAGGGATTTGAGGTGATAGAGGCAAAATGGCTCTTTGGCGTTGAGGCCGACCGCATCCAGGTGCTTGTGCATCCGCAGTCGATAGTGCATAGTGCCGTGCAGTTCAGCGACGGAGCAGTTAAAGCTCAGCTTGGAGTGCCCGACATGCGCTTGCCCATACAGTATGCCTTCTCCTTCCCCGAGCGTCTGCCGCTCAATGGCGACCGTCTCGACCTCTTCCGTCAGCCCCTTGAGTTCTTCGAACCCGACATGCAGAAGTTCCGCTGCCTGCACATGGCCTACGAGTCAATCCGTCAGGGCGGCAACATGCCTTGCATCGTCAATGCAGCCAACGAGATTGTCAACGAGGCGTTCCGCAAGGACAATTGCGGATTCCTGCAGATGGGCGAGATAATAGAGCGCACAATGCAGAAAGCCACATTCATCGCCAAGCCCACCTACGACGATTATATCGCCACGGATGCCGAGGCGAGAAGAATTGCCGAGGAACTGCTGTTGGGATAATAGACAAGAGTAAATGATGATTACCACAGATGGTAGCTCTTCAAATAAAAAAATAATAACTACGAATTAATAATTAATGGAAATCTTCCTTATCAAATTGCTGCAGTTCATGCTGGCAATTTCAATTCTTGTGTTGCTCCATGAGGGCGGACACTTCTTCTTCTCCAAACTCTTTGGTGTAAGGGTGGAGAAGTTCTATCTGTTCTTCGACCCCTGGTTCCACCTCTTCGAGTTCAAGCCCAAGAAGAGCGACACAACCTACGGAATAGGCTGGCTGCCGCTTGGCGGCTACTGCAAGATAGCTGGCATGATCGACGAGTCGTTCGATACAGAGCAGATGAAGAAACCAGCCGAGCCATGGGAGTTTCGTTCCAAGCCAGCTTGGCAGCGACTGCTCATCATGGTGGGCGGCGTGCTCGTGAATTTCGTGCTCGCATTGTTCCTTTATGCTGTGTGTCTCTTCACATGGGGCGACGACTATGTCAAGCCCAAGGACATGCAGTTTGGCATGAAGTTCAACAAGGAGGCTCAGGATCTTGGATTCCGCGATCGCGACGTGCTTGTGGGCACCGACCTCGGTGAGTTTAAGAAGTTCGGTCCCGACATGTATCGCGACATGGCTCGCGCCCGTGAGGCTTATGTCATCCGCGACGGCAAGCCCGTGACAGTAAATATGCCTGGCGACCTCGACTTGCTTGAGATGTTCAAGTCTGTGCCACCTTTCATGACCCAGTTCATCGAGGCACGTGTTGATAGCGTTCTCCCAGGCTCGCTCGCCCAGCACATCGGAATGCGCAAGGGCGACCTGATTGTGGCAGTAAACGGCAAGAAGATAGGTTCTCACAACGAGTTCCTCAACGAGATAGGTCGTGTGAGCGATGTGCTTACGTTTGCCAAGAACCATGCCGACAGCGTCAAGGCTCTCACCGTTCATCTCACTCTTGCCCGCGAGGCCAACGGTCGCTTATGTGCCATCAACACGAGTGGCTTGCTCAAGACATCCGACAAAGCGTCGGAGAACCTCAAGTTTGGTTTCACACCTGTGTTGCCCAACGACAAGGTTACCCACATCGACTACGGATTCTTTGAGAGTTTCCCAGCTGGTGTTAAGTACGGTTGGAACGTTCTCGCAGGCTATGTGGGCGACATGAAGTACATCTTCTCAGCCGAGGGAGCCAAGTCGCTTGGAGGATTCGGAGCTATAGGCAGCATGTTCCCCGATGTGTGGAATTGGCATAAGTTCTGGCTCATGACAGCTTTCCTGAGCATCATTCTCGCCTTCATGAACATCCTGCCCATCCCGGCACTCGATGGTGGTCACGTGCTCTTCCTGCTCTACGAGATGATAACGCGCCGCAAGCCGTCGGAGAATTTCATGATACGTGCCGAATATATCGGCATCGGCATCCTGCTCTTGCTCATGGTTGTAGCCAATCTCAACGATGTGTTGCGTTGGTTGCACATCATGTAAGAAAAAAAATAAGAGTAAAAATAGTTTAAATACTTTGCAGTCTCAGAAAAAAGCAGTACTTTCGCCACCGCTTACAAAAAGCATAGGGGCGTAGCCCAGCTGGTTTAGAGCGCTGCAGTCACATTGCAGAGGTCATCGGTTCGAGCCCGATCGTCCCTACAAAACATGAAAGAGGAATATCGCAAAAAAAAGCGGTGTTCCTCTTTTTGCGTATATGCTCGGTATGAGCCATGACCCCATTATTCATAAAACGAAACGTATGTTTCACAAAATACACTTGACGTATGTCCTCTTTTTTAGAAACTTTCAGTTACTTTTGTAGAGAAATAAAAACAAAAGCATGGAAGAGTATCTTGTAATTTCAAACACCAATTTTCTGTTGAGAGTGGCATCCCAACAAATAGCTTATGTCTGTTCGGAGGGTAGCTATTGCATTCTTAAACTTGTTGATGGCGATGAATATACATTCTCATTCAATCTTACAGTGTTTGAGAGAAAGATAGTTGAACAATTACCACGCAGCTCACATTCATTTGCCCGTGTTGGTAGAAACTACATCATTAACAGTCAATACATCTTCAGCATAAATACAAACTCAGCCGAACTTGTACTGTATGGCCGAGGATTCAAGGAAAAGTTCACTCTTCACGTAAGCAGGGAACCACTAAAACAGCTGAAGACAATCTTAGACAACACCATAAATGAGAAATAAAGACATGAAAAATAAGGAAATGAAAGAAGAGACTTACTTTCTTGGTAATGACCAGGCAACTCAAAGCCACAAGAAATCCCTCTGTAGAAAGGCAGCGTATGTCATTATTATATTTATATTGGTAGTTGCAGCTACTGGAGCATATCTTTCATACGGGTCTGACAGTTCTATACAACGAAGTCACTTGCTGAAGACCATAGCCGTTCTGCCCAAAGGTGGACAAATGCCAAAATTCGATGGTGATAAGGACATTAACGAGTTTTTGAAGTGGATAATGCTAAACATTCAATATCCTAAAGGACTTGAGACTAAACCAGCACGTGTTGTAATAAGTTTTACGGTTAAAACCGATGGCACCTTAGGATACTTCAAGGTTTTGGAGGCACCCAAAGAGAAAGCCTATGAGCATACAGTCATAGAACTTTTGAAGAAAAGTCCACGTTGGTCTCCTGCAAAACTATCCGATGGCACAGTGGTAAATATGGAGTTTACATTGCCAGTCGCTTTCACTCCAGAAGTAAAAAAATGAGAAGACGAAGAAACCTATAAATACGTCAAGAAAATAACTTGACAAAAACAATTAGCTAATTTCACAACAAAAAAGCAAATGAATATGAACAGATTTCTTCTTACAAGTATTCTTGTTGCGTCAGCCATAACAGCCAACGCACAAGATAACGTCCCCAAAGATTCGCTCACCATGGAAACCATGATGCACAATCTTCCAGAAGTGATGATAAAAGGCTCACGCCCCATTGTCAAGGCAGAGCGTGGTGTGCTGTCGTACAATATGCCGCTGCTCTTAAAGCAGTTGCCTGCCGACAACGCTTATGAGGCCTTGACACGCATACCAGGCATCAGCAATGCCACTGGCAGCATATCCTTCTCTGGCAATGAGGTGACATTGATAGTCAACGGACAAGCCACCACATTAACCCAGGAGCAACTGAAAGAGCGTCTGAAGGCAATGCCTGCAGCACAGTTGGCAAAAGCAGAAGTAATGCTGTCTGCTCCAGCTCGCTATCATGTGCGTGGCATGGCTATCAACATCGTAACAAAAGACTATGCCGGCACCAATCAGTTATCTGGGCAAATCATTGGTGGCTTTGAGCAAAACAAATATTCCAAAGGGTTTGGTGATTTCTGTCTTTCCTTGCAAAGAGGCAAGTTTGGACTGGATGCACAATATAAATATGTTGACGGCTATTCATACGGTGAGTCTTCACGCATAGCCAATCATCCACTTGGTAACAATCGTGTATATTATAATGATTACACAGGGCAGAAGTCGTTTGGCATTACACACGACTACCGATTAGAAATGAATTATGCCTTTGGCAAGAATCATCGTCTCGACATAGCCTATACAGGACAATGGGACAAGACAAGTTCAAACAGCCGCACGGCCGGTTCAAGCATCAGCGGAATGCATCGTGACAGTCACGAATATCTGCATAATGTGGATGTTAACTACTCGCTTCCTTTCGGACTCACCATTAGCGGTTCGTATACCTACTATCGCACGCCTCAGCAACAAGCCCTTGATGGCTCGATGCATACGGATGAAAGCCAGACGGAAACAGAACGCAACCTGACAAGTGGCAGTGAGCAGACTATCAACAAATGGATGTTCACAGCCGACCAAACCCATTCTTTGGCAAATGGTTGGGGATTGTCGTATGGTGTGAAAGGACAGTTTGCAAGCAACAAGAGTTATCAGACCACAATATATAAGGATGGAAGCGTTTTGCCTGATGGGACAAGCAGCGTGAACAACAACGAACGGATATGGAATATGTACGCAGGTTTCAGCAAGCAGATAAACAAGGCTATTAGTCTTGAAGCATCCGTCGCTGCCGAGCAATACCACTCACCGATATGGGATAAGTGGCGTGTGTATCCTACGCTCAATGCTTTGTGGAACATCAACGACAACCATTTGCTCAATCTCTCATTCAGTTCCAATTCAGAGTTTCCTAGCTATTGGTCTACAATGAGTAATGTGTTCTACTCGTCCACATACACCGAGATACATGGTAATCCCGATTTGAAACCCTGCTCTTATTATAATGTCAACTTGATGTGGCAGATAAAGAGACGTTATACACTTATGGCTTTTGCAAGTCTGAAGCCCGACTATTTCGTGCAGTTGCCCTACCAAACTACAGACCGCATGGCTGTGATAATGAAGGAAACCAACTTCGACTATGACAACAGTTTTGGCTTGCAAGCCTCTGCCATATTCAGTGCAGGCAAATGGCTTAACGGCAATGTGTTTGCAGTAGGTACATACAAGCACGACAAGAGCAACCATTTCTTTGATTTGACTTTCGACCGCAAGAAACTCTCTGCAATACTTGGTGGTACTGCATCCGTAAAGCTTTGCCGCACACAGGACTTGCGCCTCATTCTGAATCCGTTCTATCAGTCAAAGGCTATACAAGGTATCTACGACATAAGTCCAGTCTTCAGTATGGATGCCAAACTGCAATGGTCGTCGCAAGATGGAAGATGGGGCGTGCGTCTCAATGGCAGCAACATCTTCAACAACCGATTCGATACCCGTTCCGTACAGGGTAACCAAGACTACCGTATGAAGGTTAATTACAACTGGTCATCTGTCACTTTCGCAGTTGTTTATAAGTTTGGTGGCTACAAGGAGAAGTCGGTAAAAGATGTGGATACATCACGCATGGGACATTAGAACAGTGCTAATTGTAGTACAATAAAACTTTTGTAGGAAGTTGAGCCATGCTCGCCCAACCTCCTATAAAACCATTACGATATAGCCGCCCAGTTAATATTAGTATCTCTCAGTTCTCTCAATCTTCGCCATAGCAAGGCGTATTCATTGGACGAGCAAGTAGGGTCGGCGTCTATTATTTTTTGTGCCTCTTGTCGTGCGAGAGCCACAAGTTGTCCGTCGCGTGCTATGTCGGCAATCTTTAGGTCGAAAGCGATGCCGCTCTGTTGTGTGCCCTCAAGGTCGCCAGGTCCTCGTAGCTTAAGGTCGGCCTCGGCAATGCGGAAACCGTCGTTGGTGTCGCACATGATGTCGATGCGCTTGCGTGTGATGTCCGACAGCTTGTAGGTGGTCACGAGGATGCAGTAGCTCTGTTCGGCACCCCTGCCCACACGTCCGCGTAGCTGGTGAAGCTGTGACAGACCGAAGCGTTGGGCATCGAGAATAACCATCACCGAAGCGTTGGGCACATTCACACCTACCTCAATTACTGTTGTGGCAACAAGAATCTGAGTCTCGCCACTCACAAACTTCTGCATCTCCGCGTCCTTCTCGGCAGGTTTCATCTTACCGTGTACACGGCTGATGTGGAACTCCGGAAAAATATCGCATAGGGCAGCAAAACCGTCCTCAAGATTCTTAAGGTCGCTCTTCTCGCTTTCGGTTATAAGCGGGTATACCACGTATACTTGTCGTCCGAGCCGTATCTGCTGTCGGATGCCGTTGTAGAGCGACATCATCTGATTGTCGTAGCGATGTATTGTCTGCACGGGTTTGCGTCCGGGTGGCAGCTCGTCGATAACGCTCACGTCGAGGTCGCCATAGATGGTCATTGCGAGGGTGCGTGGAATAGGTGTGGCTGTCATCACAAGGATGTGTGGAGGGTTCTCGCTTTTAGCCCATAGGCGCGCTCGCTGAGCCACCCCGAAGCGGTGCTGCTCGTCGATGACGGCAATGCCGAGCCGCTGGAAGCGCACCTGGTCTTCGAGAATGGCATGAGTGCCAACAAGAATCTTCACTTCGCCCGCGAGCAGGGCATTGAGCACCTCCTTGCGCCTCTTGCCTTTAACCATGCCCGTGAGAAGTTCCACTCTTATGTCCATGCCGTGAAGAAACTCTTTGATGGTGGTGAGATGCTGCTCTGCAAGGATTTCAGTGGGAGCCATGATACATGCCTGGAACCCGTTGCCAAGAGCTATGAGCATGGTCATGAGGGCCACAAGAGTCTTGCCGCTGCCCACGTCGCCTTGCAGCAGACGGTTCATTTGTCGTCCGGAGCACATGTCGTCGCGAATCTCGTGCATCACCCGTTTCTGTGCTCCGGTAAGCTCAAATTTAAGGTTCTCGGAGTAGAAGCGGTTGAAGTCGGATCCTACGCGGTTGAATATGTATCCGCGGTATTTGCGGCGGTGATCGCTGGCGTAGCGCAGTATGTTGAGTTGCACGTAGAAGAGTTCCTCAAACTTGAGTCTCTCGCGGGCCTTCTGCATATCAACGGCATTTTTTGGATAGTGAATGCAGCGCATGGCTGTGTCGCGCGAAACAAGGTGTAGTCGGCGCACAATGAAGTCGGGCAGAGTCTCGGGCAGCGGGTCCTTGAGTTTCAGCAGCATCGCCTTGACAATCTTCTCCACTGAGCGCGATGTCACTCCACGCTTCTTCATGAGTTCGGTAGTGGAGTAGTATGGCTGCATTCCCATTTCGGAGAGTTGCAAGTCTTGTGCGCGGTCGATGTCGGGATGCGAGAACTGGAACCTACCGTTGTAGACTGTTGGCCGTCCGAAGACAATGTAGTCTTCGTTCACCTTATAATTCTTGTAGACGTATTGTGCGCCCGAGAACCACACGAGGTCAACCACACCTCGTCCGTCGCTGAAATGTGCCACCACACGCTTCTTGCGTGGCGACATCTCAAACTCCTCGAAAGACAGTATCTTGCCCCTTATTTGCACGAAGGGCATGTCGCCCGTCAGCTCGTGAATGGCATAGATGCGGCTCCTGTCCACATATTTATATGGATAGTTCTCCAGAAGGTCGCCCCATGTGTGGATATCCAGTTCCTTGTTGAAGATATCCTTGCGGTTGGGGCCTACACCGGGCAGATACATTATGTCTTGCGAGAGTATGTCCATGATGAGTCTTTAGTTCTTTTTGATGAGTGCTTCGGCTACAACGAGGTCGAACGGTGTGGTGAGCTTAATGTTCTCGCGGTTGCCGTCGACCATAGTAACTTTGTGTCCTAATGCCTCCACCACCGAAGCGTCGTCGGTGAAGTTGTCGGAGTAGGGTTGCTTGAAAGCCTGCTTCAGTAGTTGTGCGTCGAAGGTCTGTGGTGTCTGCACTGTGCGGTAGTCGTTGCGTTGCACGTTGTAGCCACCATCGTCGGTCACGCGGCGCAGGGTGTCTGTTACTGGCAGCACAGGCAGAGCCGCACCAAACTGACGTGCTGCCTCGAAGCATCGAGCTATCGTCTCCTCGGATACGAAGGGGCGCACACCGTCGTGAATGCCAATAACGCCCGTGGCATCGTCGGGCACGGCAGCCACTCCGTTCTGCGACGAGTGGAAACGGGTCTGTCCGCCGTCCACAACGGTATGCTCAATGGTGAAGTTGTGCTTTTGGCAGATTTGTCGCCAGTAGTCCTGCTGCTCATGTGGCAGCACAAGTATAATCTTCAGCTCATCGCTGTAGGCTCGAAATCGCTCAATGGTGTGCATGAGCACCGGCTTGCCGTGCAATGGCATAAACTGCTTGGGCAGGTCGCCTCCCATGCGCAGTCCTTTGCCGCCAGCCACAATAATAATGTAGTCCATAGTCGTAAGTCTTAAAATCGACAATATTCAAATTGTCAATCGTTATACATCATTCCCTTCTTCATCTCTCTCACCACTCTCTCGCCCTTGAGCAGAGTGAGCAGGGCATAGGCGTAGTCGAATGTTGCGCCAGGGCCTTTGCCAGTGATGATGTTGCCGTCGATAGTGAACTTTGCGGCGGTGTATTCCGCGCCATCAAGCTCTCCCTCGAATCCAGGATAGCAAGTGGCCTTGCGTCCTTGTAGCAGTCCAAGATGTCCAAGCACCATAGGTCCGGCACAAATGGCACCTATAAGCTTGTTCTGTTCAGCTTGCTTGAGCAATGCCTGACGCACACCCTCGTGCTCGTCGATGTTCTTTGCACCCGGCATTCCGCCTGGGATAAGCAACAGGTCGGCGTCGACTAAGTTGGCCTCGCTGAACATCATATCAGCCTTAATCTGCACACCGTGAGCCGACTCCACCATGAGCGAGTCGCCGATGCTTACTGTCTTAATCTCGATACCACCGCGACGCAGAATGTCGACCGGAGCCAACGCCTCGATATCCTCGAATCCGTTGGCAAGAAATTCGTATGCTTTTGCCATGTTGTGAATGTTTATGGTTTGTTTTTCTTTTTCGTTTACTTTTTCTCTTACCTCTCTGAGCACGCCAAACGGGTCGGCTATCTTATCGTCGTCCTGGTCGCGCTTTTTGAGCGAATAAAATCGTGCCATATAATTTTGTCGTTTTATTAATCACTATTGCAAACTTACGCATTTTTTTTGAAATATCATTAGGTTTGTTACGTATAATTGTTTCTTGTCATGTTTGATGTATGCAATAAATTACGTAATTTTGTGGACAATAAGTTTTTTAGACAATAATAATTAAATGTAAATGATATTATAAAGTGATGACAAACAAGCATCTTACATTCGCCATATTCGGCAATTCCTTCCAACCCCGCAAATCCCACTCGCTCCTGCGTGTGCTTGCATTTCTGCGCAAGCATGGAGCGAAGGCAATATTCGACCGTCCATTCTACGACTTCCTCACCGAAGAGCAGAGTGTAGACCTTGGTGAGGTGGGCACGTTCGAGGGTGACGATTTCGACGCCGACTATGTGGTGTCGATGGGTGGCGACGGCACTTTCCTAAAGTCGGCTGTGCGTGTGGGCTGCAAGCAGATACCGCTTATTGGTGTGAATATGGGAAGGCTCGGCTTTCTTGCCGATGTGCTTCCGGGGGAGGTAGAGACGGCCCTTCAAGCTGTGTTCGACGGCAACTACCAAATAGAGGAACATACAGCCATACAGATAACCACAGAGGGTGGCGACTTCGATGGTTGCCATTATGCTCTCAACGATATTGCTGTGCTAAAGCGCGATGTGGCATCGATGATAGGCATCGACACGTGCATCGACGACAGTTTCCTCGTGACGTATCAGGCCGACGGACTTATTGTCTCCACTCCCACTGGTTCCACGGCCTATTCGCTCTCCAATGGCGGTCCTATCATCGTGCCACAGACGCGCACGCTCTGCCTTACGCCGGTGGCTCCGCACAGTCTGAACATTCGCCCCATTGTAATCAGCGATTCCAGCCGTATAAGACTTGAAGTGGAGTCGCGCTCCCATAACTATCTTGTGGCTGTGGATGGTCGCAGCTACACCATGCACGAGGGGTCGTCGGTGACGATAAGCCGCGCTCCGTTTGTGTCGCGCATAGTGAAGCCTAATGGCCGCCGCTACTTCTCGTCGCTGAGGGAGAAAATGATGTGGGGAGCCGACAAGAGATAATTGACGATTTTTATTAAACAATGGTAATTGCTGTAATCAATAATCCATTTTAAATTATCAGTTAAATATGAAGTTCCTGAATATTCCCAATACAAAATATCCAGCCCGCCGCATTCTCGTTTGGTTGTGGCTCCGTTGGAGTGGCAACCGTCTGCAGGCTATCCTCAACGCCTTGATTGGCATTGCGGATGTAGTGTTGAGTCTTGCTCAGGTGTGGGCTGTCAAGCACGCTATTGATGTGGCATCGGGCAGCGAGCATGGCTCCATATATTTGGCGGTGGGAGTGATGGCGGCATTGATATTGTGCAGCTTTGCCATAAATATAGCAGGAGTATGGGTGCGCAATATTCTTGGTGTACGCGCTCAGAACCTCATGCAGCAACAGATGCTCGAAAGGATATTGCAGTCGCAGTGGCACAATCGTTCACACCATCATTCGGGCGACATTCTCAACCGACTGGAGTTTGATGTGTCCACTGTCGTGACATTTCTTACAGAGACCCTACCGAGCACTCTTTCTGTTGTGATGATGTTTGTAGGTGCATTCTTCTGCTTGTTCTCTATGGACCGTATGCTTGCTGTGGTGCTTGTGGCAATCATACCGCTGTTTCTTGCTGTGAGTAAGATTTATATGAACCAAATGCGTAGGCTCACGCGACTCGTGCGCGACTCCGACAGCCGTGTGCAGTCGGCAATGCAGGAGACTGTGCAGCACCGTATGGTGATAAAGACTCTTGAGGCATGTGGCGACATGGTGGAGAGGTTGGAGCATACCCAGTCACAGTTGCGCAAGAATGTGGTAAGACGTACATCGTTCTCGGTGTTCTCCAATTTTATCCTCAACTTCGGCTTTGCCCTTGGCTATCTTATAGCCTTTCTTTGGGCTGCTGTAAGAATGTCGGCAGGCACACTCACGTTTGGTGGCATGACAGCCTTCCTGCAGTTGGTTAACAAGATACAGACTCCAGCCCGTAGTCTTACCAAACTTGCTCCAGCCTTCGTAGGAGTGTTCACCGCTGCCGAACGACTCATGGAGCTTGAGGAGGAGCCTATAGAGGAACAGGGAGAGCCTATTCGGCTTGCTGCTCCTTGCGGACTCCGCATCAACGACATTAGCTATCGCTATGAGGATGGCACACGCGACGTGATATCACATCTCTCATTCGACTTCCGCCCCGGTTCTTGCACAGCGATTCTTGGTGAGACGGGAGCCGGCAAGACCACGCTTGTGCGAATGCTACTCGCACTAATGAGTCCGCAGCAGGGCAACATAACCATTTATAATGCAGAGGAGGAACTAAGGTTGTCGCCATTGATGCGCTGCAACTTTGTGTATGTGCCTCAGGGCAACACGCTCATGAGCGGCACCATACGCGACAACTTGCGACTCGGTAAGCGCGACGCAACCGAGGAGGAAATGCGCAAAGCCTTGAGCAAGAGTTGTGCTGATTTTGTGCTCACTCTGCCCAATGGTCTCGACACTCGCTGTGGAGAGCAGGGTGGAGGATTGTCCGAAGGTCAGGCTCAGCGCATAGCCATAGCGCGTGCATTGTTGCGCAATCGACAGATAATGGTGTTTGATGAGGCTACGTCGGCTCTTGATGGAGAGACGGAGTGCCGCTTGCTGCGCAATATCCTTGCCGACAACAAGCACACCGTGATATTCATAACCCATAGGCCTGCAGTGTTGGAGTATTGCACGGAGAGGCTGATGCTTGGATAAGTCTGGAATTAGAACATAAGAAAAGCGCCAGAAAGAAACATTCGGTTTCTTGTCTGGCGCTGGATTCTAATATAATATGGTAAAATTTTTAGTCAATTAAGAGTATCTCAAGATTTGACCAGGACGCAAGCGCTTGGTCTTCGAGATATGGTTGAGCTTGCATATTTTGTCGATAGTGACCCCGCGTTTCTTGGCAATAGCGTCAAGAGTCTCGCCCTTAGCAACCTTGTGGTACTGCACCTGGTCTTTCAATCCCGATGTCATGCGGTCGTTGGTGGCAAAGTCTTCAGCTTTGTTTTCCCTTGCAATGGTCGAGCCATCCTGCTTGCCGCGAAGGCGTGTGGCTGTAATCGACTCGCTGTCGTAGGTTGCTTTGTTGAAGGCATAATAGTCGCCCGTAACATCCTGCTCGCGGAAGTCGAACATCAATGCAGGGTTTAGAGCCACACCGCAAAGGCGGGTCTCGAAGTGGAGGTGTGAACCGGTGCTTCGTCCGGTGTTGCCTCCCAAGCCGATAACTTCGCCTGCGCGCACTTCCTGATTTTCCTTGACAAGCTGCTTTGAGAGGTGACCGTAGATGGTCTCAAGTCCGTTGTTGTGACGAATAACAATATACTTGCCATAGCCACCACCTTCGTAGCGTACAATACGCACTTTGCCCGAGAAGGCAGAACGGATAGTGTCGCCGATGTACACCTTGATGTCCAATCCCTTGTGCTGACCTCCCCAACGTGAGCCGAAATTACTTGTGATGACACGGCTTGTGGTAGGCATGCAGAAGTGGCGTAAGTCGATACGGTAGGTTTCGGGAAGTTTTGTTGCGCGGTGGGCGTAGCGGTTGTCCCAATTGGCGTAGAGTTCAGAGGCTGGCGACTCCATGTCTTCCTTGATTGTTATGTTGCGGAGCATGATAGTGTCTACTGCAGCCATTTTGCGGTCTACTGGAGCCTGGCGTGCAAGAAGGTCCTGGCCGTGAACTGGGATTGCTGCTACTGCGAGCAGCGCTGATATAGCAAGTTTCTTAATTGTCTTTTTTAAATTCATTTGTTAGACTTGTTTTTTTAGACTGGAATGAGTATATCATTCCTTCAAAAGGTGGTCGTTGAACAACAATGTAGTTCAACATCATTTTTTGTAATGCTGAGATAGCATTTTTGTAATTGCTGTGCAAAGGTACTGAAAATATTGGATATTCTTGCAATATATTGTCGGCGTTAACAGTTTTTTGTAACAGTTTTAACAATTCGAAAGTTCTCATTATTAATGATTTATGTCGCAGAGGGTGCATTCGTTCATATTTCGCACAGATTTGTGCAATGTGTCGAAACCCCTACAAAGAAGTCGTGATAGTACCTTTCGAAAAAAACTTTATGCCGATGATTTAATGCAGATGTAATAATAATAATTGCATTTGTAGTAGGTAGGCATGTTTTTTTGCTTACCTTTGTGCGGCCAAATTCAACATATTTAAAATAAATAAAAAATTATATGGATTCAAAACTAAAAGGAACACTATGCGGCATAGGTGCCGCCTTGTGCTACGGTACAAATCCGCTCGGTGCTACTTATCTCGCACGCGACGGAATCAGCACCAACACCACATTGTTCTATCGTTTTGCACTTGCCACTCTTATCCTTGGGGTGATGATGGCTGTGCAACGTAAGTCGTTCGCCCTTACAAGGCGCGAGTTTGGATTGCTCGCCATTCTGGGTGTGCTGATGAGTTCGTCGTCGACGACTCTTTATTTCAGTTTCAACTACATGGATGTAGGTATTGCCTCCACGCTCCTCTTTGTCTATCCTATCATGGTGGCAGTGCTGATGATGGTGCTGTTCCACGAGAAGCTCACGTTGGTCACCGCCCTTTCCATAGCCCTTGCTCTTGGTGGCATAGCTTTGCTCAATCATACGAGCGACGGTTCGGCATTGAGCACGCTCGGTGTGGTGCTCGTGATGCTTTCGTCACTGACGTATGCTGTGTACATTGTTGTGGTTAACAAGTCGTCGTTGAGGCTATCGTCGGTTAAGCTCACGTTCTATGTGTTGTTGTTTGGAGCGTTTACCATTCTCTCCTTCACCTTTGCCACAGGCGAGACAGTGCAGCTGCTCACCACACCACGCCAGTGGCTCTTCGCTTTGCAGTTGGCCGTGCTGCCCACTGTTCTCTCGCTTGTGCTCATGGTTGTTGCCGTTCACGACATAGGTTCCACACCTACTGCCATTATGGGAGCGCTGGAGCCAATCACTGCAGTGGCTATTGGTGTGTTGCTCTTCGGCGAAGACTTCACCATGCGTCTTGCCGTGGGAATAGTGCTCATCCTCTTTGGTGTGCTGCTCATCATTGGTGGCAAGGAAGTGTCTCCCCACAAGATAACAATGGTGATAGGACGACTCGGACGCACGCTGATGAAAACATGGCGATGGAAATGATGCTTAGAATGTAAATTTCACAATATAGAGTGCAACTTTTCAGTGGTTAATAAAGTCAAACGTGTAATATGATTCATCTACAAGACATAAACAAAACCTACCAGGGCGCGCAGCCATTGCACGTGCTCAAGGGTATAAACCTCGACATTGCCGAGGGCGAATTCGTGTCTATCATGGGAGCGTCGGGTTCGGGCAAGTCAACATTGCTTAATATATTGGGCATTCTCGACAACTACGATTCTGGCGAGTATTGGCTTGCTGGCACTCTGATAAAGGATCTCTCGGAGACTCGCGCCGCAGAATACCGCAACCGCATGATAGGCTTCATCTTTCAGTCGTTCAATCTCATTGGGTTTAAGACGGCAGTGGAGAATGTGGAGTTGCCACTCTATTATCAGGGTGTGTCACGCCGCACCCGCCATCGTCTCGCCATGGACTATCTCGACCGACTGGGACTGACACAATGGGCCGACCATTATCCCAACGAGATGTCGGGCGGACAGAAGCAGCGTGTCGCCATAGCACGTGCCCTTATCACCAAGCCACAGATAATCCTTGCCGACGAGCCTACTGGCGCGCTCGACTCAAAGACGAGTGTCGAGGTGATGGAACTGCTCAAGAGGCTCAACGCCGAAGAGGGAGTGACCACCGTTGTCGTAACCCATGAGAGTGGTGTGGCAAATGAGACCAACAAGATTGTGCATATCAAGGACGGACTGATAGGCAGTATCGAGGAGAATCTCGACCACAAGGCAAGCCCGTTCGGCATAAATGGTATAATGAAATAAGAATTAAAGCTATGCGCGACATATTCATTGAGATTCTCACCACTATCAAGCACAACCGCTTGCGCACTGCGCTCACGGGTTTCTCGGTTGCGTGGGGAATATTCATCCTTATTGTGCTGCTTGGTGCCGGCAACGGACTTATCAACGGCGTAATGGGCAACCGCATGAAGGTGCTCACCAATTCCATGACCGTATATGGAGGAGAAACCTCTAAGGCTTATGACGGATTGGGCGAGGGACGTAGTGTGGAACTTAACGACAAGGACCTCGCCATGACTTCCAAAGGATTTACTGCCAATGTCGACAAGGTGGGAGCAGAAATACAGAAAGGTGGACAGACCATAGCCTTTGGTGAAAACTATATCACTGGCATAAACATCAATGGTGTCTATCCCAACGATGTTGAGATAAACAAGCGCGACCTGGTGTGCGGACGTTTTCTCAATCCCTTCGACCTTGACGAGCGGCGCAAGTCGATAGTTGTGTCGCAGGGTATGGCTAAGGAACTCATGCCTCATGCTCCACTCAATCTCAACGGTTGCACCGTAAAGGTGGGCAATCTTGCATTTACTGTTGTGGGCATTTATGAAAGTGAGAAGAGTAGAATGGACAATGATGCTTTCATTCCATTCACCACCTATCGCTCCATCTACAACAGTGGCGACAAGACAGGCAACATCGTTTTCTCGTTTCATGGGCTAAAGTCTGAACAAGAGAACGAAGGTTTCGAGACTGCTTACCGCGCACGTATCAACCGCAGCCACCGTGCAGCACCCGATGATGAGAACGCCATTTGGATTTGGAACCGATTCACGCAGGACTTGCAGCTCAACAAAGCCACGGGTTTCATACATACGGCTTTGTGGATAGTGGGCTTGTTCACTCTGCTTTCGGGTATTGTGGGTGTGTCGAACATTATGCTCATTACCGTTAAGGAACGCACTCATGAGTTTGGCATTCGCAAGGCTATCGGCGCAAAGCCGTGGTCGATATTGCGACTGATAATAATCGAGAGCATTGTGATAACCACTTTCTTCGGTTATATAGGAATGGCACTCGGCATTGCCGCCACACAATATATGGACGCAACGGTGGGACGAACTACAGTGGACAACGGACTCTTCTCGGCAAAGATATTCGTCAACCCTACTGTCGATTTCGGCATCTGCGTACAAGCAACGATACTCATGATTGTTGCAGGAACCATAGCAGGACTTATCCCGGCACGCAAGGCGGCTAAAGTGCGACCAATAGAGGCTTTGAGAACAGGAAACTAAGAATAAAAAAACATAATCATCATGCTAAATTTAGACATCGACCGCTTGCGCGAAATACTTGATGTGCTATCGCGCAATAAGTCGCGCACGTTTCTTACGGGCTTCGGTGTGTTTTGGGGTGTATTCATGCTTGTGGGACTTGTGGGTGGCGGCGACGGACTGAAAGGATTGCTTAGCAACAACCTTGCAGGATTTGCCACTAACTCTGCCATTGTGTGGGCGCAGCCTACCACAAAGCCCTATCATGGATTCCGCAAGGGACGACAATGGATTCTCACCTATAAAGATGTGAAGCGACTTCGTGCTCAAGTGCCCGAACTCGACGTCATAACTCCTACCATAACACGCTGGGGTTCCAATGCTACACACGACGACCGCTCGTCAAGTGGTATAGTGAAAGGTGTGCTGCCTGATATGCAGCGCGTGAGTGAACCCAAGATGCTCTACGGACGCTATATTAATCAGATGGACATCGTTCAGGGACGCAAGGTGTGTGTCATAGGCAAGCAGGTTTACAAGAACCTCTTTCCTAAGGGAGGTGACCCGTGTGGCGACGTTATACGCATCGACTCTGTGTATTTCAGTGTTGTGGGAGTAAACTATGCCGATGGCAACATGAATGTCAACGGTAACGACCAACAGGCTATTTACATGCCGCTCTCGCTCGTACAGCAAATCTACAATCGTGGCGAGAGTGTCGACATGATTTGTGTGACCGGACGGCCTGGAGTAACAATGAGCGACATTACAGACCGTATACGCACGGTCATAGCCCTCGAACATCATGTCGACCCGAAAGACGAGAAGGGAGTGATGGTTTTCAACACCGAGATGATGTTCTCCATTGTCGACAATATGTTCACCGGCATCAACCTGTTGATATGGCTTGTGGGTATAGGCACGTTGCTTGCAGGAGCCATAGGCGTGTCGAACATTATGATGGTGACTGTGCGTGAGCGAACCGTTGAGATAGGTATACGCCGCGCCATAGGAGCCACGCCACGTATGATTCTCTCGCAGATTATCCAGGAGAGCATATTGCTGACGTCGGTGGCGGGAATGAGCGGCATTCTCTTTGTGGTGCTTGTTCTTCAGGAACTTGAGATGGCAAACACTACCGACGGTGTTGTATCAGCCCATTTCCAGATAAGTTTTTGGACGGCTATAGGGGCAGTGGTCTTGTTGTCGGTGCTTGGTGTGCTTGCCGGACTTGCTCCTGCAATAAGGGCAATGAAAGTAAAGCCGGTTGACGCAATGAGAGACGAGTAGAAAAATGAGAGACGAGTAGAAAAACAATATATTATGAAACGATATTTCAAATTCATCCTTTTGGCTTTGGTAGCCATAGTTTTCATCGGAACATTCGTGTTCCTCTACATCAAGTCGCGACCGCAACCAGTGGTCTACGACGAGTTCCTGCCTAAGCGTATGGACATACGCAAGACAACAGTAATAACTGGAAAGATTGAACCGCGCAACGAAGTTAACGTGAAGCCGCAAATCTCGGGCATCATCACCGAGATACTAAAAGAGGCTGGCGAGACGGTTGAGGCTGGCGAGGTGATAGCCAAGGTAAAGGTGATTCCCGATATGGGTTCGCTCAGTTCGGCTCAGTCGCGTGTGCGTCTTGCCAATATCAACGCCAAGCAGGCACAAACCGATTATGAGCGCGAAAAGACGCTCTACGACAAGGGACTTGTTTCGGCTGATGAATACGACAAGATAGCACAGGCTTTGCGTCAAGCTCGTGAGGAAGTGGCAGCTGCTCAGGACAACCTTGAGGTTGTGCGCGATGGAGTTTCAAAGTCTAATGCCTCTGCTTCATCAACGCTCATCCGTTCCACTGTCACAGGTCTTATCCTTGATGTGCCAGTTAAGGTGGGCAATTCTGTCATTCTTGCCAACACATTCAATGATGGAACTACAATCGCCACAGTTGCCAACATGCACGATCTCATCTTCCGTGGCAATATCGACGAGACAGAGGTGGGACGACTCACCACGGGAATGGCTATGAAGATAACCATCGGTGCGCTTCAGAACCTTAAGTTTGACGCACGACTCGAATACATATCGCCTAAGGCAACTGATCAAAACGGTGCCAACCAATTTGAGATAAAGGCTGCAGTGAATGTGCCTGTAAGCGGGCAGCAGATACGAAGTGGCTATAGTGCCAATGCCGAGATTGTGCTTGCCGAGGCAAAGGGTGTGATGTCGGTGCCTGAGAGTGCCATTGAGTTTGATGGCGACAATACCTATGTGTATATAATAAACGGTAGTGGTGACAAGAAAACCTACGATCGCCGCAAGGTGACAACCGGACTCAGCGATGGCATCAACATCGAGATAAAGAGTGGAATAAAAGCTAATGAACGTGTGCGTGGACCGAAAAAGGTTAGTACAGAAGATTAAGGAGTCATAAGATTAAGGAGTCAGGAGTTAATTCCTGACTCCTTAACTTTTTTACAACAGTTTTGGCAACTCATACAGCTTTGTCGAGTTGCTACCCTTAATAAGAATATCATATCCTTGTGGCTTGTCAGTCTTGATAGCTTCCTTTACCTCTTCCACATTGTTGAATTTACGGAAGTTGTAGGGGGTGTTGCAATGCTCAAATTCTGAGCCAACGAGCCAAACGTTATGTATTTTTAATTCGCTAAGCAGGTCAATGATTTTCTGATGTTCCTCATGACTAACTTCTCCCAGTTCCTTCATGTCGCCAATGATGCACATCTTGCATAAAGGTGCATCCATCTCTCCAAAGTTTTTCAGAGCAGCCGTCATGCTTGTAGGATTGGCGTTGTAGGCATCTACGATAAGGCGGTTGTCGGCAGTCTTCTCAAACTGTGAGCGGTTGTTCGATGGCATGTATTCGCATAGCGCGTCTGTAATTTTGTCTGGGTCAACATTAAAGTACAGACCAATGCTGACAGCCGCAAGCATATTGGTGATATTGTATGAACCGATGAGATGGGTAGGTGTCTCGTGCCACACGCTGCTGAACGAACCGTCGTTGTGGGCCCAAGAGAAATTGAGCATAGGAGCGCAACTGTTCACAACACCGTTCACCCATAGCTCCTCTGCCTTTGTGCAGCCATAGCGCACAAGGTTGAGGCCTTCGGATATAGAGGCAAGATAAGGATTCTCGGCATCGATAAACACGCAACGCTTGCGTCCGAAGTCTAAGCTTCCAGGCACTGGAGCGTCCCAGTTGCCACGCTCACGCATAAAGTCGTACAACTCGCCCTTGGTGTGTATTACACCTTCAAATGAGCCGAATCCCTGAAGATGCGCTCTTCCTACATTCGTGATAAGGGCATAGTCAGGCTCCACAATGTCCACAAGCTTCTTTATGTCGCCAGGATGCGATGCTCCCATCTCCACTACTGCTATGTCGTGTGTCGGTTTAAGGCGTAGCAGGGTCTTTGGCACACCAATATCGTTGTTGAAGTTACCCTGAGTGTAGAGCACATTGTATCGTTTGCTCAGCACAGCGGCAGTAAGTTCCTTTGTTGTAGTCTTGCCATTGGTGCCAGTTATGCCAATGATGGGAGTGCCGAGAGTGCGGCGGTGGTAGCGTGCCAGTTGCTGCAATGTGTCGAGACAGTTGTCTACGAGTATGCAGCGTGGGTCGTTGGCATACTCCTTCTCGTCTACCACAGCATAGGCGCAACCCTTCTCAAGAGCCATGGCTGCAAACTTGTTTCCGTCGAACGACTCGCCCTTGAGGGCAAAGAACAGCGAGCCTTCAGGACAGTCGCGGCTGTCGGTAGTCACGACATCATGCTCGGTGAAGATTTTGTAAAGTTCGGATATTTCCATAATATATGAACAGTTTTATCTACTTATTCCAATTATATGTTTATTCAGATATGAATGCAAAGGTAGTGGAAAAATCCGACTTACGGCTTTTTCCACCACCTTAATTATTTATAGTCTCCTTATTATTTCCCGTCACCAATGGCGGAACAGCTCGAAACCAAAGCGCACGGTGAATCCTTCTATTTCCCAGTTCCTCTGTGCGAGGAAGGCTGCGAGCGAGAAAGCGCGGCACGTGAATCCGTATCCATATTCCACATATGGATGGAGATGTCGCACGCTAAGCGCGTTGATGTATACTCGCTCCTTCTCTATCAGTCGGCCAGCTATCGGCACCCATGCCATAAGCAACAGCGGAGTCTCGTAGGCCACATTGGCACGCACGTAGTATTCCGATGCGTTGTACCATCCGCGGTTGAGCAACTCAAACGAGCAAGCCCATTCGTCGTTCCATCCTCCCGGAATGTTCTCCTCATGGAAGTTGGCATAGTCGAGGAAGTAGTTGCGCTTGCCTTTATGTGTATAGAATCCAGTGCCGGCACGCATCTGCAAACTACTCAGTCCTGATAGCCTGTAGTTGTATTGTCCGTCAAGCTCAAGTCGCTCGTAGTCGGTGTCCGAGCCAAGCAGTCCGCGTATGCCTCGTTCATAATTGCCAGTAAATATTGGTCCGTAGTATCCCCACGGACGATAGGTGAGCTCAAAGATTGGTGCCACCGATGTATATGCAGTCGGTTTGCCTGCCTCTTGGAAAGCACCGTGGTCAATGGCTGTGCGCTTATGTGCTGCAATACCAGTTTCAAGTCCCCAGTGTGGGGTAGGGTCGTAGTGTACAACAGCCTTGAAACTGTGGTCGCGGAAATAAGTAAGGTTGAGTTTGTCCCAATTGATACTGTCTCCACGCTCATTCTTTATGGCATCCACCACCTCCGAACTTGTCATCTGTCGTCCGCTCGACCATTCCGTACGCAGATAAGCGTCATGTCGACGGTCGAAATAGAAGGTGAATGGAAAGTCGAAATAAAACTGTTTCTGCTTGAAGGCATAGCCCGACTTGAAGCGTAGCTCAAGCATCTGGCGGTTGTTGAAGTAGTAGGAACCGCGTATGTCGAGCTTGTAGGTGAGTCCGCGTCGTGAGCTGTAGCTGAAATACAAAGGATTGAGAATCGGACTTACACGGAACTGTCCCTGGTCGTGTGTGCCAAACTTCTGGTTTGTGCGTTGTATCATGTTGCGTCCCACCACATCCCAAAGTCTTTTGGCTATTTTAGCCTTCTTTCTGTCGCTTTGTGTAGAGTCGGCAGCTGCACGGTTGCGTCGTGCGTAGTAGCGGTCGAAAAGATATTGCTCATGACTTGTGAGTGGTATAGGACGTATGCGGTTGATAAGAGCCGTGTCGCGTAGGTTGGTGATAGTGTCGTTTATGATTTTGGGCAGGTTGTATACAGATGTGTATTCGGCAGTGAGGTCGTTGCCCAGGAAAAGAAAGCGGGCATTGAGGTTACACTCGTTAGGCATGAGTGAGTTTACTCCGCTATCGCCCATAGTCACAGCAACATGAAATCTCACCAAGTCGTATTCACCGTCAAAGGCAGTCTCGATAACTCGTCCTGACTCAGTCTCCACTCTTGCCCATCCGCGCACAAGCTTTGTGTTCTTCAGTCGTGGACGGAAACTCACGAGGGCTGTGCCATGCGAGAACTCAGTCACACGATAGCGGTAGAAGCGTCGGTTGATATAATGAAAAGGAGATAGCAGTCGTCCGTCGATAAGCATCTCCTCGTAGATGAGGGGAGTGAGGTATTTAAGCACCGTAGGCATAGTGCGCATCTGGTGGGGAATGGTAGAACGGTCGAGTAGGCGAGTGGTTTCGAAATCTCCAGGTCGTTTGCTTACTATTCGGCTATAGTTCTCGCCTACATGTTCACGGTCGCCACCATTAGCCACGGCAAACATCGTAGGTACAGCGAGCAGCAAAGCGTTGCGTTTGTTTGTGCGTATGTCGTATTTCAGGTAGGCATAGCTGTCATGTGGCTTTCGTCCCACGGTATCTATCGATGCGGCATAGGCAAACACACGCTTCATAGTCTGAAGAGTGTATCGGCGGCTGGCTGCCATCGACGTGTTGGCTATAGCCATTGCCAGTAGTATGGTGATAAATATGTGGTGTATATGTCTCATGTATGTGGTTGCAAAAGTAATGAAAATTCATGTTTCTGCATATTTTTATCTCAAAAATTTGGCGTTTCCACTAAAAAACAGTATCTTTGCACCCGCAAACTTATCCCATAAGGGCATAAGTCGGACTTGTAGCTCAGTTGGTTAGAGCAACAGACTCATAATCTGGAGGTCCCTGGTTCAAGCCCAGGCTGGTCCACGCTTCTATTACAGCGACTTACGTTTCGGCGTAGGCCGCTGTTTTTGGTTTCTGCGTAAACAATGCGTAAACAAACTGTTTGAGTTAGCCGTGTTTCGCTGTGATATTCAGAGGAGTGAATGATCTGAAGTTCTATCTTTATAGGGTAAAACAGTTGTTTGTATAAGAAATGCAGATTGTTAAAAACACAACAATATTATTTGATCCGTTATGGAACAGCTTATATTATTGGACGATGAAGGAAGTCCGTCCCTCTTTGCCCCGATAATGATAACCACGCTTTCAACCTGTGCGCAATTGGAACGTGACAATATCTCATTCCGATTGCAGTTACTAAAAGTACAATCACAGCAATAAAACTATTAATTTTACGTTCTTTTCAAAAAAAAGAACTTAATACATAAATATAAAGTAAGCAATGAAAAGGATTTGGATCTTTCTGATGGCGATGCTCTGCATCGTTTCTTTTACAGGTTGTGATAAGGCTGAGGAACCTAACGGACCGGTTATTGACTATGACAATCTGTTCGATAAGACTTATACTATTAACGACGATGGTTGCTGTGTGCTTGAAGGATTAAAGCCCGTAAGTGCTGCTGACATTGAAAATAAGGTAAAGGGCTATGGTTGGAAAGTCATAGGCATGTATAAAGTGCAGGGTAACGGCAGACTTTCACAAACAAACTACCTCTATACAGGTGGCGGTGGATATGTAGATTATTGGTTTGAACCGGACGGACATCTGATAGGATTTCAACATGGTGATACCGATGGTAAGTTCTATAACAAGACAGAATGGTTTTATGATGCAGTGACCGGATTCATCATGCGCGGTTCGGCAAGTCTAAGTATGCAAAATCGCTATATGCAAGTGTTGTCTGTGGTTACGCTTCAAAGAAAAGAGTCAAATAAGTTCTATATGTACACCTTGCAGAAACTTGGCGATACCACCGTTGAACATGATAATGTGATACCATTCTACGGCATGGTGGTTTATCAGCGCATGACGGACAACGAACTTGCGGAGACAAAGAAAGCGTACGATTATGATGCAAACATAGATTTTACAGATGCTGTTCCTAACGACTGCAAGTTTCGTGTAAGTGCGAGCTATAATAATCCCGACGATTTTGAAGAGAATACGGATGGCATACAACAATGATATGAACAAGGTATATGATGAACTGCGCTACAATTCTGGGGAAAAAGGTAAGGGAAATGATGTCGCTATTCTGCAAAAGGAGGCTCGTGAATTGACGGAACTTATGATTAACCATTATGGCAAGGGAACCGAAGTGGGTAAGCAGGTAGATCATTACCGCACCTTATTCAAGGCTCTTCCTGAAAAAGCACAAGGAGAAGCTGATATGGGAAGACTATTTAAGCATTTGACTTGTGAAGAAATTATGGTGGAGTGCGAAGATGGTACGAAATATCCCAAGCGTGTATTTGAGGTCGCACGATCTCAGAGATTGCATTGGATAAACCATCATATTAAGGAAAAAACGCCTTCAAACATAGATGTGTTTACGGTAGAAGAGAGAGATACAAAAAAACGTAAAGTCAAAAAGACGTACATTTACGATAAAGTTGAAAAATATATCATAGTTTTGGAGCAACAAAGAACGAATGCGTTCTACCTTCTTACCGCATATCATCTTAATAAAGATTATGGGGAAAAGGCTCTTTTAAAGAAGATGAAAAAGAGAATTTCTACACCCATATAAAAACGCAAGACCCGAGATGCATCAAAGGCAATCGGGTCTCGAAACTCTTTCTAACTATAGATGAGCAATGCAAAGGTAATATGTTTTGTTTGATATTCCAAGAAATCTGTAGTATGATTTTAAAAATTAACATTTAAAGAATATGGACTGTAATGAAGTGACTTCCGTATAGCATCTCACGGAAAACTTGTTCCTGCATTTTCTGCATCAAAATATTATATATTACTTGAGCATTTATTATTATATTACTTGGGCATTTATTATTATATTACTTGGGCATTTATTATATCAATAGTTCGTTAAAATTTGAGTATATGACTTTAACTGATTTTACTTTACACTTTTCTTGTTGTTTTACTAAAATACTTCA